>Ga0075423_10000589_pt1 | contig 29740 bp, 24 predicted proteins | sample SoiMethybrSBSTD2_FD_80114 | JGI IMG/M metagenome (GOLD analysis project Ga0075423, IMG submission 80114) | Bulk soil microbial communities from a Populus tree surrounding site in Tennessee, USA - Soil MetaG P. TD hybrid SBSTD2 | ecosystem: Environmental > Terrestrial > Soil > Tree plantation...
GTTCGCGAGTCCTTTGACCTGCGAGGCGCGACCCACGAACGGTCCCATGATTTCCGTGAGCTTCGCGAAATCCGGATTCTGCACCACGTACTGGATCGGCTGCGAAAAGCCGATCGCCCCAGGAGCGTACGGGAACGCGAACACTCCGGAGATTCCCATGAGCTGGGGGAACAGCCCGCCGATCATTTGCTGGACGGTGGTATGGCGCTCGGCAAAGTCCTTGAGGATGACGCCGATGAAGGCGCTGTTCACCCCTCCGGCGAATCCACCGACGATCGTGAAGTACCCATTGACGTCGGGGGTCCGATCGATGATTTGCTCGACCTGTCGCACGTAGCCATCGGTGTACGGGAGCGACGCCCCCTCCGGGCCACGCACCACCACGAGGAAAAACCCACGATCGTCCTCGGGGATCAGCTCGTTCTGCAGGCGCGTTGGCGGGAATATGAGGAATACGAACACCGACGCGGCCACCAGCGCCAGCGTCCCGACGAGTACCACGGCGCGATGGTCGACCGCACGCCTGAGCAGCCCGGCGTAGCGCTCCGACAGCGCGTTGAAGCCGCGCTCGAACATCTGAAACACCTCGCCATGCGCGTGCGACATGCGGAGGATCTTGGCGCACAGCATCGGGGTCAGCGTGAGCGCCACGAACCCCGAGATGACCACGGCGCCCGCCACGGCGATGCCGAACTCGCTGAGCAGCCGGCCCGCGGTTCCACGCAGAAATCCCAACGGCGTGAATACGGCGACGAGTGCGATCGTCGTCGCGATCACCGCGAAGCCGATCTCATTGGTGCCGTTCACTGCGGCCTGCTCCGGCCCTTCGTGCAGCTCCTCCTGGTGCCGGAACGCGTTCTCCAACACGATGATGGCGTCGTCCACCACGATGCCGATCGCGATGGTGAGCGCGAGCAGCGTGAAGTTGTTGATCGAGAAGCCGAGGAAATACATGATCGCGAACGTCGCGACGATCGACGCCGGAATCGCGAGCCCGGGGATGATCGTGGCGCGGACGTTTCGCAAGAACACGAAGATGATCAACACGACCAGGATGGCCGCGATGAGCAACGTGAGTCGTGCATCGTTGATCGAGTGCGTGACGAACACCGACCCATCCCAGGCAGTCTGGAGCTTCACCCCAGGCGGCAGCTGCTGCTGGATGCTGGGCAGCGCTTCGCGAATGTTGCGCGCGACGTCGATGAGGTTGGCTTTGGACTGCCGAACCACGCCGATCGCGACCGCCGGAGACCCGTTGTAGCGGAAGATCGAACGATCATCCTCCGGCCCCAGCTCGACGCGGGCGACGTCCTTGAGCTTCACGAGTTGAGTGCCCTGGCTGGCCACGGCCAACTCGCCGAATTCCCGCGGGGTCTTGAGCTCGCCCAGCGACCGAACCGAGAACTCGCGCCGGGTCGATTCGATCCGGCCCGCGGGGATTTCGACGTTGCGCGAGACGATCGCGCTCTCGACGTCCTGCACGGTGAGGCCGCGCGCCGACAGCGCGTCGGGCTGCACCCAGATCCGCATCGAGTAGCGCCGCTCCCCGAAGATGCCGGCGCTGCCGACGCCCGGGAGGCTCTGGAGCCGCGCCTTCACCACCCGATCGGCGACATCGGAGAGCTGCATCAGGTCGTAGTTGTCGCTCGAGAGCGCCAGCCAGAAGAACGGCTGCGCGTCGGCCGATTGCTTCGCGATCACGGGCTCGAGTACGTCGACCGGGAGACGCCCGCGCACCCGCGACACCTTGTCGCGTACGTCCTGCGCGGCGACGTCGACCGGGCGGTCGAGGTTGAACTCGAGGGTGATCTGGCTGTTCTCCTCCGACGAGGAGCTCGACAAGGTACGCAGTCCCTGGATCGTGGACAGCTCCTCTTCGAGCACGTCGGTCACCGCGGTCTCCACGACCTGGGCGTTGGCGCCGGGCAGCGTGGTCGAGACCGAGATGATGGGTGGATCGATATCCGGGAGTTCGCGGACGGAGAGCCGCGTGTAGCCGATGACGCCGAACAACACGAGGGCGCCCGAGAGCATGCTCGCGAGAACCGGACGGCGGATGGACGTCTCAGAGAGCTTCATAGGACCCGAAAATTAGCCGAATAGGTTGCGGTTTGGGGAAGGGGGCCCGGCTGTCAGGAAATCGTGGACGCGGAGCCGCACCCATCCCTGCTCCTACGACGTTTGAGCCCCTTCAATTGCGACACTACGGCGCCGGCGACGGCTTGCTTCACCGTTCGGCTGGATACTGTAATACCGGATCCTCAGGATGGTGGTCCGGCGAACTGCGAAGCCTCGGTTCGACCCTCCCGAGCGTATCTGCCTGCGTGCGTTCCCTCCGTCAACGGCATGTTCGGCGAACGGGCGATTCGGGCGGTCGAACGGACTGATCGAGGCTTGCACGCGCACCCCTGCTCCTGCACTCTTGCGACCATGCCCACGAGGTGGCGCTTCATCCTGGCGTGGGCTCCGCTCTGGGGCCTGTGGTTTCTCATCGCGATGTCCTATCCCGGCGCGACCCTCGTCGCAGCAGCCCGGGATTCGACCGTATCCATCGGAACCGCGGCGCTGCTGGGCGCGGCGGTGTGGCGCATCACGGGAATCTACGCCTGGCCCGAGCACTTGCACGCCCGGTTCTACACGACGCACCTCCTGGTGGGCTCCTTATACGCCGTGCTTTGGATGCTCCCCACGCTCGGTATCGAGGCGCTCCGCCGCCACGTGAGCCTGCTCGAGCTGGCCGGGTCCACGCACGTGCTCGCCTCGTTCGCCATCGGCCTGTGGATCTACGGGCTCGTCACCGGCGTCGCGTACGCAGTGCGCACGCGGGGAAGGCTCCGGGTTCAGGAGCAGCTGGCCGCCGAGGCGCGGCTGGCGGCGCTGCGGCGTCAGCTGAACCCGCACTTCCTGTTCAATGCCCTTCACTCCCTGGCCGTGCTCGTGCGCAACGATCCGGCCGCCGCCCAGTCGGCCATCGAGCAGCTGGGGGAGCTGCTGCGCTACACGCTCGCCGAGACGGACGGGGAAGAGGTGCCGCTGGCCGAGGAGTGGCGCTTTACCAAGACCTATCTGGACCTCGAGCAGATCCGCTTCGGCTCGCGCCTCTCCGTCTCGGACCAGGTCGCCCCGGACACGCTGTCCCATCTCGTCCCCACCTTCACGCTCCAGATCCTGGTGGAGAACGCGGTGCGCCACGGCATCGGGCCACTCGCTGGCGGGGGCGTGGTGAGCATTCGCTCGTGTGTCGAGGACGGATCGCTCACGCTGCAGGTCTCCGACACCGGCGCGGGCGCGCGCGTCGACTCGGCTGTAGAGGGACGCGGACGCGGGTTGCGCCTGCTACGAGAGCGGCTGACGGGACTGTACGGCAGCCGCGCCCGCCTCGTGACCCGCACCGTCCCCGAACAGGGATTCACCGCTACGGTGACGCTCCCCGCGAGGCACGACTGATGCGCACCTCCCCCGAGAGCGGGGGCGTCCGCGCCGTCATCGCCGACGACGAGCCGCTGGCGCGCCAGCAGCTACGGGATCTGTTGGCGGGTGTGTCATGGATCAGCGTCGCCGGCGAGGCCGGCAACGGTGCGGCCACGGTCAAAACCGTCAACACCCTCCGGCCTGATCTCTTGTTCCTGGACATCCAGATGCCCGAGGGCAATGGCCTCGAAGTGCTGCAGGGCCTCGTTCACCACCCTTACGTGATTTTCACCACGGCCTTCGACAAGTACGCCGTCGCCGCGTTCGAGGTCCAAGCGCTGGACTACCTGCTCAAGCCGTTCGGCGCCAAACGCCTGGGCCTGGCCTTGGACCGGGTGCGGCAGCACCTCCAGGCGCGGCCGGCGGAACCCGTGTCGGAACGCTTCGAGGCCGCCACCAGGCGTCACCAGCCGCTCCGCCGCCTGTACGTGCGGGTCGGGGGGAGAATCATTCCCGTAGCCGTCGAGAAGATTCTGCACTGCGAAGCCAGGGGCGATTATGTCGCGCTGCACACGGCCGAGGGGTGCTACGTGGTGAACACGTCGGTGGAGTACCTCGCGGAACGGCTCAGTCCGGAATCGTTCGTGCGCATCCACCGCTCCCGGATCGTCAATCTCGAGGCCGTCGAGGCGTTCGAGCGACACGACGAGAAGCGCGTGCGGGCGCGCTTGACCAACGGCACCACGGTCGTCGCGAGCCGAGCCTGGTCCAGCGCGCTGCGGGACGAGGCGACCTGACCCGGGCGGCGTCCTACCGCTGACACTTCGGGCAAAACGTGGTGGCGCGGAGGTCGATCGTGTGTGTGGTGACGAGCTTCTTGCCGCACGTCACGCACGGCTCGCCGCCGCGGCCGTACACCTTGAGCTCGAACTGGAACCGGCCTGGTTCGCCCGTTCCGGTGCGGTAGTCACGCACCGTGGTCCCCGAGGATTGCACGGCTCGCTCCAGCACGCCCGTCACCGCGGCATGCAGTCGCGCGAACTCGTCGAGGGACAGCTTGTTGGTGGGCTTCGACGGATCGATCCCCGCCTCGAACAGCGCCTCGTTCGCGTAGATATTGCCGACCCCGGCCACCCGGCGCTGGTCCATGATCGCCTTCTTGACCGCGGCGCGTGTGCCTTTCAACCGGTCGGCGAACACGAACGGGGTGAACGTCTCCTCGAGCGGTTCGGGGCCGATGCGGCTCGTGTAGGCGCCCCATCCCTTTTCGTCGAGCAGCCACACGGTGCCCAGGCGACGCACGTCGCGGTACACCAGCAGGCGGCCGTCGTCGATGGTGCACGTGAGCACCGCGTACTTCGCCTCGTCGCGGGTCAGCGCCCGGTCGTACACCACCAGCGAGCCGGTCATCCGGGGTTGCACGATCAACCGGTGGCCGCTCGACAAGCGGAACACCGCGTGTTTCGCCCGCCGGATCACTTCCTCGATGGTGTTGCCTCGGAGGGTGCGGAGCAGCCGTGGCTTCGACACGCGGCGCAGCACATCCGTCTTGGCCAGGCGGGCGCGCGCGATCCGGTAGCCCTCGAGCCGCGGGGCGAGCTCCCGGACGATCGTTTCAACCTCGGGCAGCTCCGGCACGCGCCTCCCTGGTCTCCCGCCATCCGATGTCGCGCCGGTACGTCTTCCCCGAGAACGTGATCAGCTCACATGCATCGATGCTGCGTCGCGCGGCCTCCCCCACCGTCTCGCCCAGCCCGGTGACCGTGAGCACCCGACCGCCGTGCACCCGGAGCCCGCCGTCCGCGCCACGCTCGGTGCCCGCGTGGAACACCAGCGTCCCCGGCTCGAGATCGCGCGGTACCACGATGGGGGCGCCCAGCTCCGGCCTCTGAGGATAGCCGGGCGCCGCCAGCACCGTCGCCACGGCGGCGCGCGTCGCGGCGAGGGTCGTCTCTCGAGGCCGCCAGCGTCCGGCGGCGATGTCCGCCAGGTGGCGGGTGATGCCGGGCAGCACCGGGAGCAGCGCCTGCGCTTCGGGGTCGCCGAAGCGACAGTTGAATTCGAGCACGGCGAGCGTACCGTCCGCCGCCAGCATCAGGCCGGCATACAGCACCCCCTGGAACGGGGCGCCCTGCGCGGCCAGCTCGCGAATCACCGGCTCGAGCACCTCGCGCCGCACCCGCTCGAGCATCCCCGGGGTGGCGACGCTCACCGGGCAGTAGGCGCCCATGCCACCCGTGTTGGGACCGGTGTCGCCCTCGCCCAGCCGCTTGTGGTCTTGGGCGGCGGGGAGGAGCAGCAGGGACGTTCCGTCGGTGAGCGCCAGGACCGACAGCTCCTCGCCTTTCAGGAAGTCTTCGATCACGATCTCCTGGCCCGCATCGCCGAACGCTCCTTCGACGAGCATGGCGCGCGCGGCGCGCGTGGCTTCGGTGCGCCGGGCGCACACCACCGCACCCTTGCCCGCCGCGAGGCCGGACGCCTTCACGACCAGCGGCTCGGCGTGACGCTTGATGTAGGCGAGCGCCGGGTCGATCGCGGTGAACGTCTGGCTCGCCGCCGTGGCGATCCGGGCGCGACGCATCACCTCTTTCGCGAACGCCTTCGACGACTCGATGCGCGCCGCGGCCGCGCCGGGTCCGAAGACGGCGTGGCCCGCCGCACGCAGCGCGTCCGCGACCCCGGCGGCGAGCGGCCCTTCCGGGCCGACGATGGTGAAATCGATCCGGTGCTCGCGGGCGGCCGCGACGAGATCGGCCGTGGCGTCCGCAGGAATCGCGAGGTTGCTGCCGAGCTGAGCGGTGCCGGGGTTGCCGGGGGCGGCGAACAGCTCGGCGTCGGGCGTGTCGCGCTTGAGCGCCCAGCAGAGCGCGTGCTCGCGGCCGCCCCCCCCGACGACCAGGACTTTCACTTCTTCTTGTTGAACGCGTCCGTGAACGCCTGGGCGGCCCGCTTGGCGGTGTCCACCACGTCGTTCACGACGGCCTTTGCTTCCTTCATGTAGTGGTCGCGTGCGTCGTCGATGTCCCGGTCGATCGGGCGCTGCTCCGCCTCGGGCCCGCGGCGGGTGTATTCACCGCGCAGCACGCGGTCGTAGTGACCTTCTTCGATCCAGCGCTGCAGCTCCGCGGCGCGCACCGTGTTGAACGGATGTGAGCGACCCAGGACGCCGAGGATCTTGAAGATGCGATCGAGCGCACCACCCGCTTCCTCGTACTCCTTCGCCTGCACGAGGAACGCGTTCAAGTCCATCTGGGACATGTCGCCGCCCCCCGCGAACTTGAGGTTCACCCGCAGCGACGCAGTCGGATCCTGGCACGCCAGCAGACCGGCGCGGTCGGACGACAGCTCGCTCTTCCGGAACCACTCCAGCAGGGCCAGCTGAATCGGCAGGATGGCGATGCCGGCGAGGAAGGGAAGGGCGCCCAGGCTCACGTGCAGGATGAGCACGAGGATGGTGTGGTACAGCGCATGCCCGCTCATCACGTGTCCGAGCTCGTGGCCCAGCACGTTCCGCACCTCGTCGTCGTCGAGCAGCTTCAGGGTGCCCGAGTTGATGACGATGAAGGGCCGATCCATACCGAACGCCCCGGCGTTCGCGAACGGCGTCTGCGACACGAACAGCTCGGGCCGTTCGGGCCAGTCCATCGACGTGAGGACGTCGGTGTAGAGCTGGTTCAGGCGCGGGAACTGCGTCGGTCCGACGCGCACCGCATCCGCCTGGAAAATCAGCCGCACGCCACGCTCCCCGATGAAGCCGTAGATCTTCTTCACGACCTCGTCGAACCCGGGCACCGAGCGCAGGGATTGCAACGCGGCGCGGTCCGCGGGATGCTCCCACGTCACCGGGGCGATCTGGGTGAGGATCCGGCGCGGGCGCGCCGCCGGAAGAGTGGCCTCAGTCATATGATGCTCCTGCCTGAAAGATAGAAACCCTACTACGTCGGCATCTCCCACGTGTTTCGCGAGTGAACTCGCGGCTCGGCGTTTACCCGTGAACGGGTATGGCTGTGCCGCTTCAGCGGTACGCGCCGAGCCGCGGCTTCAGCCGCGAGCACGCAGGCCTCACAACCTCATCCCGCCGCAGCGAGCGCCTGCTCGAGATCCCCGATCAGGTCCTCGACCTCCTCGATCCCCACCGACAGCCGCACCAGGCTGTCGGTGAGCCCCATGGCGCGCCGCATCTCGGGCGGCACGCTGGCGTGGGTCATCGAGGCGGGATGCCCGACGAGGCTCTCCACTCCGCCAAGCGATTCGGCGAGCGCGAAGATACGGGTGCTTTCCGCGAACCGCTTGGCCCGTTCCAGCGAGCCGAGCTCGATCGAGATCATGCCGCCGAATCCCTTCATTTGCCGGCAGGCCAGCTCGTGCTGCGGGTGGGACGGCAGCCCCGGATAGTAGACCCGCTCGACCTTGGAGTGGTGGGTGAGCCACTCGGCGATGCGGCGGCCGTTGGCGTCGTGCTGTCGCATGCGCAGCGCGAGGGTCTTGGTGCCCCGCAGCGCCAGCCAGCAATCGAACGGTCCCGGGACCGCGCCCACCGCGTTCTGCACGAAGCCGATCTGCTCGGCGAGATCGTCCCGGTTCACGACCAGCATCCCGCCCACCATGTCGCTGTGTCCGTTCAGGTACTTGGTGGTCGAGTGCAGCACGACGTCCGCGCCCAGCTCGAGCGGCCGCTGGAAGTACGGGGTGGCGAATGTGTTGTCGACCACGAACACGGCGCCGGCGCGGCGCGCGATCTCCGCGGCGGCCGCGAGGTCGCACAGCCGCATCATCGGGTTGGTGGGCGTCTCGGCATAGACCATCTTGGTGCGCGGGGTGACCGCGCCCGCGATGTTGGCCGGCTCGGCGGCGTCCACGAACGTGAAGTCGAGTCCCAGGCGCGCCCAGATCAGCGTCATCTGTCGGTGCGAGCCCCCGTATACGTTCTCGCCGCTCACCACGTGATCCCCCGCCGAGAGCAGCTTCAGTACGGCATCCAGGGCCGCGAGGCCCGACGCGAAGGCGAAGCCGTGGCGCCCGCCCTCGAGCGCCGCGACGTTGCGCTCCAGGACTTCGCGCGTCGGGTTGCGGGTGCGCGCGTACTCGTAGCCCTTGTGGCGGCCCAGCCCGTCCTGGATGTATGTCGACGTCTGATAGATGGGCGTCATCACCGCGCCGGCGAGCGGATCGGGGATGTGCCCAGCATGCACCGCGCGAGTGCCGAAGCGGCGTTTCAGGTCGTCGCCCGATACCTGGGTCATGGCGGGAACGTAAGGGCGCCTTCCCACCCGAGCAAGCGACCTTTACGTTAAGCGCACGATGCCCCAGCCGAACGCCGTCAAGTGCTTGGTCGTAGACGATGAGCCGCGCCTGCGCCGAGTCCTGGTGCGGTTGCTCGAGGGCGAGGGGTTCAGCTGCGCGGAGGCGGGATCCGGCACGGAGGCGCTGGAAACGCTGCAACAGGAGCCCGTGCCGCTCGTGATCTCCGACCTGCGGATGCCCCAGATGGACGGGGTCACGCTGCTGCGCGAGATCATCGCGCGCTGGCCCACGACGGCGGTCATCGTCGTGACCGCCGTCGCGGAGGTAGAGAGCGCCGTCGCCTGCCTGCAGCTGGGCGCGCTCGATTACGTCGCGAAACCGTTCCACTTGGACGAAGTGCGCGCCCGGGTGATGCAGGCGCTCGAAAAGCGCAGCCTCAAGATGCAGGTGGAGGACTACCGGCGCACGCTGGAGGAGCGCGTCCAGGAGCAGGCGCGCCGCATCGAGGAGCTGTCGCTCGAGCGGCTCCAGGCGCTGGTGCACTTCCTCGAAGAGAAAGACCCCTACACCAGCGGCCACTCGGTGCGCGTCGCCGACTACTCGGCGCGTATCGGGCGCCAGATGGGGTTGTCGCGGGCGGTGATGGACGCGGTCGCGCTCGGCGCCGAGCTGCACGACATCGGCAAGATCGGCGTGTCCGAGACCGTGCTGCACAAACCCGGCAAGCTGACCGAGGCCGAGTACCGGCACATCATGGAGCACCCGGTGATCGGGGCGCGGATCCTGGCGCCCTTGATGCGTGACGTCCCCACGGCGCTCGCCATCGTGCGCTCGCATCACGAGCGGGTCGACGGCAAGGGGTTCCCCGACGGCCTGAAGGGCGACCAGATCCCGCTCGAAGTGCGCGTGGTGGGTGTGGCGGATTCGTTCGACGCGATGACCAGCGTCCGACCGTACCGGCCCGCGCTGTCGGTGCAAAGGGCGCTGCAGGAGCTGGAGGATGGGAAGGGAACCCAGTTCCATCCTCCCGCCGTCGAGGCGTTCCTCGCGGCTTTCCCCGACCCGTCGGTCCTGCCCGTCTCCACCCCCGAGGTCCGGCCGCTCCACCTGCCTTCGCCCCTGGACACGCACCGCCGCTCATCCCCGCCGGATTAGATTTGTCGGCATGACCGACACCTTGATGGTCGGCGTCTCGGGCGTCCGAGGCATCGTCGGGAAAGACCTGACCGCGGACGTCGTCACGCGCTGGGCTCGGGGCTTCGGGCTCTGGCTCCACGAGGGGACGAGCGCCGGGGGACCGGGGCCGGGTCTTTCCGTCGTCATCGGAAGGGATGCTCGCACTTCCGGCCCGATGTTCGCCGCCGCCGTCATCGCCGGGCTCGAGTCCGTCGGCTGCGACGTGATCGACATCGGCCTCGTGCCCACGCCCACTGTGCAGCTCGCGGTCGAGCACCACCGGGCCGGCGGGGGGATCGCCATCACGGCGAGCCACAACCCCATCGAATGGAACGCGCTCAAGTTCATCGGGCCGGACGGGATCTTCCTGGACGGGGTCGACGGTGCTCGGGTCCAGCAGCTGGTGGGGGAGGACGGAGGAGGGCGGGGCAGGACCGGGAAGGTCACGACGGACGAGGGGGCGGTGGGGCGGCACCTCGACGCCGTGCTCCGCCTGTCGGCCGTCGACGTCGAGAGCATCCGGGCACGTAAGTTCACAGTGGCGCTGGACGCGGTACGGGGCGCGGGAGGACCGGTCATGCGCGCGCTGCTCGAGGGTCTGGGCTGTGAGGTCGCGGGGATCAACCTCGAGACCGACGGGCGCTTTCCCCGGGCCCCGGAGCCGGTCCCGGAAAATCTCGGCGGGCTCTCGACCCTCGTCACGCGTGCCGGCGCCGCGCTCGGAATCGCGGTCGATCCGGACGTCGACCGGTTGGCGATCGTGGATGAGACCGGTAGGCCGATCGGCGAGGACTATACGCTGGCGTTTGCCATCCGGGCGGTGTTGGGCGGCAACGGCGGCAAGGGCGTCGTCGTTTGCAATCTCTCCACCAGTCTGGTCGTCGAGGACGCGGCGCGCGAGTGCGGAGCCGACGTCGTGCGGACGCCTGTCGGCGAAGTCCACGTCGCGCGCACCATCGTACGACTGGGGGCGGTGATCGGGGGGGAAGGGAATGGCGGCGTGATGTACCCGGCCTTGCACGCGGGCCGCGACGCGCCGGTGGCTGCCGCCCTGGTCCTCACGCTCCTCGCCCGCGACGGCAAACGGGTGAGTGAGCTCGTGGCCGCGGCGCCGCAGTACACGATCGTGAAGGCGAAGGTGGCGCGCGGCCCCGCGCTCGAGCCCGTGTACGCGGCGCTGCGGCGTCGCTTCGCGGACGGCCAGGTGGATACGCAGGACGGCCTGCGTCTGGCGTGGCGGGACCGCTGGCTCCACGTGCGGCCGTCCAACACCGAGCCCATCATCCGGCTGATCGCCGAGGCGCCGTCCGGCGCCCCGGGGGGGGCGCAGGGACTCGTAGACGAGGCACGGCGTGTATGTGCGGCATCGTAGGCTACACGGGGCCGCGGCAGGCGGCGCCGCTCCTGCTCGAGGGACTGCGCCGGCTCGAGTACCGGGGGTACGACTCGGCGGGGCTCGCACTGATCGAGGACGGCCGGATCGAGGTCCACAAGGCCGCGGGGAAGATCAGCGTCCTCGAGAAGGCGCTCGGCACGAAGCTGCCCGCCGGGCACACCGGAATCGCCCACACGCGCTGGGCCACCCACGGTGCACCCAACACCGTCAACGCGCACCCGCACACCGATTGCGGCGGCACGCTGGCGCTGATCCACAACGGCATCATCGAGAACGCGGGCGCGCTGCGCACCGCGCTCGGGAAGCGCGGTCACGTGTTCCGGTCGGAGACCGACACCGAGGTGCTGGCGCACCTGGTCGAGGAGCTGCTCGCCGGCGCCGGATTGCTGCTGGTCGAGGCGGTGGCGGGGGCGCTGCACCAGGTGGAGGGCACGTACGGTATCGCCGTGGTGTCGACGCGCGAGCCCGACACGATCGTGGCGGCGCGGCGGGGCTCGCCGCTGCTCGTGGCCATCGGCGCGGGGGAAAATTTCGTCGCCTCCGATGCTTCGGCCGTGCTGACGCACACGCGCTCCGTGGTCTACCTGGACGATGGGGAGATCGCGGTGGTTCGGCCCCAGGACTACCGCATCCTCGATCTGGACACGGTGGAGAAGGAGAAGGCGGTCACGCGCGTGGACTGGGACCTCGCCACCATCGAACGCGGCGGCCACGCCCACTTCATGCTCAAGGAGATCATGGAGCAGCCCGAGAGCCTGCGGAATACGCTGCGCGGGCGGCTGCTCGAGGAAGACGGCACGGCGCGGCTCGGGGGGCTGAACATCGACGACGAGCAGCTGCTGCAGGTGAACCGCATCGTGTTCACCGCCTGCGGCACGTCGTGGCACTCGGCGCTGATCGGCGAATACATGATGGAAGAGCTGGCACGCATCCCGTCCGAGGTCGAGTACGCATCCGAGTTCCGCTACCGCAACCCGATCGTGGACGAGCGGACGCTCGTCGTCGGGATCTCGCAGTCGGGCGAAACGGCGGACACGCTCGCCGCCCTGCGGGAGGCGAAGCGGCGGGGCGCCCGCACGCTCGGTCTGGTGAACGTCGTGGGGTCGACCATCGCGCGTGAGGTGGACGGTGGGATCTACCTCCACGCCGGGCCCGAGATCGGCGTCGCCTCGACCAAGGCGTTTACGAGCCAGATCGCCGTGCTCGCGCTCCTCACGCTCAAAATGGGCCGGCTGCGCTCGCTGTCCATTCTCCAGGGGCGTGAGGTGGTGCGCGCGCTGGGCCGGCTCCCGGAGCTGGTGGAGCGGGTGCTGGCGAAGGCGCCCGAGGTAGAACGGATCGCGGAGCGTACCATGCGGGCAAGCAACGTGCTCTACCTCGGCCGCGGCTACAACTTTCCAGTGGCGCTGGAAGGCGCCCTCAAGCTCAAGGAGATCTCCTACATCCACGCGGAGGGCTACCCGGCGGCCGAGATGAAGCACGGCCCGATCGCGCTGATCGACGATCTCATGCCGGTCGTCTTCCTCGCGCCGAAGGACGCCGTGTATCAGAAGGTGGTGTCCAACGTGGAGGAGGTGAAGGCCCGCGGCGGCCGGGTGATCGCGGTCGTGACCGAGGGAGATTCGGGCCTCGCGAAACTCGCCGACCAGAAGATCGAGGTGCCGGAGACGCTCGATCTGTTGACGCCGGTGCTCACGGTGCTGCCGCTGCAGCTGCTCGCGTACTACATCGCCGTGCGACGGGGCTGCAACGTGGATCAGCCGCGCAATCTCGCGAAGAGCGTGACCGTCGAGTGAAGGTCGTCGTCCAGCGCGTCTCACGAGCCGAAGTTCGCATCGGCGGGAAATCGGTCGGCACCATCAGGGTGGGGTTCGTGATCCTGGTCGGATTCGCGCCCAGCGACGGCGCAGACACCCTCGCCTGGATGGCGGACAAGCTGTTCGGCCTGCGGGTGTTCGGGGATGCCGAGGGCAAGATGAACCTCGCGCTGGCGGACGTGCACGGAGCGTTACTGGTGGTCTCGCAGTTCACGCTTTATGGCGATGTCACGAAGGGCCGGCGGCCGAGCTTCGTGCACGCCGCCCCGCCGGAGCTCGCGGTTCCGCTGTACGAGCGGTTCGTGGCGCTCATGAAGGAACGGGGAGCGGAGACCGGGGTGCAGGTCGAGACTGGAGAATTCGGCGCCATGATGGCGGTCGAGCTGGTGAATGACGGACCGGTCACCCTGATCCTCGAGAAATGATCGTTCTGGCGAGCGGATCCCCCCGCCGGCGCCAGCTGCTCGAGATGCTGGGGCTCGAGTTCCGTGTGGTGCCCCCCGACGTCGACGAGGCTCTCGGGTCGTCCGAGCAGCCCGAGGGCTACGTGACGCGCCTGGCGCGCGAGAAGGCGACCACGGTGGCGGCGCGCGAGCCGGGGGCGATCGTGCTCGCGGCGGACACGACCGTCGTGCTGCGGGGTCAGATCTTCGGGAAACCGGCGAGCGCGGACGAGGCGGTGGAGATGCTGCGGCAGCTCGCGGGGCGCAAGCATCAGGTGATGACGGCGGTCGCGGTGGCGCTGACTGGGCGGGAGGAGCACGCGCTCGACGTGACCGACGTGACCTTCCGGCCGCTCACCGCTGTCCAGATTGCCGCGTACGTGGCGACCGGGGAGCCGCTCGACAAGGCCGGCGCGTATGCGATCCAGGGCAAGGGCGCGGCGCTGGTCGAAGGGATCCGGGGGGACTTCTTCGGTGTGATGGGACTGCCGCTGCGGCTGGCGCTCGACCTGCTGGAGCGGTTCGGAGTATCCTACCGCTTCACCCGGTAGACCGGGACCTTCTTCGATTTGCCTTTGACCTGAATCGGGTCGAGCGTCTCGACGCTCGGGGGCCGCTTCAACTGCTGGAAGAACGGCTCCGAAATCAGGATCTGGTTCGGCCCGGCGCTGGAGCAGAGGCGGGACGCGGTGTTCACCGCGTCGCCGATCACGGTGTATTCCAGCCGGCGATCCGAGCCGATGTTGCCGGCGAACACCTCCCCGAAGTTGATGCCGACGCCGATGCCCAGCTCGGGGCGACCCTGCTCCTTCCACTTCGTGTTGAGTTTCTCCAGGGCCGCGAGCTGGTCGAGCGCGCAGCTCATGGCGCGATCGGCGTCGTCCGCGTGCCCCATGGGCGCTCCCCACAGCGCCATGATCGCGTCGCCCATGAACTTGTCGAGTGTGCCGCCGTGCTCGAACACGACCTCCACCATCTCGGTGAAGTATTCGGTGAGGAGGGTGGCGATGTTGTCCGGGCTCATCGTTTCCGACATCGGTGTAAAGCCGCGGATGTCCGAGAAGAAGATCACGACCGGCCGCTTCTCACTGGGCAGCCGACCCGCATCCTGCTGCTGCGCGATCACCTGGGCGATGTTAGGCGAGAAGTAGCGCTGGAAGTTCGAGAGCACCAGCGCCTCGCGTCGCATCTGCTCCGAGCGCTGCGAGTTCTCGATCGCCACCGCGGCGAGCGAGCCGAACGCGATCAGAAACTTGAGGTCGTCGTCTGAGAAGGAGTGCGTCGCGGTGAGGTTGTCCACGTACAGGATGCCGAGGACTTTCTGGTCCGTGCCCATGAGCGGCGTGCACATGGCGCTCCGCACGCTCTGGATGAGGATCGACTTCCCCTTGAACCGCTCGTCGGCCGCCGTGTTGTCGGACAGGATGGCGACGCGGTCCTCGACCACCTTGCGGGCGATCGACTGCGGCACGTGCTTCGAGGCGGACGACTGCGCGGTCCGTCCTCTCGAGATCCGCGGCACCAGCTCACCGGTCGCGGCCTCGAGCAGCAGGATCGAGACGCGGTCCACGTTCATCACCTGGAACGTGAACTCGACGACCTTGTCGAGCAGCCGGTCGAGCTCCTGCTGTTTGGACAGCTCCTTCGAGATCTCGAGCAGCAGCTCGAGCTTCTTCTCCCGGAGCTCTTCGAGCGACTTGGCGGTGACCTTGAGATGTGACGCTCCCGAGGGGTTGGCGGTCACGATGGCCGGGACGCCGCCCGACACGCTCACCGGCAGCTGACGCACGATCGTTCCGCCCGCCGGCTTCGCCCCCGTGAACTCGGCCGACACCGACGGTACCACCTGCGGTCGTACGACCGGGGCGCTGACCTCCTTCACGCGGAACGCGACCTTGCCGAAGGTGATCACGTCGTTCTCCACGGCGGTGGCCTCGCCGATGCGGGCGCCGTTCAGAAACGTGCCGTTCGAGGAGCCGACGTCCTTGACCTTGACGCCGTCATCGGAGAGGGCGAGCTCGGCGTGGCGGCGGGAGATGGTGGGGTCGTAGATCGGGACGTCGCTCGTGACGGCCCGCCCGACGACGATGGTGCGGCCAGGCTGCAGGTCGATCGACTGCTCGCCTGTGGTGCTCAGCAGCTTAAACACAAGCGCACAATATAGTCATACGCATCCGGGTGGTGCCCCATTCCCTTCCCGGATCATGAGCTCGCGGGCGCGGCCGCCCGGAGGCGGCTCCATGAGGGTTACGGTCGTGCCGCTCCTGCTCCACCACGCGAGCCGCGTGTCGTCGAGCGTGCAGTGACCGTGGGGGGTACCGAGTCGCGCCTGAGTCCACGCTACCACGTCCGGCATGTCCCGTCCGAACGCCATCAGTTCGATCGAGCCGACCCGGTGGTCCGGCATCTCGAGCCTGACGTCGCGCCCGTCGACTTCCGCCGCGCACACGGGCTCGTGCTCGTGCACCGACTCCGGGCAGTAGAGCCAGGGGAAAGCGCGGTGCACGGCGTCGAGCGACATGCCGAGCGGTACCGCCGCGAGCGAGTCGAGCAGCTGGTACGTATGGGCGCGCCGGCCGGCGCGCTTCACGAGCACCCCCGCCACGAGCGCGATCGCCACGGCCCCTACCCCCAGTGCGAGTGCTACCGGTCGTTTCATGTCACACCTCCCCGCGCCAGCGCCAGCGCCTTGAGCACGGCCTGGGCCTTTGCCTCGGTTTCCGCGAACTCGCGCGCCGGCTCCGAGTCGGCGACGATACCCGCGCCGGCCTGGACGAGCACCCGGTCCTTGAGCACGACCGCCGCGCGGATCGCGATCGCCGTGTCGAGGTTGGTCGCGCCCCAGCCGACGTACCCCACCGCGCCCGCGTAGGGCCCGCGCCGCTCGGGCTCGAGATCGTCGATGATCTGCATGGCGCGGACCTTGGGCGCACCGGTGACGGTGCCGGCGGGAAAACAGGCCTTGAATACATCGAGCGCGTCGTAGCCGTCGCGCAGCTGCCCGCGCACCTCGCTCACCAGGTGCTGCACGTGGGAGTAGCGCTCGATCGCGAGCAGGTCGGTCACGCGCACGCTGCCGAACCGCGCCACGCGTCCCACGTCGTTGCGCCCCAGGTCCACGAGCATCATGTGCTCGGCGCGCTCCTTCTCGTCGGCGCGCAGCTCGGCGGCGAGCGCCTCGTCCTCCTCGCGGGTGCGGCCGCGCGGGCGGGTGCCGGCGATGGGTCGTACGGTCACCTCACTGCCTTCCACCCGGACCAGCACTTCGGGCGAGCTCCCCACCAGCGTGAAGTCGTCGAGCGCGAGGTAGAAGAGATAGGGAGCGGGATTCAGGGCCCGGAGGTAGCGGTACAGGAGCAGCGGGTCGACGGCGCCGCGGACCTCCTGGCGGCGCGACAGCACCGTTTGGAAGGTGTCGCCCGCGGCCACGTACTCGAGCACGCGCGCGACGTCGCGCTCGAAGGCGTCGCGCGGGTAGCGCGACTCGGTGGCGATGGGAGGCAGGCCGTTCCGCAGGGCGAGCGGGGCGAGGTCGTGCCGTTGGCCGAGGCGCGCGACCATGTCGTCGAGCCGCGCCTCCGCCGTATCGTACAGTCGCAGCCGCTCCGCCGGACCCGCCCGCGGGGGCACTTCGACGTTCGCCACCACGATCGCCCGCCCGAACAGGTTATCCAGGATGACGAGCGTATCGGCGATCATCATGACGGCATCCGGCACGTCGAGGGTGTCGGCGGGGGGATGCGGCAGACGCTCGACGGACCGCACCAGGTCGTACCCCAGGTAGCCCACCGCGCCACCCGTGAAGCGCGGCAGGCCCGGCACCGGCGCGGCGGGCAGCGCACGCATGCGCTGCGCCAGGTGGCCGATCGGATCCTCGGTCTCCCCGGCGGCGCGCCAGCCCGTGTCCCTGGTCCAGCGCTCGACGACCCGGTGACCGGCGCGGTAGCGCCACACTTCGCGCGGCTCGGTGCCGAGGAAGGTGTAGCGGGCCCAGCGCTCGCCGCCGACGACCGATTCGAGGAGGAACGCGAACGGCGGCCGGGCGACCTTCACGAACGCCCCCAGCGGCGTGTCGCCGTCCAGCACCACCTCGCGCAGCACGGGGACGATCCCGCCCCGCTCCGCGCGAGCGAGGAAATCGGCGCGCGTGTCGCTCATCCAGACCGAAGCGGGGTACACCGAGCATGGACCGCTGCCTCGCCGCCGCCTTCGCCCTCGGCGTGCTCGTCCGACCGGCACCCGCGGCTGCGCAGGAGTGGAACTCGGGACCTGCGCTCGAGCTGGCGGGTCGCGCCGTCCTGCGGCGCGGGGGCGCCGTCGCCGACTCCTCCCTCCACGATTACAAGGCACAGGCGCACGGCTTTCTCTTCTTTCTCGGGGCGTTCGGTCAGGGACTGGCCGATCCCCCGCGGCTCGTCAAGGCCGACCAGCTGGAGCTGGAAGTGTACTGGAAGGCCCCGGCGAGCAGCAAGCAGCGCGTCATCGGATGGCGTGACCAGGCCCAGCTCCCCACCGACATCAACTACCACCGCGACCACCTCGGCATCATCCAGAACAATTTCGGCAGCGCGATGCGCCTGGGCGAAGGGGACGAGGTGCGGGACGTGCCACACCCGCTTTCGCCGGCCGGTCCCGAGATCTACGACTTCGCGCTGGGCGACACGACCACGATCATGCTGCCGGAGCGCGAGGTGCGGGTGGTCGCGCTGCGCGTGCGTCCCAAGGATTTCGGCCTCCCCCGCATCGTCGGGACGCTGTACCTGGACGCCGAGACCGCGGATCTGGTGCGCATGGCGTTCAACTTCACACCGCGCGCTTATCTCCATGCCGAGCTCGAGGACGTCAGTATCGTGCTCGACAACGCGCTGTGGGAGCGGCGCTACTGGCTGCCCTACCGGCAGGAGATCGAGATCCGGCGGCGCGCCACGTGGCTCGACGTGCCGGTGCGCGGCATCATCCGCGCCCGCTGGGAGATCGACGGTTACGTGCTCAACCTGGGGCTCGCGAACAGCTGGTTCGCGGGCGATGAGATCACGTTCCTCCCCAAGGCCGAGCGCGATTCCTTCCCCTGGAAGGAGCCGCTCGGCGCCGCGCTCCAGGACATCGCCGAGCCCGTACGTCAGAACGACCTGGAGCGCGTGCGGGCAGAGGTGGAGCGGATCGCCGGCCGGCGCGTCCTCACGGGGCTCAAGGGCCGCCGGCTCGGCGTGCGGGGCGTGTCGGACCTGCTGCATGCGAACCGGGTCGAGGGGCTCGCGGTGGGTGCCGGGGTGGTGGTGCGCGGCGGGGGCGAGCGACGCGAGCTGCGTGGCCGCGCGAGTTACGGGTTCGCCGATCGCCGCGCGAAGGGCGCCCTCAGCGCGCTGGACCGGCGGGGTCGGACTGCCTTCGAGCTCAGCGTGTATCGCGAGGTACGCGACATCGGCGACGCCGCCGTCATCGCGCCGCTCTTCAACTCGCTCTCGTCCCAGGAATTCGGCCGCGACTACGGGGACTATTACCTGGCCGATGGCGGACGCATCACTTACCGGCACGGCATCGGGGTGCGCAGCGAGTGGCTCGCCACCGCGGGCCGGGAGTCGATCGGCTCGCTCGCGGTGGAGGCGGTCCCTGCGAACGGCAGCTTCCGTCCAAACCCCTCGCTCGGCGGTCCTGGGGTCGACCTGGTACAGCTCGCGCTCGAGCGCAAGAGCGAGGGGTTCGCGGTGCGGCGCGACCTCCACGTCGAGACGCTGCTCGAGGGCGGCCGGAAGGACGGGGGCGCCACCTACCTGCGGCTCTCCGGCGCGGGTCATGTGTTGTTCCCCGCGGGCTCCACCCGGCTACTGCTCCGAGCCCAGGGCGGGATCGCGAGCGCGGACCTCCCGGCGCACCGCGCCTTCGTGCTCGGCGGCCGCGGCACGCTCGTGGGCGACGAATTCCGACGCTGGGGCGGCCGTCGCATGGCCTTGCTGCATCTCGAGTGGCGCGTACCCGTCCCGTTCGTGTCACTCGGCGTCGGGCCCTACGCGCGCACGCCTCGTACCATCACCGTCGCGCCCTACGTTGCGCTCGGCTGGGCCGCCGCTCCGGTGGCGGGCACGCCGTGGGTGGCCACTCCCGGGACGCGGGTCACCGTGGGACTGGCGTTCGAGTGGCTGGGCGTGTTTCGCTGGGACGTGGGATTCGGCACCGCCACGCACCGGGTGGGAGTCGCCTTCGACGTGACGCGAGACTTTTGGGGAATACTCTAAGAGGAGGTTGGAGGAGGTTGATTGCGTGCTCATCAACCTCCTCCAACCTCCCCAACCTCCCCAACCTTCACTACCTTGGTTGTTAGCCGAATGGCCGACACACAATTCCCAGATGAATGGCTGGCGCGCTCGCTCGAGGGCGTGGTCACCCCCGAGCTGCTGGCTGAGCTGCGGGAGAAGGCCCCGCCACCGGCACGGTTGTGGGAGACGCTCGTCGCCCACAAGATCGCCAGCGACCAGCAGATCCTCAGCGCGCTGTCCACCCGGTTCCGCCTGAAGCTCGCGGACCTGGCGCAGCTCGACCCGGCCGCCAAAGAGCGGGTCCCCGAGCAGGTGGCGCGCCGCTACCACATCCTGCCGCTCCGCGCCACGGACTCCTACCTCGAGGTGGCGACGGCGAATCCGTTCGACCTCGACGCGGAGAAGGCGCTCGCGTTCGCCACCGCCCGGGAGATCCGGATGTTCTTGCTCGCGCCCTCCAAGATCGCGGAGCGGTTGGACGAGCTGTACCGTCCCGAGAAGGCGGTCGACAAGCTGCTCGAGGGCATGGAAAACTCGGCCGAGCTGGTGCAGCTGCAGGACAGCTTGGCGCCGGACGAGATCACGATCGCCGCCTCCGAGGCCGAGGCGAGCCAACGCCCGGTGGTCCGGCTGGTGGACTTGATCATCTCCGAGGGGATCCTGGCCCGCGCGAGCGACATCCACATCGAGCCGGAGGAGGGTGGGGTCGCTGTGCGCTACCGCATCGACGGCGTACTGCGGCAGGTGATGAAGATCCCGCGCCAGGCCGGTCTGCCGCTCATCTCGCGCATCAAGATCATGTCGTCCCTCGACATCGCCGACCGGCTGCGGCCGCAGGACGGCCGCGCCCGGGTGGCCGTGAACGGCCAACCGATCGACCTGCGGGTCTCGACGCTGCCCGCGGCGCTGGGCGAGAAGGTCGTGATCCGGATTCTCGACTCGCGCGCCACCGTCAAGGCGCTGGACTCGCTGGGGCTGAACAGCAACGAGACGGCAGGGATCAAGCGGCTGCTCGAGAACCACGAGGGCATCATTCTCGTCACCGGCCCGACGGGCTCGGGCAAGACGACGACTCTCTACTCCTGCATCAACCAGATCAAGAGTGAGGGTGTGAACATCGTGACGGTCGAGGATCCGGTGGAATACCGGATGCAGGGGATCGTGCAGGTCCAGGTACAGGAGAAGGCCGGGCTGACGTTCGCCTCGGCGCTGCGCTCGATCCTGCGCCAGGACCCGAACGTGGTGCTGATCGGCGAGATCCGGGATCGCGAAACGGCACAGATCGCCGTGCAGGCATCGCTCACCGGGCACCTGGTGTTATCGACGCTGCACACCAACGACGCAGCGAACGCCGTCACGCGTCTCGTCGACATCGGGGTCGAGGCCTACAAGATCGCCGCGGCACTGCGGGGCGTGATGGCGCAGCGGCTGATGCGGAAGCTCTGTCCCACCTGTAAGGAGGTGTGGATGGAGACGCCGCCCGACCGCCTCAGGAAGTGGATCCCGAAGGGGACGCCGCTGTACCGCGCGGCGGGGTGTCCCGACTGCGCGATGACGGGGTACCGCGGGCGTTTCTCGATCGTCGAAGTTCTCACGGTGTCGGCCGAGGTGGAGCGGCGCATCGCGGCCGGAGAAACCGCTGAGCACATCGCCGGCGCGGCGCGGCGCGGCGGGATGAAAGGCCTGTGGGATTCAGGCTTGGAGCACGTGCTGCGGGGTGAATCGACGCTCGACGAGTTGACGCGCGTCGTAGACATCCCGCAGGAGGACGATCATCCGCCGGACGCGGGTGGGGCGCGTCGTTCGACGGGTGGGGGAAAGCCCCAACGCGCAGTGTCGCCGGGCGCGGCCATCGGCTTCGCGGAGCCGGCGCCCAGCGTCGCCCCCGAGGAGCTGACGGCGCACTTCGAGCTGCTGGAGGAGCCTGAGCCGCCGCGCATCTCGGGGCCGCACGGGTTGCCGGCGCGCAAGGTCCTGCTGGTGGACGACGAGGACAGTTTGCGCAAGGTCGTGAAGGATCTGCTGGAGCGCGACGGCTACATCGTCTCCGAGGCGCGCGATGGGGTGCAGGCGCTCGATCAGGTCGACCGCGTGGGTCCGGATATCATCGTGCTCGACCTCAACATGCCCGGGCTGGACGGCTACGGCGTGCTGTCCCACCTGCGTTCGCGCCCCGCGACCGCCGACATCCCCGTCATCGTCCTCACGGCGAAGAGCGATGAAGACAACGAGGTGCGCGTGTTCGAGCTGGGCGCCGATGACTTCCTCACGAAGCCGTTCCGGGCGCGGGCGCTGTCGGCGCGGTTGGAGGCAGTGCTGGGCCGCCGTCGCTGACGCGCCCGACCGTGACTTCCGTTCAGATCTCCTACATTGACGCGTACCTGCTTCGATCCGGCGCTACCGGGATCGAAGTGCTCGTGCTGCGCCGCGCGCCGGGCGGCCGCTCCCCGGGCTCGTGGGAGACGGTGCACGGGCACATCGAGCCCGGCGAAACGCCGGTGCAGGCGGCGCTGCGCGAACTGCGCGAAGAAACGGGACTCGAGCCCGCGCGCCTCTACAACGTGTCGCGCGTGGAGGCGTTCTACCGGCACCAGGCCAACGCAATCGTGCTGATTCCCGTGTTCGCCGGTGTGGTGGACGCGCGCGCGGCGGTGCGGCACTCGCCGGAGCACGATCGCGCCGAGTGGCTCGAGGCCCGGGAGGCGGCCGCGCGGTTCTCCTGGCCCCGGGAGCGCAGAGCACTGGACGACGTTTTGTCAATCCTCGGGTCCGGGGACGCGGGCTTGCTGGAAGACGTGTTGCGCGTATCCTAGCTGGCGGCTGCGCTGGACGAGTGGCGCGGCGGCGGTAGGTTGGAATCGACCTCGAGGCGCGCCGGGAGCACGTGAACCCGTTCTATCACCGCATCTACAAGGTCGTGCGCCACATCCCCAAGGGCCGGATCGCGACCTACGGCCTGGTGGCTCGTCTCGCCGGTCGTCCCGGCGCCGCACGCACCGTCGGCTGGGCCCTCTCGGCGCTCCCCGATGAATCCGACGTGCCCTGGTGGCGGGTGCTCAACGCGGCGGGTCGCATCTCGCTGTCGGGCGCGGACCACAACAGCGTGCTGCAGCGCGCGCTGCTGCTGCGCGAGGGCGTGAAGTTCGCGCCCGGTGGTGCCGTGAATCTCGCGACGTTCGGCTGGCCGGCGGAGGCCTACGACAGCGCGCCCGCGGCCCACACCCGCGCGGCTTCGTCGCGCAGATCGCGCAGGTTGAAAGGCTTGCGGACGTAACGCAGGCTGAGCCGCGCCAACGCCTGCTCCGCCGCGGGCGGCAGGTCCCCCGTCGCCACCAGCACCCTGCCTTTGAGCCCCGGGTACGATTCCACCAGCTGCTCCACGAACAAGTGGTCGTGGGTGCGCGCCTGCGCGTCCGCGAGAATCAGATCGTAGGGGCGCGCGCGGGCGAGGTCGAGCGCGTGCTGCGGATTGCGCGCCACCTCCACGGTGTGCCCGTCGCTCCCGAACAGCGCTTTCACCATGCGGCGCACCGCGGGATCGTCGTCCACCAGGAGAATCGAGCGCTTGGCTGCGGGAGCGGCGAGGGGGTGCAGCTCGGCCGTGTCGCGCCGGCCGACCTCCGCGGGGGGCAGGTCCACGAGGAACGCGGCTCCGCCTTGGGCCGGTCGCTCGACCGTGATCCGCCCCCCATGCGCATCCACGATGGAATAGGTGATTGAGAGACCGAGTCCGGTACCCTGGCCCGGCTCCTTGGTGGTGAAGAACGGAGTGAAGAGGTGCGGCAGCACGGCCTCCGGGATCCCGGACCCTGAGTCCGCAACCCGCAGCCGCACCCGGTCGTCTACCCACGTGCTGAGCTGGATCACGCGCGGCCGCTCCGGAGGGTTCTCGGCGACGGCCTGCGCCGCGTTGTTGAGCAGGTTGATCACGACCTGCTGGAGCGCGTGGCGATCCCCCAGCACCGGCGGGAGGGGCGCCAGGTCCTTCTCGATCGTCACGTCCTTGAGCTTCAAGTCGTAGCTCATGAGCAGCAAGGTGCGCTGGATCACGTCGTTCAAGTCCACCGCGGCCTGCTCGCCCGCTCCCTTGCGCGCGAAGGTGAGCAGGTTGCGCACGATCCGACCCGCGCGATCGGCCTGCTCGTGGATCACGCGCAGGTGCCCCCGATCCTTGGTCCCGAGCTCCTGCTGCTCGAGCAGGAACTCCGACAGTCCCGCGATCGACGTGAGCGGGTTGTTGAGCTCGTGGGCTACGCCCGAGACGAGCTGCCCGACCGCGGCGAGCTTCTCGCTCTGGATCAGCTGCGCCTCGAGCGCCTGCTGGTCGGTCACGTCTTCGACCAGCACGACGACGCTCTGGTCGTGCACGGGGGCCGGGATGCGGGCCGCGTTGATGCGGATCGTACGCCCCAGCATCGGCGAGCGGAGCACCACCGGCTGTACCCGATCGCCCTGGCGTGCCGCCACCAGCAACTCGAGCGGAGCGGGGGAGGGACCGAGCAGCGCCTCGCCCAGGTCGCAGCCGATCACCGCCGGAAGCGGGGCGCGGAGCATGGCCGCGAGCGCGCGGTTGGCGCGGCGGATGCATCCATGGTCGTCCACCACCGCGATCCCCTCCGACAGCGCGTCGAACACCGTCTCCCACTGCTCCTTGGCGCGCTGTACCATCTGGAAGAACCGGGCGTTCGCGATCACGATCGCCGCGTGCGTGGCCACGGTCGAGAGCAGTCGGCGGTCCTCGGATGCGAACGCGCGGTCCCGCGGGTTCGCGATCACCAGCGTGCCCACTACCACGCCGTGCGCGCGCAGCGACACCGCCGCGGCGCAGTCCACCACGACGTCCGCCAGGAGCGGCGTCGGCTCGCCGCCCGCGCCACGGACCAGCTCCAGCCGCTCGCGGCTCAGCGAGCGCGCGACCAGGCCGGGATCGTCGGGCGCGATGACACGACCAGCGAGCCCGGCCAGCGTGCCTTCGGCCGCCGTCACGCGCAGGGGACGCTCGCCCCCGCCTTCCGCCTCTGCCGCGAGCGCCACCAGTGCGCCCTGTGCATCGAGGAACCGCATCGCATAACGCACCACCTGCTCCACGATGCGGTCGAGCTGTAAGGAGCCCGCGAGGATGTAGGAGAGCTCCTGCAGCGAGAACAGCTCGGACAGGCGGCGATTCAGCTCGTCCGCCGCCCGCTGCCGGTCGCGCTCGCTGCGCTCGAGGCGCCGCCTGAAATGGAGCGCTCCCCAGCCGAGCCCGCCCGCGAGCAGCAGGACGACGGCGACGAGGATGAGGGACATGGTTGGCACAACAATAACGGCTGCTTGACCCTCCGAATCCCGACTTTTAGATTCGGCTATCCCTATTTGATACCCATTCTCAACTAATACGGTCACGGAGTTGTGATGCGGACACTGCTCGGGTGGGGCCTTGTCGTCCTTCTGGCGCCCTGTCCCCTCCAGATCCTCGCCGCGCAGGAGCGCACTACGGTGGGTGGCTATGGCGAAGTGCACTACACCAACCCCACCGGGCCCAACACCCCCGCCGTCGTCAATCTCGCCCGCTTCGTCGTTTACCTGGCCCACAGCTTCGACGATCGTCTGGCGTTCCGCTCCGAGCTCGAGGTGGAGGACGCGAAGATCGAAGGTGGGCAGGCGGGCGGGGAGGTCTCGCTCGAGCAGGCCTATCTCGACTACCGTCTCGCGGACTGGATCACGCTGCGTACGGGGCTCGTGCTGCCGCCGGTGGGGATCATCAACGAGACGCACGAGCCGCCTACGTTCAACGGCGTGGCCCGACCCGGCTTCGACCACGACGTGATTCCCACCACCTGGCGCGAGATCGGCGTCGGGGCCGTCGGCACGATCCCCGGTGGCAGCGGGCTCGCGTATCGGGTGTACCTGGTGAACGGGCTGCGTGCCGAGGGCCTGTCCGCGGCAGAGGGGATCCGGGAGGGTCGCCAGGAAGGCCGGCAGGCGAGCTTCGCGAACCCATCCTTCACGGGGCGGCTCGAATGGGCGCGCCCGGGCGTGAAGATTGGTGGATCATTCTGGTATGGGGGCACGGCGGACACGAATGCGGCGGTGGGGACGGGAAGTTTCGCGGCTCCGGTGGCGCTCGTTTCCGCGGACGCGCGTTACGAGCGCGGCCCCCTGGCGGTGCGAGCCGTGGTCGCGAACATCAGTGTGAGTGACGCCCAGATGATCAACGCCGCCTACGGGCAGTCCGCCGGGAGCCGCATCGCGGGAGGCTATCTCGAGGGGGCCTACAACCTGCTACGACTGCTGGCTCCGGCGTCCTCCCAGAAGCTCAACGCCTTCCTCCGCCACGAGCGCTACGACACCCAGGCGAGCGTTCCCACCGGCGTGACGCGGGACCGGTCCCTGGCGCGCCGCATCACGACGTTCGGCGTCACCTACAAACCCACCTGGAACACCGCGTTCAAGGGCGACTATCAGCTGCTTCGCAACGCGGCCGGCGCGGGCGAATCCGAGGTGCTGAGCCTCGGCGTCGGTTACCAGTTCTGACCCTCACGCTCGCGCTGCTCCTGCTCGCGGCGCAAACGCCCGCCGCGCCGCCGGCGAAGGTCGCCGCCTCGATCGCGCGGCTGTTCGGGCCGGGCGCCCGGGCTGACACGCTGCGGGTGGACACGGTCAGCGTGCTGCGGGTGTCACGCGCCGACTCGCTGCTTGGTTTCGCCGCCATCGGGAACGTACTGGGCAAGGACCTGCCGATCACCTTTCTCGTGGCGATCGATCCAGCGGACCATCTCAAGGACGTGGACATCCTCGTGTACCGCGAGCCGTACGGCGGCGAGGTGGCCTACGAACCCTGGCGGCGGCAGTTCCGAGGGAAAAGCGCGGGCGATTCGCTGCGGGTGGGAAGAGAGATTCGCAACATCTCGGGTGCCACGATCAGCGTGCACGCGGTCACGCTCGGCGTGCGGCGCCTGCTCGCGCAGCTCACGGCCTGGCATCAGAGCGGGGCGATCCGATGACCGTCACGTGGCGCAGCATGCCTGGGCCGCTCCGTACGCTCGCCCGCTGGGTGACCATCGTCCAGCTCGTGGGCTACACCACTTCGCTCGTGTTCGTGTGGCACACGACCCGGCTCGTCCCCCCGGGGGTGGCGGCCCGCTACCGCGGTGTCGATCCGGAGACGACGCAGGCGGAGATGCAGTTTCCGAAGTCGTTTGCGCAGATGCTGACCATCACCCACACGCATCTCCTCTCCATGGCGGTGATCTTCCTGCTTACCGGGCTCGGGGTAGCGCTGTGCGCGCGCCTGTCCGAGCGCTGGAAGCGCTGGCTCATCGCCGAGCCGTTCGTGGCGTTGCTGGTGTCGTTTTCGGCGATGTGGCTGATGCGGTACGGCGATGCGCGCTTCAGCTGGCTGCTCGAGGCCTCGAGCGCGGTGCTCGCCGTGACGTTCTACGTGCAGTCGTACTTGATTCTGCGGGAGCTGCGGCAGGTGGAGCGGGAAGGCTCACAGGTTGAGTAGGGGTGTCTCGGCTCGGGGCCCGCGGCTGAAGCCGCGACTCGGCATTACCGCTGAAGCGGCATTGCCCGTTTACGGGCACACGCCGAGCCGCGGCTTTAGCCGCGCATTCGACTGAGCATGAACCGGCGCAGCTTCATCGGAACCCTCGGGGCCGGCCTCGGGTTGGTGTTCCTCCCCCGGTTGCCGCGCTGGCGCGCCGACGATGTGTTCGTCGAGCGCTGGTCGTGGGCGATGGGGCAGTCGGTCCACGTGATGGTGTTCGCGGGGTCGGAGCAACAGGGACTCGACGCGTGCGCAGCGGCGCTCGCCGAGCTGCGGCGCGTGGAGAGCCGGCTCACGTTGTTCGACACGGCGAGCGACCTGTGCGAGCTGAATCGCCGGGCGGGCCGCGCGCGCATGCGGGTGGACCGCGACCTGCGGGCGGTCCTGGCGCAGGCCGGCGGATTCAAGCGCGTGACGGAGGGCGCTTTCGACGTTGCCGTCGAGCCGCTGATGCGGGCCTGGGGATTCCACCGGCCCCGGGCGACCGCCCCCACGGCCAGGGAGCTCGCCGAGGCGCGCGCAGCCGTCCGGCATGCGGTGGTGGAGCTCGACGGCGACGTCGCGTGGCTCCCGAGCGCTCATACGCAGCTCGACTTCGGCGCGATCGGCGTCGGCTATGGGATCGACCGGGCGCTGGACGCGCTGCGCGCGCGCGGGCTGCGACGGGCGTTCATCGACGTGAGCGGCGACATGGCCGGGCTGGGGGCGCCGCCGGGAGAAGCGGGCTGGCTGGTCGAGATCGCCGACCCTGATCGCCCCGGCCCCGGCCGCGCGGTCGCGGCCACGCGGCTACGGGACGCCGCCCTCGCGACCGCGGCGAACACCGAGTCCACCGTGCGCTACGGGTCGCTCGTCGCGGGCCACGTGATGGATCCGGCGACCGGTTGGCCGGCGCGCGCGCTCAAGCAGGCCTCCGTGGTTACCCGGACGGCGGTGGCGGCGGATGCGCTGTCGACGGCGATGCTGGTGACGGGGCGTAGACCCGAAGGGGTGCTGCAGGCGTACAGGGTCTGACGGTTTGTGATCCCCGGGCTGGCGCCCGGGGTTAGTAGGGACCCGGAGGCGAACTGACCCCGGGCGCGAGCCCGGGGTCTCTGGGAAGCCTTCGGATCAGGCCTGCAATGGCTTCTCGTAGGTCGTCAATCCCCTCCTTCGCCCGCGCGCTCGTCACGATCATCTGGTCCTCCTCGAGCTCTAGCGCGCCTCGCAGCTCGCGCTCGCGCCGCGCCCGCGCCGCGCGGGCCACGGCGTCGCTCTTCGTGAGCGCCGCCAGCACGGGGGTCTCGCGATCGACGAACAGCTGCCGCATCGCGCGGTCGTCGGCGGAGGGCTCGCGGCGGATGTCGATCAGCCAGAGGACGCCCGCGAGCCTCGCACGGTCGAGCACGTGGGTGATGAGGAGCCGAAACGCCCGGCGGTCGGTGTGGGAAGCTTTCGCATAGCCGTAGCCCGGGAGGTCGAGGATGTAGTAGGCAGGCATCGCGAACACATTCAACATCCGCGTCTTCCCCGGCGTCCCGGACACCTTCGCAATCCGTCGTCCCGCCAGTGCGTTGAGGAGGCTCGATTTGCCGACGTTGGAGCGGCCGAGCAGCGCGACTTCGGGGAGGGCGGGAGCGAGTGGGACGTCGGCCCGGGGGAATGAGCCGATGAAGCGGGGGTCGGGAGCGGAAGCGGTCAGGCTTCTTTCTTCTGACGCACGCGCTCCGTGACGAGCAGTGGCTGCCGGCCCTCAGAGACGCACTCGGCCGTGATGGCGACCTCGCGCACGTCGTCGCGGCTCGGCAGGTCGAACATGATATCGGTCATCATTTCTTCCAGGATGGCGCGGAGGCCACGGGCGCCCGTGCCCCGCTTGATCGCCTTCTGAGCGATCGCCTTGAGCGCGTCCTTCTCGATCGTGAGCCGCACGTCTTCGAGCTCGAACAGCTTCTGGTACTGCTTGGAGAGCGCGTTCTTGGGCTCGATGAGGATGCGGATCAGCGCCTCCTCGTCCAGCGAGTCGAGCGGCACCGCCACCGGCAGCCGGCCCACCAGCTCGGGGATGAGCCCGTAGCGCAGCAGGTCGTCCGGCTCCACGTCGATAAAGGGGTTCTTCTTGAGCTTCTCGGGCTCCCCTTTGGCGAGCTCCTCCTTGGTGAAGCCGATCTGCCGCCGCCCGGTGCGCGACTCGATGATCTTTTCGAGGCCGTCGAACGCGCCCCCGCAGATGAACAGGATGTCCTTCGTGTTGACCTGGATGTACTCCTGTTGCGGATGCTTGCGCCCGCCCTGGGGCGGCACGCTCGCGACAGTGCCTTCGAGGATCTTCAAGAGCGCCTGCTGCACACCTTCGCCCGATACGTCGCGGGTGATGCTCGGGTTCTCCGATTTGCGGGCGATCTTGTCGATCTCGTCGATGTACACGATGCCGCGCTCGGCCTCGGAGACGTTGAAGTCGGCGGCCTGGAGCAGCCGGACGAGAA
>Ga0075423_10000591_pt1 | contig 29690 bp, 29 predicted proteins | sample SoiMethybrSBSTD2_FD_80114 | JGI IMG/M metagenome (GOLD analysis project Ga0075423, IMG submission 80114) | Bulk soil microbial communities from a Populus tree surrounding site in Tennessee, USA - Soil MetaG P. TD hybrid SBSTD2 | ecosystem: Environmental > Terrestrial > Soil > Tree plantation...
CGGCAGCCTGGACGAGGACGACCAGGAGCGGTTCTGGGCGGACTACCGCGTCGTCGGCGGGCTGTTCGGCCTCGGTGACGAGGACATGCCCACCACGCTGGACGGCCTGCGGGGCTACGGGCAGGAGATGCTCTCCGGCGGCACGCTCGTGGTCTCGCCGTGGGCCCGGACGCGTGCTCGCGAGATCGTCCTCGACCCGCCCGTCCCGATCTACATGCGACCGGTGGTGGAGGCCATCAACTTCGTGACAGTCACGCTGCTGCCGACTGCGATCCGCGATCAGTACGGGTTCTTCCCGCTGCCGCCGGCCTTCGTGCGCCGTGCGATGGTGGCCGGAGGCGCCGAGTACGTCAAGCGGGCGATCGTCCCGCTGCTCCCGGAGCGGCTGCGCTTCGTACCGGCCGCTCGCGCGGCCTGAGCGATTACCCTTCCGGCCGATGCGCCGCCCCCTTGCCGCGACGGTCGCGGCGGTCGCCCTGCTGGCCGGGCCCGGTGCCGGCGCCGCGCAGGAGCCGCCTCCGGCCCAGCCGCCCGCCCAGCCGGAGAATCCCTGCCTCGGACCGAAGAAGGCCAAGCTTCTTTGCCCGGACATCCAGATGGGAGTGCCGGCCGACATGTACGCGGAGCGCACGCCCAACGGCCACGTCCTCCTGCGCGCCACCAACAACGTCAAGAGCCGCGGCAAGGGGCCGATCATGTTTCGCGGGCGGCGTACGGGGCGGTACGAGATGAAAGCCCGCCAGCACATCCTGCGCAAGGATGGTTCAGAGCTGGTCGAGAAGACGGGCGCCGAGCTCTACTGGAAGTACATCCCCGGCCAGGGCCACTACTGGAAGTTCAAGGACGCCGCGCGCTTCGAGCTCTGGTCGGTCGACTCGACCGGCCACCGCGTGAAGCTCGTGCGCACCGGCCCCAAGAACTACTACTGCCTGCGCGACCTCAAGCACACGTCTCCCGGCAAGCGCTCCCCACGGAATCGCGTCTTCCCGGGGTGCAGCCAGGACTTCTCCAAGCGACAGGTCACGCTGGGCACCTCCGTCGGCTGGTCCGACGTCTACCCCTCCACCTACTACCAGCAGTGGATCGACGTGACGGGCCTGCACGGCTGCTTCGCGTACGTCCACCGCGCCGACCCGAAGAACCACATCTGGGAGTCGAACGAGGGCAACAACGATTCGCAGCGGATCATCCGCCTCCCGTGGGGAAGCCGGAAGAAATGTCCGTGAGCCCGACGGCCGCGCTCGAGCTCGACCACGTGGCGGTCGCCGTGCACTCGATCCGGGAGGCGCTCAAGCTGTACCGCGACGGGCTGGGCGGCGAGTACCTGATGGGCGGCGACCAGGACACCTGGCGGTGGCTCCAGCTGCGCTTCCCCGGCGGAGGGAAGGTGGAGCTGCTCGAGCCGCTGGGCGAGGGGTTCCTCACGAAGTTCCTGGACTCGCGCGGCGAGGGCCTTCACCACGTGACGTTCAAGACGGACGACATCGAGGCCGCGATCGAGCACCTGCGCGGCCTGGGCTACGAGCTGGTCGACGTGAACCTGTCCGACCCTCACTGGAAGGAGGCATTCCTGCGCCCGTCCAAGGCGGATGGCACGCTCGTGCAGATCGCCCAGTCATCCGCCTCGGACGACGCGGCGAAGGATCGTCTGCGGCCCGGGAACCTGGAGGAGCTGCTCGGCTAGCCGGCCTTCCCTCGTTCCGTCAATGCCTCTTGGATCCACGGGCCCAGGGCCCACAGGAACCTCGGGTCGACCGAGTGCGCCATCGGCGACTCCTCATAGACGACGTCCATGCCCGCGTCCTCGAGTCGCTCGCGGGCCTCGCGGCCGAACTGCACGGGGATGATCGGATCGAAGGTGCCGTGGCCGATCGCGACCGGCAGGCCCGCGCGGGATTCGAGGTCGAGCGCGAATCCCTCGACGGTGGGTATGAAACCGCTCAGTGCGACGAGCGCCGGCGGAGAGGGCCGGCCCGCGCCCAAGCCGATCGCGTAGGACATCACGGCGCCCTGTGAGAAGCCGCCGATCACTGTCCGGCCCGCGGGCGCACCGAGCTCGGCCGGCAGGGCGTCCACCCACGCCGCCAGGGGCTCGTACGACGAGAAGAAGCTGTCCGGGTCTGGAAAGCCGATCTCGCGCACGACGTACCAATGCGCGCCGCCGGGCGGCAGCGACAGCGGCGCGCGCGGCGTGACCCCCACCAGGCGTCTGTCCGGATCGAGGATGTCGAGCAGCGGGTAGAGGTCGTCCTCGCTCGTGCCGCGGCCGTGCAGCAGCACCAGGACTCCCTCGGGCTCGGCGCGGGCGGGGCGGATGCGATGCGGGAATTGGTCCAGCGAGGTCATCTGGTAATCCTGACACCGTGACGGCGCTCCCCCACCTCGGCCTCTACCGGCGGGCGACCGCCGCCGCGCTGGTGGTCGGCCCACTGCTCTTCCTCGTCGACAACCTGCTCCACCCGAAGGAGTACCCGCGCGACCACGAAGCTCAGCAGCTTGCGCGGATCGGCGAGACCTACACGCGCTGGCAGGTCGCGCACACGATCGGCTTCTTCGCCGCGATGGCGTTCGCGGCAGCCGTGCTCGGCCTTGCTTTTCTCGTCAGGCGGCGGCGGCCTACGCTTGGCCTCGTGGCGGGCGCGCTCGGCATCGTCGGGCTGATGAGCGCCGCGGCGGTGTTCGCCATCGACGGCTACACGTGGGGGGTGATCGGCCACACGTCGACCCACGCGGGCGTCGATCGGCACACGCTCGTGCTGACGCTCCACGAGGTCCAGCAGTCCGGCTGGTCGCTCGTCTACTACCTCCCTGTATTGCTCTGGATCATCGGCATGGCGACGCTGGGCATCGGCGCGGCGCGATACGCCGGCGTCCCGAAGGCCGCGGGCGGCCTGTTGGCACTGGGTGCGTTGATGGTCGGGATCGAGAGCGGCGTGGCGAGCAACGTCTACTTCATCACGAGCTCGGTGATCTGGCTTGCGGGCGGGCTCGCGGTGGCAGCCGCGATCGCCCGCATGACGGACGCCCAGTTCGCAGGGGAATGAATAACGGCCGATCTACCTGTGGCCGTCGTAGCTGATGACCTGCTGGAACGTGGGCCGGTTGGTCCAGCGCATCGTGAACGGGAAGAACTGCCCGAACCTGATGCGCTCGATGGCCGCGTTTGCCCGCCAGTCGGCCGGGTTCGCGGTGCCCTGCTCGCTCGCCAGCTGATTCCCGGCGGCGTCGATCGCGGCCCACAGCGAGTCGCGGCAGGCGGTCAGGTCGCCGAGCCCGCAGAACCGGGTCCTGAAGGGCCCTGAGACCGGGCGGCCGGCGATCGTGCGCAGGTCCTTGTCGATATAGCCGTACCAGCCGGTGTTGTAGGCCGACCCTTGGGTATTCGGCGCGTCGTCGCGTCCCATCAGCGAAGCGAGCTCGTTGAGCTGCGGGCCGAGCACCGGGCTCATCACGGCGTCGGCGATCTTCGGCCATGCCTTGTCCATGATCGCCGCGCCCGGGTCGTCGATCTTCCCGTCGAGGTTGGAGTCGAGCCGGCTCGAACCGGCCGTGCGCCATGCTTCGAGGAGATCCAGCATCTGCTGATCTCGCGGACTCGGCGCCGTCGTCCCGTCGAGCACCGCCGAGATCGCGCGCATGACCTTCTCGTCGCGGAAGTCCTGCGTGGCCGCGCGGTTCATGGCGGCCACCACTGACCCCAGCGTGTGCGTCTGCTGACGCTGGATCGCATCGCGCAGCATCTGCTCGCGGTACAGCGAGCCGTACGCCCAGTTGTCGTCGGCGGCCTGCCAACCGAACGCCGGCTTGTTGTTCCAGTTCGTGATCACGCCATCGGCGGGCTCCGTCCCGTGCGGGTGCTGGTCCTCGGTCATGAAGCCGCGCCACTCGTACTTGCCGGTGCCGTTGGTCGGAAGCCCCATGTCGACCTGCGGGTTGCGGATCGGGAGGCGTCCGCTCGAGAACATCGCGATGTTGTCCTTGTCCGCGTAGAACCAGTTGAACGTGAACTCGATCTTGTTCGCGGAGTCGAAGAAGCTCTGCACGTCGTGCACGGCATTCGTGTTGAGATCCATGAAGCCGAGCGCGCTCGCCACCTCGCGGCCGCGGGTCGTGCGATCGGACGCGAGCGCGACGCGCTTGCCGTCGACGGTCGCATAGCCGATCACGGGGCCGTGCACGGTCTCGCGGAACGCGATCGGGGTGTTCGAGAAGCCCACCGTGCCGACGTCGAAGTTCGTCATCTCGCGGCAGTCGCCCTCGAAGAGGTAGTGCGTGTCGTCGCCGCACAGCGTCTCTACGAAGATGTCGATGTTGTCGCTGCCCGCGGAGGTGGCGCTCCACGAGTAGTCCTGACCCCGGCCGAGTTCGACGTACGGCGCGGAGCCGGGGAACGAGACGCCACGGGCGTCGATCCCGCCGCCGTGGGCATCGACCTCGTAGAGCGCGCCGGGGAAGTTGTATCCGACCTGCGGGCCCGCCACGAACAGCGGGTGCCCCGTGGCCGAGCGCGACTTGCCGACGAGGATCGCGTTGCTGGCCGCTGCCCGGCTCGCCTCGCTCACCGCTGCGTTGTGCACCCCGGACGTGTCGAGGCTGCCCGCGTCGATGATCTCGTTGCCCTTCAGGTTGGGCGTCGAGTGCCGCTGCCGGAACTTGCCGTCGATCGAGACCGGCGCCTCGGGGTCGTTCTGCTCTCGCAGGTCGTTCCAGACCTGAAGCCCCTTGCCCTTTCCGAGGCGTTCCTGGAGCGCCGACAGGAGCTCCGAGCGCCGAGCTTCGTCACCCCCGCCCTTGCCGAACACGCCGCCGAAGAGCGCCGCCACGGCGGTCACGTCGTTCCGCGTCCAGAGTGGCCCCGACACGCCGTGCGACGTGCGCCACGTGTTGATGCCGTTGAGGTAGTCGTCGATGTCGGTGATCACCTGCCGGCCGTCCGGCCCGAGGTCGTTGAGCACCTGCTCCTGAGAGGCCAGGAAGTCCTCGGTCTGCTGCGAGGGGTTCAGCGGATTCAGCAGGTTGATCGAGAACGGGTCCACGCCCGGCACGTCGAGTGCCGCGATCCGGCCCGCGCCCCTGATCTGGTCCATCAGGAAGGTGCGGTCCTCGGCGGTGACATAGCCGATTCCGAACATCACGTCCGACCGCGTCGGAGCAGAGATGTGCGGCACCTCGTGCTGGTCGCGCTGGATCAGGAGGTCGGGGTGCCCGGGGATGGTCTCCGTCCGCTTCAGCGGGCTGCTGCCGAGGCCGAAGACGTTCTCCTTGAAGTGAGTTGGGAGGTCCGCGTCCGTGACCTGGTCGAACAGCGGCGTGAGGCTGTCGTACAGGTTCATCTGGTCCGTCGCGGTGGGCGGGAACGGCGCGAAGCCGCCGTACTGCCCCGGCGGATCGATGTTGAAGGCCTGACCCGGGGCTGCGAAGTCGTCACCGTACGAGAGCGACGCAGTGACCCCGAGGAAACAGAGTGCGGCCAGCAGCAGTACCGCCAACTTGCGAGCGGGACCCATCATCCGACGCCTGCCTTTCGTCTCGTTCTCCCGGACGGACCGACACTAACCGAGCCGCACATCGCGGCGCAACCTCTGGGGGGGAATCCCTAAACCTGGGGCTGCTCGGGGAGGAGCCGCGCGCGAGCCAGCCAGCCGTTCAGCTCCACGACGCTCGCCATGCTGCCGCCGCGCGCGCCGTCGATCAGGAAGACCAACTCGCCCACGCGCGGGTGGCGCGGTCCGTTCAAGAGAAATCGCATCGAGGCCCAGACGCAGCCGTCGGCGTCGACCTCGTCGAGGTTGGCCCTCAGAACTACCTCGCGCTCGGCAAAGTCGAGCCGGCCTTCCGCATGGGCTTGCTCGTGAGTTCCGATCACACCCTCCCTGCGAGGGAGGATATCGTCGCGCCTGTGCTCTAGGCGTGAGCCGGTTCGCCCGCGGGGCGCGGGAGCCTTACGTGCGGCAGATCCTTCGCGAGCTCCACGCTCGCACCGCAGATCGCCCCGCCCGGGCAGTCGGCGGCGGCGACCTTCCGCCGCGGGTTGCGGATCCCGAGGGCCGAGATCACGCCACCCAGGAGCACGACGCCCCCCGCGATGCCGATTCCGACCCGGAAGGCGGACACGGACGCGTGCTCGAACGCGTTTTTGAGGTCGCCGCGCTCGCGCGGCGGGACGTCGCTGGGGACATCCGTCGTGAGCGGGCGTTTCTTGGCCTCGGCGACCGCCGCGCTCGCGGGCTTGCTGATGCGCTGGCCGGCAAGCTGGGAATCGAGCGACGACGCGAACTGGGAGGAGACGACCGCGCCGAGCGCGGCGATCGCCAGCAGTCCCGCGACGCGCGCGATCGCGTTGTTCACGCCCGAGGCGATGCCGGCGCGGTGCTCGTCGGCATCGCCGAGCACGGTCGCCGTCAGCGGCGCGACCGTCATCGACAGGCCGAACCCGAACAGGAGCAGTCCAGGAAGGATCTGCGTCAGGTAGTCCGCCTGCCGGTCTACGGCCACGAGCATCAGCAGGCCGGCGCCGCCGATCAGTGGGCCGATTGACATGAAGAATCGCGGTCCGAAGCGGTCCGCCATTGCCCCGAAGCGGCCGGAGAGGAAGAACATCATGACCGTGACCGGCAGCAGCGCGACGCCCGCGGCGACGGCGCTGTAGCCGGCGGTCTCCTGAAGGAAGATGGTGAGGAAGAAGAGCGCCGCGCCGAGACCGGCGTAGATGACGAGCGTGGCGAGGTTCGCCACCGCGAAGTTCCGGCGCTGGAACAGCTCGAGGGGAAGCATCGGCTCCGGGCTGCGGTGCTCCTGCACCAAGAACGCGGCCAGGAACAGCAGTCCCCCCAGCAGCGGCACGAAGACGCGCGGATCCCCCCATCCGTACGTCGGCTGCTCGATCAGCGCGAACACCGGGCCCGCGAGGCCGAGCGCGCACAGCACCGCGCCTGTCACGTCCACGTGGACGTGCTCCTGGCGCTCGTCCAGGCTCTCCGGTAGCGCGGTCGCGATCAGATACAGCGTGCCGGCGACGGGGAGCAGGTTGAGCGCGAACACCCAGCGCCACGAGGCCGCGTCGATCAGCACGCCTCCCGCCAGCGGGCCGATCACGGTCGATATGCCGCTCCACGCCGTCCAGGTCCCGATCGCGCGGCCGCGCTCGTTTTCGGGAAAGACGGCCACGATCGTGGCGAGCGTGCTCGGCACCAGCAGCGCGCCTGCGACCCCCTGCAGTGCCCGCGCGGCGATGAGCAGCTCCGAATTGGGGGCGATCGCGCAGAGGAACGAGGTCGCTCCGAAGAGCGCCGTCCCAAGCGCGAACACCCGCCGCCGCCCGAACAGGTCGCTGAGCGAGCCGCCGATCAGGATCAGCGAGCCGAGCGTCAGGAGATACGCCTCGACGATCCACTGCTGGTCCGCGAGCCCGGTGTTGAGATCGTCGCGGATCGCAGGCAGGGCGACGTTGACGACCGTGCCGTCGATGAACACGATCGCGGAACCCATGATGCATGCGACGAGGGTGAGCCGTTTCTGGCGATCGCTCATCGCCGCTCGCCCCTCCGAATCATCCTGGACACGTTACCGGCGGGCTCCCCGGCGGATACAATCCGCCGCTGACGGTCTCGAAGAGGGGGGGATCGATGGATTGGCGTCGGATCGTAATCGGCTTCGCCGCAGGACTTTCGGCGGCGGCCCTGTCCGCAGCGCCCGCAGCGGGGGCGACCGCGCATCGCGCGGACGGCAACCTCTCCGACTGGACCGGCGACCCGACGATGCTGTCGGGCCAGACGCGCATCTCGAACGGCGAGCTGATCTACGACGACTGGCTCTACGACGACTACGGCGCCGATCTCGACCAGAGCACGAACCGGCCGGCGTTCCGCGCCGCGCTCGCCCCTACCCAGGGCGACTACCGCTACCCCACCGACGAGGCACGCTACGGCAACAACGCCGCCGACCTGCGCGAGCTTCGCGTGGCGGCGGACAGCTACGGGTTGCACCTGCTCGTTTACCTCCAGACGATGAAGGTGCGCAACGCGGCCGCCTTCACGCTCGCGATCGACGCTCCCGATGTCTCCGACACGGACGTGTGGCCGGACGGCGTCGGACTCACCGCACCGAAGGCCGATCACTTCATCACCGGGTGGGGCACCGGCGGCTTCATCACGGACGCGGTCGGTCATCGCATCCGCATCCCGCGCCAGGCCACGAACCTGACCGAGAACGCGATCGAGGTCGACGTGCCGTGGAAGGACCTTCCCGGCGTGCGGGGACGCACGGTCCAGATGTACATGGTGACCGGGCTCGCGGACCCCGCGAACGGCCGCTACCTGCAGCCCCAGCCCGGTAACCCGACCGCCACCACGCCCGGCGGAGGCCTGCCCGGCGCCACCGCCGCGTTCGACGTCGCGTTCGACCCGAACGAGACCTTCACACGCTTCCTCAGCCACTGGGGCGAGGAGAAGCAATCGCAGGCGCTGCAGCAGCAGGACGTCTCGAGCCTGGGTCAGACAGTCGACCTCGGCGAGCTCGAGTCCCGGTTCACGGACAACTACCAGGCCGCCCCGGGGAGGTTCTACGACCGGATCTTCCGGTCGAGCCAGTCCTACGGTGAGGGCATCAATCTCAAGAACCCGAGTGGATCGGACGTGGGCGGCACCCCGGACCCGCAGTTCCTCTCCCCCTATCAGCCCTATGGCCTCTACATCCCGGCGAGCTACACGCCGGGGACGCCCGCCCCTCTGCTGATCAACGGCCACTCGCTCGACGTGAACCACAACGAGTACGAGGCGGTGTCACCCAACCTCTACAAGCAGCTCGGCGACGACCGCCTGAGCTTCGTGATCACGCCGCTCGCGCGCGGGATGGACACCTGGTACATCGACTCGGGGTTCGAAGACGTGCTCGAGGCGTGGAACGACCTGAAGGCCCACTACTCGATCGACGGCGACCAGACCGCGATCGGCGGCTACTCGATGGGCGGCTACATGACGTACCGCATGGGCCTGCTGATGCCCGACAAGTTCTCCGCCGCGGCGGCGTACGTCGGCCCGCCCGCGTACCAGCTGTGGGCGCCCCCGAACCCGCCCCAGCCGCCGGGCAACTATCAGGTCGCCGGCCAGACGAACAACATCATCACGAACGCGCTCGACCTGCCGTACGAGATCAACGACACGGGCGGGGACGAGTTGGTGCCGGTGGCGGGCGCGATGCAGCAGGCGCAGACCTACACCGACCTGGGCCGCGCGCATGAGTTCTTCTTCTATCCGGCGGGCGACCACTTCGCCCTGATCTTCGGCGACGAGTGGGGCCACACCCAGGGGTTCCTGGACCGGTATCCCGAGCGCAACCTCTCCCCGATCGAGGTCGCCTACCGGCGCTACCCGTCGATGGACCTGCCCCAGCTCGGCCACCGGTTCGACGGCGCCTACTGGGTGCACGGGATGGTGGTGCGCACGCCGACCGACACCTGCGCCGCGGGAGACGCCTCGTGCCAGAGCGCATTCGGGCAGGTGGACGCGACCACCTACGGGTTCGGCGGCAACCGGACGGTGCCGTTCAACTATTCGTGGGAGTACCCGGGGCCGCCGCTGCCGGCCCACGTGACCGGGACCTCACGCGTGCCAGGCGCGGCGATCACGCAGCGCAACGGGTTCGAGGCCACGTTCCGGAATCTCAAGGCGGCGACCTTCGACACCACCCACATGGGGCTCGACCCCTCGCAGCAGCTGACCGCGAGCCTGACGGTCAACAGCGACCCGGGACCCTTCACGCTCGGGCTCCAGGGACAGTTCGGGACCGTGACGGCGACCCTCGACAGCTCACCCGTGCCGGTCACCAACACTGCCGACGGGATCGAGATCGCGCTGAACCTGAGCAGCGGCTCGCACCAGTTGGTGGTGTCACCTTAGGGCGCCCGGAAAGCGCGCGCCTTCGGGCCTGATCGGCCGCCCTGAACCGTCCCCTCATTGCCCGGTTTTCGACGTTCCGACGGAAGACGCGGCCGGCTGCGCCTCAGACAGACCGATTAACCGCGCGGGTCGCGCCACATGCGCCACAGCGGCGGGCCGTGCTCGGGCAGCCTGAACTCCTCCATCACGTGGAACCCGTGGCGTAGGTAGAGCTCCCGGCTGCGTGGCGAGCCCGCGTTCAGGTACGCCGGCATCCGCTCCCGGTCGCACCGCTCGAGCACCGGCTGCATGAGCGCGGAGCCGATGCCACGGCCCTGCCACTCCGGCGCCACGCCCAGCGAGTCGAGATACCAATGCGGGCGGCGCGGATGGCCCGCGTCCATCACGCTCAGGCCACGCTGCGCGCGCGGCAGGTCGCGTCCGAACACGCGGATCATGCCGGGCAGCAGCCTCAGCTGCTGCAGGAGGCCGAGTCGCCACCGGCCGGGCGGCACCCAGAGCGCTCCGCCCGTGACCTCTTCGGTCGTATAGCAGGCGTCCCGTGAGATATGCACGTTCCGGAGCATCACCTCGAACATCTGGCGGGCGAGGTCGACCCGGCGTTCGTCGTCCTGGATGAACCAGCGCATCGGCGGATCTCCGTCGAACGCTCGGCCGAGGGCGAGCGCGAGCCGCGGGACGTCCTCCAACGTCACCTTGCGAACGCTCGGAGCAAGCGTGGCCGCGCCGCTCATCGGGTCGAGGCTACCGGCTACCAGCGGCTCGACGAATCGCGCGTGAACGAGCGCTTCTTGGTCGGGTACTGGCGGCGGTTGACGGCGATCATCGTGCCGACCACGGCCACGATGATCCCGCCGAAGACCACCCAGCCGGCCCAGCCGTTCGCGGTCTGGACGACGATGATCGACAGCACGACTGCCAGCAGGACCACAAGAAGCGCTTGCATCCACAGCGGGAAGCGCAAATACTCCTCCTCGCCTTCGAGATTGCTGAGCATCTTAACCGCGCCAAGGCGCAAGGAGGAACAAATGATCCAGACCATCACGGTCGGCACCGACGGCTCGGACACCGCCAGCAAGGCGGTCGACTTCGCGCTCGACGTCGCCGAGAAGTTCGGCGCGAAGGTCGTCGTAGCGAGTTCGTACCGTCCGGTGAGCGAGGATCGCCTGCGCCGCGAGCAGAAGGACGCGCCGGAGGACATCCAGTGGTCCATCAATCCGACCGAGGACGTCGACAAGGCCCTGCGCGCGGTCGAGGACCGGGCGCGGTCGCGCGGTCTCGACGTGACGAGCGAGGCACGCGAGGGCGACCCGGCCGACGTCCTTTGCGATATCGCCGAGCAGCACGGCTCGGACGTGCTGGTGGTCGGCAACAAGGGCATGCAGCGCCGGGTGCTGGGCAGCGTCCCGAACAGCGTCTCCCACAAGGCTCCGTGCTCGGTGATCATCGTCAAGACGACCTGACCTCACGGTGAGCCCGGGACGGTTCCAGTCCGAAGACGCGCCGATGAGCGACGACGTCGAGACCCTGCGAAGCGCATACGAGGCCCTGAATCACGGCGACACGGAGGGTGCCCTGGCGGTCCTCGACGAGGACGCCGAGTGGTCGGAGCATTCGGACCTCCCCGAGGCGGGCGTGTATCGCGGGCGCGCGGCGATCCGGGCGTTCCTCGAGCAGTTCCTCGAGAGCTGGCAGGACTTCCACCAGGAGACCGAGGAATTGATCGCGGGCGAGTCGTGCGTGTTGATCATGCTGCGCTCTCGCGTGCGCGGCAAGGGCAGCGGCGTCGCCGTGGAGGCGCGGTATGCGCATCTGTGGACGATGGCGGACGGGCGCGGGGTCCGCGTCGACGCTTACCTCGACCGCGAGGAGGCCCTACGCGCCCTGAGGCACCGCGCGGCGGCTCAAAGCTGAGCCGGCGATCCCGGTGAGCAGCACGAGCACCACGAAGGCGACGTAGATCACGCCGCGCGCCCCGCTGCCGTCCAGCTCATGCTGATAGCGAAGTAGCGCGATCAGCTCCAGCAGCCCGAGCGTCGCGAACGCGTACGCGGAGCCGGCGAGGCGGTCGATGTCGTTCTCCCACACGGCCTGGAGGGCGGCCGCGCCGAAGCCGACGAGGAAGGCGCCGATCGCGCGGGCCGTGAGCGGCGTGAGCGTCCACGGCCACAACGAGTCCCCCGCCGCGTCGGGGGCCACGAAAAGCGCGACCCCGACGCCCGCCAGCACGAGCCCCTCCACGACCAGGACGGCGCGCAGCGCGGGCGCAAGCGGCACGCGGGGCGGCTCAGGCGCGGGCGGCGCGTGGCGCTGGCGCCAGAGCGCCAGCGCGAGCAGAGGCGGAACGACGATGTAGGCGACGATCCAGAAAACTCCGAAGAGGCTGTGCTTGTGGAACTTGTCGAGATGGATCAGCGTCGCCACCAGCAGCAGCACCGCGATCACCGTGACCGGAAGCACGAGCGGCCTGGCGCGCACCCAGATCTCCTGGCGCGCGCTCCATGCGAACAGCACGAAGGCGGCCCAGTAGGCGCTGCCGAGGAAGGCCGCCGTGAGGGGCGGCTTGATGGTCCACGAAAAGGTGTCGTCAGTGTTCCCGGACAGCAGATAAAGCAGCGCACCGGCCCCGAACGCGAGCGACGCGAAGAACCACAGGAGCGCGCGGAGCTCGCGGGTCAGCACACCCGCAAGCTAACGACTTTTCAGGCTCCGAGGGCGGTGCCGCCGAAGAGGCACGCGACAGTGTTGCCGAAGGCGTTGCCTTCCTCTGACTGGAAAGTGACGGTCACGTGCGAGCCCTGCGGCGTGCTGTACGCGATCGTTCCTTGGGCATCGTCGTCGTTCGGGTTGGTCATCACGGCAAACGTCGAGCCCGGGCTGAGGTTCGTGTCCTGGCGGTAGAACGGGGCGTTGCCCGGGTCCTTGTTCCAGGCCACCTGGATCGTGGAGTTGGGCACGGTCGTGGTGGCGATCACCTGGAGGTCCGGGCCGGCGCCGCAGCTCGCGCGCAGGATCAGGCCCGCGAGGTTCAGCACGTCGGTCTGCGCGGTCCCGACGGGGGCCCGGAAGTCGATGCGGGCGGCACTCAGGCTGTCCACGCGGTCGGCGTTGAGCCCGGTCGCGACGCCGGTCGCATTCGTCGTGAACGGACGCGCGCTGTCTCCGCCGCTGGCGGTGATCCTGCCGGCCTCGCCACCTCTGGTCGCGAACTCGAACGCATGGCCGTTCTTGAGGTTGGACGAGCGGATGCACGGCTCGTTGCCCGACTTCGAGCGGCAACCGTAGATCGCGCCACCGCCGTCGCCGTCGCGCACGTTGGACTGGCGCGTGCCGTAGGTCTTGTTGTTGGCGATGATCTGGGTCTCGTGGGTCGTGCTCCCGCTGCTCGGGTTGCGCTTGCCTTCGTGGAGCACGTCGCCGGTGGCGCCAATCGCGAACGGGGACGCCGTCAGCGCCAGCACCACCGCGCTCGCGAAGATCCAGCGGCCCGTCCCGGTCGACGGCCGCCTTTCGGCGGGCCTGCGGGCGCGCCGTGCGTACGCGTCGATCGCCTCGGTCCAGGCGCGGTCGTCCAACCGGAGATCACTCATCACGCCACGTTTCTGCCCTGCGGCGGCTACTCCTGCTTGGCAACGGTGCTTGCAGGAAGGGCGGCCGCTCGGTAGATTTCATCGCCGAGCCAGGCCTGGGGAGGGCTGGTGGGGATGCTTTCGATCGCACGTTCAGTTCGTCTTTCACGGCTTGAAACCACGATCGCGACGGTAGTTGCGCTACTGCTCGTGCCGGTCGCGTCGGCGCACGCCGTAGTGCCGGCGCAACCGATTCCGGAGGGACCCGAGGCGAACAGCGTGCCCGCCTTCATCGGCGCGCCCGCGCGGCCGAGGCGCGTCCGCGCGCCGAACGTCCCGACGCACCCGTTCATGGCCCCGAACGGACGCAGCAACATCCACGACGACGCCTACCAGACCGACACCTACCGAGGGCCGGGACCGCTCGGGTACCACATGCTGCGCACGTCGACCTTCCAAGGCTCGGAGTGCGCCTCGGTGACCTTCGACGCGCTCGGCCGGATCGAGGCGGTGTGCGTCGGCATCGAGCATCCCAAGCTCGTCCTGCTCGACCCGGACACACTCGATCTGGAGGCCTCGTTCGACCTCCCGCCGCGGGTCGTCAACAGCGGGTCCAGCAACCCGTTCACCGACTTCTCCGGCGGCGGCTATTTCTATCTGGACCAGGCGGACCGCGCCGTGGTCGCGACCACCACCAGGCACATCTGGGTCGTCGGCCAGACGAGCGGCCCGCTGGGCCCGGGGTTCGCGCTCGAGCACGACTACGACCTCACGGGCGCGGTGCCCGTGGGCGACTCGATCATCTCGGCTCTGCCCGACTGGTCGGGCCGCCTGTGGTTCGTGTCGGCCGCCGGCGTCGTGGGGACGGTCGATCCCGCGAGCGGGGCCGTTCAGTCGATCGCCCTCGGGGAGAAGATCGGCAACTCGTTCGCCGTCGACGAGACCGGCGGCGTGTACATCGTCTCCGACGGCGCCATGTACCGGTTCGACGCAACAGCCGCGGGTGCCCCGTCCGTGACCTGGCGCGAGCCCTACGCGAACACGGGCGTGAAGAAGCCCGGCCAGACCGAGATGGGCTCGGGCACCACTCCGACCTTGATGGGGCGGGACTGGGTGGCGATCACCGACAACGCCGACCCCATGGACGTGGTCGTGTACAAGCGCGCGAGGACGGTGGACGGCCCGCGGCTGGTGTGCACGCAGCCCGTCTTCAGCGCCGGCGCGAGCGACACCGACCAGTCGCTGATCGGCGCCGGTCGCTCGCTGGTGGTCGAGAACAACTACGGCTACAGCGGCCTCGCCGCCACCGAGCAGGGCGCCACGACCACGCCCGGCATCGAGCGCGTGGACATCAACTCGCTCGGTACCGGCTGCCGCAGGATCTGGCACAGCGACGAAATCGCCCCGTCGGTGGTGCCGAAGCTGTCGCTTGCCAACGGGCTCGTCTACACCTACACGAAGCCGCCGATGAGCGACGGCACCGACGCCTGGTACTTCACCGCGATCGACTTCTACAGCGGCAAGACGATCTTCAAGCGCCTGGCGGGCACCGGGCTCGGCTTCAACAACAACTACGCCCCGGTCACGATCGGGCCGGACGGCTCAGCCTACGTGGGCGCGTTGGGCGGGCTCGTCCGCCTCTGGGACGACTGAGCCTGCGACCGCAAGCGGGCCGAAGATCCGCCTGATCGCGAGCCCGCCGTTCGCCCAGAGGGCGGGCAGCCACACCGGGATGCCGAGGAAGTCCGGCTCGGTGTAGTGGAACGCTCCGGTCGCGTGGATCGCGGCCTCGACCGCCGGCCCGGCGATCCCGGCGACCAGCGCGAAGACCCAGTCGCCGTGCACGCTTGTGAATGCGAGCCGGGCCGCCACGAGGACGAGCAGTCCGGCGGCGAACAGTTTCGCGTTCGGGCCGTTCGCGCCCACGCTCGTGACGTAGAGCCCGATCAGCAGCGGGACCTCGCGCACGCGCTCCCAAAGCGGCCAGTCCCGCGGCGCGCGGCCACCGGCGACGCGTTCGAGCAGCGGCATCGCAAGCGCCGAAGCGACACCCGCGAGACCGAACTCGATCGGGACGAACCATCCGAGGCGCCCAAACACCTCGTTCCGATAGGCCTCCACGTCGCCGTACACGTGGATCGCGTCGAGTCCGGTGCCGAGCGCGGCGCCGAGCGCGAACGCGGTCAGCAGACGGCGGACGGTCCGGGACCGGCGCCGATCAACCTGCGAGATACTTGCCCTGGCGTGTCGCATGGGGATGTCGAGATCGTGCGCAGGATCTACGAAGCTGTCGACCGGCGTGACTTCGACGCACTCAGCGACCACTTCGCGCCGGAGATCGAGATCCATCTCGCGGGCATCTTTCCGGACCTGAACCCACTGCATCGAGGCAAGGACGCGCCACGGATTCTCGCTGCGCACGGGGAAGAGCCGTGGGAGGAAATCACGATCGAGCCCGACAGGATCATCGACCTGGGCGACCGGCTGCTCGTGCTCGCTCACTTCCAGGCGAAGGGGCGCGACGGGATCGAAGTGCGGCGTCCGATCGCCCATCTGTGGACACTGCGAGACGGGCAGGCGGTGCGGATGGATGCCTACTCGGACGAGCACGAGGCGATGGCAGCCGTGAACCTCGAGATTGTCCGTAAAGCGTTCATGGCCACGAGCGGTGGTGATCCGACGGCTGCAGCGGCGGCATTCGATCCGGCGATCGAGTGGGACATGTCCGGGGTGACTGGATGGACAGAGAAGCGCGTGTACCACGGGCGCGAAGTGGAAGAGTTCCTTCGGGAGTGGGCCGACTCCTGGCGGGATTGGCACTTCGATGTCGTGGAACTGCGCTCCGCGGGCGACGAGCAGGTGTTCGTGGCGATACACGAGTGGGGCACGGGCGTCGAGAGCGAAGCAAGCGTCGATCAGCGCCGATACTTCGCGATCGCGCTCGACGAAGGCCGGATGAGGCGCGTGCAGATGTTCTCTGACCGCGGCGCAGCCCTGGAGGCGCTCGGGCTGACGGATCGCGGGGAGAATGTCGCGGTCATGCGGGCGGCGATGGAGGCGTTCAACAGGCGCGATGGCGAGGCCTTCGGGGCGCACCTCTCCAGGGATGCAGAGATCGTGCCGGTGCGGGCAGCCCTGGAAGGGACCGTCTACCGCGGTCCCGACGCTGCAGCACAGTACTGCGCCGCTGTCGACGAGAGCTGGGAGAACCTCAGATGGGAGATCGAGGAGATCCGGGACGGCGGCAGTTGGGTTCTTGCCCTCGGACGCATTCGAGGCGGCGGCCGGGGCAGCGGTGCCGCGATTGACGTCAGAGCGGGCTGGGTCGCACGGTTTCGCGAGGGGCTCGTGACGAGCTTCCACACATATGCCGACCGTGCGGAGGCCCTCCAAGCCGTGGGCCTGTCGGAGCAAGACGCCCGGTCGTAAGCGCTCCGGGCGTCAGCTCTTCTCGATCAGCTCGATCCGGTACCCGTCCGGGTCCCGCACGAAGCAGAGACGTGAGCCACCCTCGCGAACGGTGTACGGAGGCTTCTCAGGCTCGATCCCCTGCGTCTGCAGACGTTCGAGCGTCCCATCGAGATCGTCGGCGGTGATCGCGATGTGGCCGTAGCCGGTGCCGATCTCGTATGAGTCGACCCCGAAGTTGTAAGTGAGTTCGAGCCGCGGCATGTCGCCGTCGCCGGGCAGGTTCATGAATACGTTGATCGCCTCGTCGCGGATCGGGATGCGGCCGATCTCCTCGAACCCCAGGGCCTTGTAGAACTCGGTCGACTGGTCGATGTCGGTGATGCGGTAGCACGTGTGGATCAGTTCGCTCATGGCGCCCAGCATATTTCAGCGGCGCCAGGGCCCGTCGGTTTCGGCGATGATTAGCGGCGATGAGGCGCGTCGGTCACAAGGGAGCAGATCTGATCGAGCCCGGGAACACCTTGGCGAGCTTCGATGCCGCGCTCGCACACGGCGTCGACATGATCGAGCTGGACGTGCTCCCGGCGCCCCTTCCGGGTGAGCGGCACGGTACGCCGGGCGGCCCACTGGTGCTCGCGCACGACTACGAGGACGCCGATGAGCGCGAGCCGCTGTCGCTCCAAGACGGCCTCGCCCACCTGGCGTCCGAGCCCTTCTCGGCGATCGAGTTCATCGTGGACCTGAAGCTGCCCGGGTACGAGGCGCGCGTCGTCCAGGCGCTCGCGGACGCCGGGGTGAAGGAGCGGGCGATCATCTCCACCACCTATCGCAACAGCCTGACGCGACTGCGTGAGACCGACCCGAAGCTCCGGGTCGCGTGGTCGGTGCCGCGCGCGCGGCGGGACTACACGCGCTCCGTGCTGATGGCGGGACCGGCGCTCGCCGCCCTGCGCGTGATGCGGCGCACACTGCCGAGGCGCGCCGCGATCGCGATCCGCGGTGGAACGTGCGATGCGATCTCGGCGCACTGGCGGCTGATCTCGCCGGCGCTCGTGGCTGCCGTCGAAGGCGCCGGGGGCGAGCTCTACGCCTGGACCGTGGACCACTCGCCGAAGATCCGCCAGCTCGAGGAGCTCGGCGTCACCGGCGTGATCACGAACGACCCGAGGCTTTTCGGCCCCCGGCCGGCGACCTCCATCTAAACCGGAGAGGCCGCCTACGGCGGTCGCTAGGCGACCTTCAACAGCGCGCGTCGGCGGTCGCCGGTGGCGGCGGCACCAGTCGGCTGCGTCGACCCCAGCTGGGCCTCGGCGCGAGCCAGGATGTCACGCGGGCCCAGATCGGTCGGCTGGCGCTCGGCCATGCCGACCACGGCATGCACGCGCATCTCCTCGAAGCGGGACTCGAGCGCGCGCGCGAGCGTCTCGCCCGAAGTGGCGGTCGCCTCTGGGCAGATGACGGCGAACCGAGAGTGACCGAGCCGGGCCACGATGTCCCCCGAGCGCAGCTTTTCCTGGATCGCCCGCGTGACGTCGCGGAGGGTCTGATCAAGCAGCGGCAGGACCGACTGGCGTGCGTCGCTCACGTCGAGTACGACCAGCGCGAGTGGCCGCTTGTAGCGCCGCGCGCGCTCCAGCTCACGGCCGAGCAAGCCCTCGAATGCGGGGGCGTTGGCAATGCCGGTGACCGGATCCACGAACGCGTTCCGCGCGAATCGCCGGCGGCTCCGGACCCACGCCGCCCAGATCGCAAGCGCGACCAGGGCAAGTGCCGCGATTCCCGCCTTGAGGAACCCCGGGATGTGATCGACGAGCTCGAAGAACGGGAGCACGTGCGTGCTGTTGTTGCTCGAGGGTCCGCCCGCCTGTGGGTTGGTATTCCGGATCCTGCGGGGGTCGCCCTTGGCTGCCGCCCGGCGCGCGGTCGTGGACCCGGAGGCGCCCGGCCGCGTCGCCTGGCGCGCACGGCCGCCGGCAGACGGCCCGAAGAGGACGGCCGATGGGCCGCCACCTGCGAGCCGCGAAGCGTTCCGTCCGGGCCGAAGCGTGGGGATGCTGACGGGGGTGCTGTCGCCGGCTCCGTTACCGGCACCGGAGCCGCCCCGCGTGCCGCGCTTGACACTTACGCCGCCCGTGCCCGCACCGACCTGCAGCGTGGTGTCGCCAACACCCGCGTCCACGGTGGCTCCGCCGCCGCCGGGCGTGACGCCCACGGTAGGCGCCTCCGGCACGGCGGGCAGAGCAGGCGCGTCCGGCAGCGGGCCCGCCGGTGCGGCGGCGGCCGGAAACGCCAGTGACAGGGCCAGTGCCGCGAATCCGGTCGCGGCAGAGCGGGGCAATGAGACCATCCGCATTCGTTATGGGCGAATCTGCACAAGCGAAAACGCGGTTCTGCCTCGCGTGGACGAATGTTCGACCGGCGCGGCGGCCCGTGCTTTTTCGCCGCTCACGGGAACTTTTTAGGGCATCTTCAGCAAACCACGTCAAACTTTGAGCATGCAGATCCTCGTCGTCGACGACGAGCCGGCCGTCCGCGACTCGCTCGACCGTGCGCTGCGCCTGGAGGGATACAAGGTCGATCTCGCCGCCGACGGCGCTGAGGCGCTCACCTCGCTCGAGGGTGAAAGCCCGGACGCGGTCGTGCTCGACCTGATGATGCCCCGCGTGGACGGCTTCGAGGTCTGCCGCCGCATGCGCGCCGCCGGCGACCGCACGCCGGTGCTCGTGCTGACAGCTCGGGATGCCGTCACCGATCGCGTGAAGGGCCTCGACGCCGGCGCCGACGACTATCTCGTCAAGCCCTTCGCGCTCGACGAGCTGCTTGCCCGGCTGCGCGCTCTGCTGCGCCGCTCGGGCGCCGGCGCGCCCGGCCAGACCCTGCGCTTTTCGGACCTGATGCTCGATCCGGTGGCACACCAGGTCAGGCGCGGCGATCGCGAGATCGAGCTCACGCGAACCGAGTTCCTGCTCTTGGAGCTGTTCATGCTCCACCCGCGCCAGGTGCTGACCCGCGCGGTGATCTTCGAGCGTGTCTGGGGCTACGACTTCGGCCCCGACTCGAACTCGCTCGAGGTTTACGTCAGCTACCTCCGGCGCAAGCTCGAGGCCGAGGGCGAGCCGCGCCTACTGCATACCGTGCGCGGGGTCGGGTACGTGTTGCGCGAGCAATGAGAGCGATTCGCTCACGACTCCACCTCATGTCCTTCCGGGACCGGCTGGTGCTGCTGTCGGCGACGGCGGTCGCGGTCGCCGTGATCGTGGCCTCCGGCGTCGTGTACGTGGTCGTCAGGCACGAGCTCCGCGCCCAGGTCGACGACCAGCTGCGAAATCTGGTGTCCGACGTGAGGCCTCCACACGAGATCTCCAACCCCCTCACCGGACAGAGCTTCCTGATTCTTCCGCCCACCCCACTCGGCGGCGCGGAGGGCTACGCACAGATCGTGCGCCTCGACGGCACCGTGGTGAAGCCGTCCGGCACCAAGGTGGATCTCCCGGTCGACCAGCACACCTTCCAGGTCGCCTCCGGTGACAAGAAGTCCTTCTTCCGCGACACCGAGATCGGGGGCGAGCACGCCCGCATGTATACGCGCAGGTTGATCGACTCCGACGGCACCGAGATGGCGGTGCAGGGCATCACGACCCTTGCGCACGTGGACAACACCCTGGGCCGCCTGGCGGTCGCGTTGTTGCTCGTTAGCCTTGGCGGCATCGCGATCGCAGTGTGGCTCGGGTGGCTCGTCGCGCGCGCCGCGTTGCGGCCCGTGCGGACCCTCACGTCCGCGGCCGAGCACGTGGCCCGCACGCGCGACCTGAGCCGCCGCATCGAGACGGAGGGGACCGATGAGCTGAGCCGCCTCGGGGCAAGCTTCAACACGATGCTCGAGGCACTCGACGATTCACTGCGCGCGCAGAGGCAGCTGGTCGCGGACGCCTCCCACGAGCTGAGGACGCCGCTCACCAGCCTGCGCACGAACATGGAGGTGCTCACCGAGCTGGATGCGCTCGCGCCTCAGGATCGCGAAAAGCTGCTGCGCGACGTGGTTGCCCAACTGGACGAGCTGACCGTCCTGGTCACCGACCTCGTGGACCTGGCTCGCGGCGACGAGCCCGTCGAGATCACCCAGGACGTGCGGCTCGACCTGCTGGTGGCAGAGGCGGTCGAGCGTGCGCAGCGGCACGCCGGTGATAAGCGCTTCACGGCCGACCTGCAGCCGTGTCTGGTGCTTGGTGTGCCCGGCCGTCTCACGCGGGCAGTGGCGAACCTGCTCGACAACGCAGCCAAGTGGAGTCCGCCGGGCGGCGAGATCGAGGTGACGGTTCGCGACGGGGAAGTGAGCGTCCGCGACCACGGTCCGGGCATCGACGAGGCCGACCTCCCATTCGTGTTCGACCGCTTCTACCGTGCGTCCACGGCGCGCGGCCTGCCCGGCTCGGGCCTCGGGCTCGCGATCGTGCGGCAGGTGGCCGCATCGCACGGAGGCGAGGTGATCGCCGAGCGCGCCGAGCCTGGCGGCGCCAGGATGCGGCTGCGGATCCCGTCGGTGCCGCTCGGGGCGGAACAGGCGGAGGACGCCGGCGGCGTCGAGCGCACGCGCCAGCCCGTTTAGACACAGTGCTGGTGGGCGTCATCGCCGACACTCACATGGCGGGCGGCCGGCCCACCCTGCCGCAGGCCTGCGTCGAACGGCTCGCCGGCTGCGACCTGATCGTCCACGCCGGCGACCTGATGACCGGGGACGCGCTCGACGCGATCGAGGCGATCGGGCCGCCGGTCGCGGCCGTGCTCGGGAACATGGACGGGCCGGAGCTTCAGAGGCGATTGCCGGCCGAGCTCTTGCTGGAGCTGGAGGGCGGCGCGCGGCTCGGTGTGCTGCACGACGCGGGGCCGCGGACGGGTCGCCTGGAGCGTATGCGCCTGCGCTTTCCGGACGCGCACGCAGTCGTCTTCGGCCATTCGCACATGCCGCTGCACGAGCAGGCGGCCGGGTTTCAGATCTTCAATCCGGGCAGCCCCACCGCGCGGCGCCGGGCGCCCACGCACTCGATGGGCTTGGCGCACGTGGACGCCCGCGCCATCACGTTCGAGCTTGTTGCTCTCTGATCTCCATATGAGCAACTTTCTCGGCGCGGTTCAAACGGGCGACACTTCGACCGGGATGCCGTTCAGCACGGCATTTCCCGAGACCGGCTCGACCACGTCCTCGTCGGCGAGGACGTTGCTGTTGGTGCCGGGCTTGGCGGCGGCGACCCGCAGCCGCGCACCGGGGGCATCGTGGCCCCACCCGTGCGGAATGCTCACCACTCCCGGCATGATCGCGTCGGTCACCTCCACGGGCACCTCTACCTCGCCCACGCGCGAGCGCACGCGTGCGGCAGCGCCGTCCGCGAGGCCCAGGCGCGCCGCGTCGTCGGGGTGGATGTGCATCGTGCAGCGCTCCTTGCCCTTGACGAGCACATTCAGGTTGTGCATCCAGGAGTTGTTCGAGCGGAGCTCGCGCCGGCCCACCAGCACGATCGCGCCGTTCCGCGGCACTAGCCTCGATCGGAGCCGCTCCACGTCCGCGACGATGTCCGGCGGAGCCAGCTCGATCTTGCCGGACGCGGTCCGGAGCACTTCGGGGATGCGAGGCTCCAGCGGTCCCAGGTCGATCCCGTGGGGATTCGCCTCGAGGGCGTCGAGCGACAGCTCGTAAGGGCCCGTGCGCAGCAGCAGGTCCAGCAGCCGCTCGGGGCCGCGGCGGGGCTCGAGCTCGGCCAGGACCTCGCCGGGCTCTCGCTCGGCCAGCGCCGGGTCGCCCTTGCCCGCCTCGGCGACCGCCGCCGCGGCCACGAAGTCGTCGAGCGCGTCGAGGTCGGCATCCGCGCCTTGCCCTCCGAAGGTGCCGGCGAGCCGCAGCATGATCTGCCAGTCCTGAGGACGCTCGGGAGGTGCGTCGAAGAGCGGCGGCGAGAAGTTGGCGACGTTCCGGATGGCCAGCTGGTAGAGGCCGATGTCGTAGTGGGAGCGTTCGAGCGGTGAGCTGCCGGGGAGGATCACGTCCGCGTGCCGGGTGGTCTCGTTCAGATAGATGTCGACCGACACCATGAAGTCGAGCTGTCCAAAGGCGCGCTCGAGCCGCTCGCTGTTGGGCGTCGAGCGCGCCGGGTTGCCCGCGTAGGTGACGAGCGCGCGGACCTGCCCGTCGCCAGGCGTCTCGATCTCCTCCGCGAGGCACGCCACGGGCAGCTCACCGAATGTCTCCGGCAGCCCCCGGACGCGGCTCTGCCACCGGCCGATCTTGACGCCGCGGCCGCTGCCGGGAGGGCCGCTGGTGTTGCGAGCGCCGGCGGCCGCGCGCGTGAACATCGCGCCGCCGGGGCGATCGAGGTTGCCCGTGATCACGTTCAGGACATCCACCAGCCAGCTCGCGGTGGTGCCGAACTCCTGGGTGCAGGTGCCGATCCGCGCGTAGCAGGCAGCCTTGTCGGCGCCCGCGAATTCGCGCGCGATGCGACGGATCTCCTCGGCCGCGATGCCGCAGGAGTCGCTCGCACGCTCCGGCGTGAAGTCCTCGGCGAGCGCGCCGATCGCGTCGAGGCCGTTCGTGTGCTCGGCCAGCCGGCCGGGATCGTCGAGCCCCTCGGCGAGCATCACGTGCACGAGCGCCATCAGGAAATGCGCGTCGGTGCCGGGCCGGATGAAGTGGTGCTCGTCGGACTCGTCGGCCGTGCGGGTGCGCCGCGGGTCGATCACGACGACCTTGCCGCCACGGGCTCGGATCGCACGGATGCGCCCGCGCATGTCGGGCGCGGTCATGAGGCTCCCGTTCGAGACCAGGGGGTTGGCGCCGAGCATCAGCAGGTACGAGGTACGGTCGACATCGGGCACGGGGACGCTCAACGCGGTGCCGAACATGAGACCGGCCGAGACCTGCTTCGGCATCTGGTCGACGGTGCTGGCCGAGTAGATGTTCTTGCTGCCAAGGGTCCGGAAGGCGGCGCGACCGTACAGCAGTGCGGCGTAATCGTGCGCCGTCGGGTTGCCGAGATAGACGGCCACCGCGTCGCGACCGTGCTCGTTCATGATCCCCGTCAGGGCGCTGTCCACCGTCGCGAACGCCTCGTCCCAGCCGATCTCCTCGAAGGTCCCGTCGGTGCGGCGCCGGAGCGGAGTCCGGAGCCGGTCGGGGTCGTGGTGCAACTCCTTCAGCGAATACGACTTCGGGCAGATGAAGCCCTTGGAGAACACGTCGTCGGCGTCCCCGCGGATCGAGATGACGCGGTCGTCCTCGGTCTCGATCTCGAGCCCGCAGGTCGCCTCGCAAAGCGGGCAGGTCCGGTAGTGGGTGGCGGTCACGAGCAGACCAATCTTTTCAGCCCGGCGTTACGAAGTCGAGGCCCAAGATTCTCCTCAGGTCGGCCGCGAGCGCCTCGGGCTCGATTCGCAGCTGGCGCCACGTGACGCGGACCGTGCGCCAACCGGCCGCAGCGAGCGCGCGGTCCCGGACGCGATCGTGCTCGAAGGCTTGGTCGGTGCCGTGGAACGCGCGGCTGTCGAGTTCGACGATCACCCCCTGCCGGCGCCAGACGCAGTCGCATTGGCGGCCCTCGACCAGCACGTTGGCGTCGGGCTCAGGGAGGCCGCGGTCGCGCGCGAAGGCGACGAATAAGGCCTCGAAATCGTTTTGGTTCGGAGCGCCCTCCTCCAGCTTCGCAAGAGCGGTCTTGATCGCCGCCACTCCGCAGCGCCGGGGATATCGGGCCATCAGGTCGGTCAACGAGAGGGCGCTGTCGAGCCGCCGAATCTCTGCCTCGTTCATGGCGCGTTCGAGCTGGTGAGGACGTAGGACGGACGCGAGATCCAGAAGTGTGCGCCCGACATCCGTGACGGGAATGCCGCGCTCCACTCTGGTCTCGTCGCTCGGAACCCGCGCACGGTGGGCGCGAATGCCAGGCCGCACGCGCCGAGTCGGAGCGGTCACCTCGATCCAGCTCGATTGGCACAGGCCCCAAAGCGAGCCGGCGGCGCGGTGGCTCAACATCGCTCCCCACCCCACTGCGAGCACTGCCGCCATCCATCGTCCTTCCCGCGTCAGGCGTCGATGCCCCACCGCGTAGACGCCTCGGTGTAGGACATGCAGCCGGCCTTGTCGTAGCCGGTGATGGATGGCGTCGCGACTGAGTCCAATGTCACGCAACTGAGTCCTGGTGATCACGCCATGCTGCCTCTCCACGACCTCGGCAATCACACGATCGATCGCAGGACGAGTTCGGGTGGTCATAGCGCTACGAACTCGTCCCGGGTCGGCATGGGCGGGGAGCTTGCCCGCCAAACGTGCGCGCGGGGGTGAAGAACGTTACGGCGTTGTCACGGCGACGCGCCAGGTCGCCGCGAACGTTCCACCGGCATCGACCACCGGCAGGTCCTCGCCGGAGCGCAGGGCGTTGGTGGGAGCGGTCATCGGCTCGAAGCAGATGAACTCGGCACCCGGCGGCGAGTAGACCTGGGCGAACGGGAACAGCTCGTCGAAGCGCACCTCCAGCCGGCGGCTGCCGCCCTCCAGCACGAAGGGGCGGCTGTGGTCGACGCCGGCGTAGCCATCGTCGAAGCTGCGGTCCCCCAGCGGCCCGTCGAGTTCGCCGGCCGGCTCGCGCTCACCGGTCGGGATCATGTGGTCGTCGAGCACCAGGTGCTCGCGCACCGGCAGCTCGATTCGCCAGGCGCTACGCGGGACGCCCGGCAGCGTGAAGTACGGGTGGAAGCCGAACGACACCGGGACCGCGGAATCGTGGCCGGCGGCGATCGTGGTCGAGATCGCGATTTCGGAATCGTCGAGCGATATGTCGAGGCGCAGGGTGTGGGGAAACGGAAACGCCTGCACCAACTCCTTCTCAATGCCGAAGTCGAGAGCCGCCTGCAGCGCCGCGGCTTCCGTCTCCACCTCCCACTCCGACCACTTCCGCAGTAGGCCGTGGATGGGCAGGCCATTCGGATCGAGCTCGAGCAGTGGCGAACCCGGGTCGAGCCTCACCTGGTTCCCCAGCGCCGTGTAGTCGAACGCGGCCAGCCGGTTCGCCCACGGATACAGGAACGGGATGCCCTCCTGGTGCAACAGCTCGTCACCGTCGTGGCGGAGCGACCGTCCCGTCATTCCGGCGGCCGGGTCGAAGACGGCCTCGAGCTCGCCACGTGCGATTGCCAGCGTCTTCATTCGGACTGGGTTGGGGGCGCTCAGGCCCCCTCGATCGTCACCCGCGACTCGCCGGCTTGCCCTTCGCCACCAATGCGGCGCCGATCGCCCCGCCGAGATCGCCGAGCGCAGCGACGTGCAACGGAGGTGGGCGGTCGTCCACGAACAGGTGCGGCATCATCGCCTCGCGGATCCGCTCGACGTAGGGCTCGCCGAGCTTCGTACCGAGCCCCCCGCCGATCACGATCGCCTCGACGTCGAGCAGGTTGTTCGCGGACGCGATGCCCGCGCCGAGCGCCTCCACAGCCTGGTCGATCAGCTGTCGCGCCATCTTGTCTTGATCTTGCAGCGCGCGGTCCCAGACCCCGCTCGTGAGCCGCGTGCGGCCACGCTTCTCCATGATCTCGAAGAGCGCCGTGCGCTCACCCTGCTCGACCAGCCGGCGCGCTTTGGCCTCCATCGACGCCCGGCCGGCGTAGGCCTCGAGACAGCCGCGCCGACCACAACCGCAGCGGCGACCGCCGATCTTCACGACCGTGTGGCCGATCTCACCCGCGGCCCCGCGGCCGGACCACTCGCGACCGTCGAGGATCAGGCCGCCGCCCACGCCGGTGCCCCAGAAAACGCCAATGATCGACGTGTAGGGCTTGCCCGCCCCGAGCTCGAACTCGGCCCTGGTCGCCACGCTCACGTCGTTGCCCAGCACGACCCGCGTGCCGAGCGACTCCGACAAGGTCGGCCCGAGCGGGAAGGGGCCGTCCCAGCCCGACACGTTCCTGGCCTGCGCGACCGTTCCGGTGCCCTCGTCGACCTCGCCCGGCGACCCGACGCCGACGGCAGTGAGCGCATCCGGCTTGGTGCTCGCGGCATCGGTGGCCGCGCGGACCGTGCGTTCGATCGCCTCAGCCACGGCCGGCGGCCCGCCGCTCGTGGGCGTCGGCTCGCGGGCCTCGCCCAGCACCTTCCCGCGCGCGCCCACGACAGCGGTCTGAATCTTGGTGCCGCCCAGGTCGACGCCGCCGTAAAGCCGAGGCGCAGGGCTCACAGCGGCAGCTCCTCTTCGAGCGTGCCGAGCACATAGTCGGCGCCGGCGTCCGTCAGCTGCTCTTTCGAGAAGTGGCCCGTCGCGACCCCAACCCCGGTTGCCTCCGCGCCGTGTGCGGCAGTGATATCGCTCGGCGTGTCCCCCACGACCAACACTTCGTCACGTGAGAGCCTACGCCCTAGGATCGTGGACGCGCGTTCGAGCGCCTTTCGCGTGAGCTGCACGCGGTCCGGTGAGTCCGATCCGTAGCCGCCGAAATGGAAATAGCGGTTGAGGTGGGCGCGTTCCAGCTTGATGTGAGCGGCGCTCTCGACGCCGCCGGTGGTGAGGCCCAGGAGATACCCCTGCTCAACCAGCCGCGGCAGCAGCTCCGGCACGCCGGGCAGCACGCGATAGTCCTTCGATTCGGCTACCGCCCGTGGGAGCAGCACGCTTCGCCGCGCGAGCAGGCGCGCGAGCTCGCGCTCGCTCGGCTTGTGGCCGATCACCCTCTCGAAGGTCACCCGGCCCACCTCCGGGTCAGTCATGCCGGCGTCCGTGAACTCGCCGATGTCGGCCGGCACTCCGTAGAGCTCCTCGAACGCCTCCCGCCACGCAGTCCCCCCTGCGCCCCCGCTTTCGATCAGCGTCCCGTCGATGTCGAACAGGATCGCGAGGCGCTCGCCGGCCGGCTCGGTCACCGCTCTGTGTGGCCGCCGAACTCCGAGCGCATCGCGGACAGGAGCCGGTTGGCGAACTCGGCCTCGCCGCGGGACGCGAACCGGCCATAGAGCGAGGCCGTGATCACCTCCGCCGGGACGCCCTCCTCGATCGCCGCGATCACCGTCCAGCGGCCCTCGCCGGAGTCCGATACCCGGCCGTGGAACTCGTCCAGCCCCGGCGAGCTTCGCAGTGCTGCGGCGGTGAGGTCGAGCAGCCAGGACGCGATCACGCTCCCGCGCCGCCAAACCTCGGCGACCGCGGCCGTGTCGATGTCGTACTGGTAGTACTCCGGGTCGCGCAACGGCGTGGTCTCCGCGTCGGCCGGGCGCTCCTCCGTGCCCACGTTCGCCTTGTGCAGGATGTTGAGCCCCTCCGCGTAGGCCCCCATCAGGCCGTACTCGATCCCGTTGTGCACCATCTTCACGAAGTGGCCCGCGCCGGCCGGCCCGCAATGGAGGTAGCCGTGCTCGGCCGGCGACGGCTCGCCCGCCGAGTCGTCGGTCCGCTGCGCTGCTTCGACACCCGGCGCGATCGTCCGGAAGATCGGATCGAGGCGCTCGACCACCTCGCGCTCGCCGCCGATCATCAGGCAGAACCCTCGCTCCAGCCCGAACACGCCGCCGCTCGTGCCGACGTCCACGTAGTGGATGCCGACCTGCGACAGCTCATGCGCCCGGTCCACGTCGTCGCGGTAGTAGGTGTTGCCGCCGTCGATCACAACATCGTCGGGCTCCATCAGCGACGCGAACTGATCGATGGTCCGTCCCGTGATCGCGGCCGGGACCATGAACCACAAGACCCGCGGCTTGGAGAGCTTCGTGATCACCTCCTCGGGCGAAAGTGCGCCGGTCGCGCCCTCGGACTCGAGCTGCTTGACGGCGTCCTCGTTCACGTCGAACGCGACGCACTCGTGGCCGTCGCGCATCAACCTGCGGACCAGGTTCGCGCCCATCCGTCCCAGTCCGACCATCGCGATCTGCATCAGTGGCCCACCTTTCTCGTGCGGGGCTGTGAGCGGAGTGAGTATCTCAGTCTCAGGCTGTCAGCTCCACGACCTCGCGGCTGTCCGCGCTCTTCCGCGCCGCCTCGATCACTCTGAGCGTCGTAACGGCGTCCCGCGGGTCGACCGGCGGCGGGTCGCCTTTGCGAAGCGCGCGTTCGAGCGCGGCGTAGAAGCGCGGCCAGGCGCCTGGCTCGCTCGGAACGGGCTCACCGTCGTCGCATCGCACGAGCCGGCCCCAGCGCGACCGTGGCTCGACTCCCCACGGCCCCTCGCCGTCCGGGCGCTTCCCCGCCCGCAGCGCATCCTCCTGGCCGTCGAGCCCCTCCACCACGAACGCGGCGCGCGCGCCGAGCACGCGCAGCCGCGGGCCGGGCGCGGCCGCCACGGCCGACATCCAGATGTGGCTGTAGACGTCACCGTCGTGGCGCAATGCGACGAATGCGTCGTCGTCCCCGGCGCTGCCCCGGCGGCTGTCGACCTCGCCGTACACGTGCGTGGGCGGACCGAACAGCTGAACGGCCTGGTCGACGAGGTGGCTGCCGAGATCGAGGAGCACGCCACCGCCCTGCGCGGCGGGCGCGGTCTCGCGCCAGGCATCGGGACGCGGCTCCGGTCGCCACCGCTCGAAGCGCGACTCGTACCGAAGCACCTGCCCGAGCTCCCCCTCGCGAAGGAGCCGCGCGAGGGTGAGATGGTCCGAGTCCCAGCGGCGATTCTGGAACACCGTCAGCGGCCGGCCTCGTGCCCGCGCGTGCTCGACCACGGACTCGGCCTCCGCGGCGGTGGTGGCCAGCGGCTTGTCGACGACGACCGCCAGCCCGGCGTCGAGGGCGGCTCGCGCAAGCGCCGCGTGCGCGTCGTTACGGGCCGCGATCGCGACGAAGTCGTGCTCTTC
>Ga0075423_10000592_pt1 | contig 29664 bp, 23 predicted proteins | sample SoiMethybrSBSTD2_FD_80114 | JGI IMG/M metagenome (GOLD analysis project Ga0075423, IMG submission 80114) | Bulk soil microbial communities from a Populus tree surrounding site in Tennessee, USA - Soil MetaG P. TD hybrid SBSTD2 | ecosystem: Environmental > Terrestrial > Soil > Tree plantation...
CTCGCTGGTGCTGATCGTGATCTCGTTTGCCAACAGCTGGCGCGCGTTGGTCTGCGCGACGCTCACGAGATCAGGTGTGCTGATATCGTGGAGCGTGCGATCAAGCAGCTCTTCGCGCGCATAGCCGATGATATCACACAGCCGCCGATTCACACGCAGCAATTGGCCCGTGGGTGCGAGGTGTCCGATCCCGACCGCCGCCTGCTCAAATGTCGTGCGAAAGCGCTCCTCGCTTTCCTGGAGCGCCAGCTCGGCCTGCTTGCGCTCGCTGATGTCGCGGCCGATGCTCAGGATGATGCGCTCGTCGTTGATCACCGTGCTACGCGCGTGAACCTCAATCGGAAAGCTCGTCCCGTCGCGGCGACGGTGGCGTGTCTCAAACAAGATATTGCCGGTGCGCGCACGCTGCAACTTGTCGGCCAGATCGTCGACTGTGGCCGGGTCGCGCAGGTCGGCGATCGTCTTGGTGAGCAGCGTTGCGCGGTCGTAGCCATAGGCCACGACCGCCGCGTGATTCGCCTCGATAATCCGCCCATCTTGCTGAACGAAAAGAAAAATGTCGCTGGCGTGCTCGGCGAGGAGTTGGTAGCGTCTGAGGGCTGCTTCGGTCTGCTTGCGCACGGTGATATCGAACACCATCACGCCGACGCCGAGCAGCTCGCCGCGGTGCGTGCGGACCGGGTAGAAGCTGCACTGCCAATGTTGGAGCTGATCGGGCGCTGTCGGCCTGCCTGCGGAAAAATCCATATCTATCAGTGGCTCGCCGGTATCGAGGACACGCTGTAGGAGCGGCGCGACCTGGGATGCGGCATTGGGCACGATCTCGCCCGTCGTGCGCCCAAGGTGCGCAGCGGGCGGTAAGCCGTTCAGCGTGGCGAGATATATATTGATCAGCCGGTAGCGCAGCTGGTGATCCAGGAATGCGAAGCCGATCGGCGCGCTCTGCACCATCGTATCGAGCAGCGCCAACGCCTCCTCGGTCTGCTGCGACACCGCCTGTGCATCGCGGACGAGCTGCGCGTTATTGATCGCCTGTGCGGCGAGCAGCGCCAGCTCTTGGGCCAGCGCCATGTCGTCGCTATTGTAGCGCCGATCCGATTCGCTGATGACTATCGACAGCACGCCGAGCACGCGCGTGCGCAGACAGAGCGGCACGAAAATCGCCGACGTCATACCGATCCCGCGCATCAGCCGCAGGTGGGCTGCATCGGTGGCGGCGCGCGCCAGCATGGGTTCGGTGATTTCGGAATGTAGCACCGGCTGGCCCGTGCGCAACACCGTTCCAAGCGAGTGGGGCGTGTCCAGCGTGAGCGGATAGCGCTGCCGAATCTCGTGCAGGAGCGCTGCTTTCTCCGGCACGCTATGCATGGCTGCCACCCGCTGGACCTGATCATCGACGAGCAGATCGACCATGCAGCAATCGCCAAGAAACGGGATGGCGCTCTGAACCAGGTTCGCCAGTGTCGTCTCGTAATCGAGCGATGCAGCCAGTACTCGGCTGGCTTCGGCTAAAAATAGCTGACGGCGCTGCGCCACCTCGGCCGCGACACGCGCAGCGCGCTCCTGGTGCAGCAGCTGGTCGTGCTCCTGCTCAAGCCGCTTGCGCTCAGTTATATCGACCACAAAGGCGACTGGGATGCTCTGCCCAGCCTGCTGGATGTAGCTCAGGCCGGCCTCGATGGGAAATAGCTGCCCATCCTTGCGCCGGCCCATAACTTCCAGACCAATACCCATTGGCCGCATGTGCGGCGTGGCCAGAAAGTTGTCCTGATGCGCGGCGTGGTTCGCGCGTAGCGCCTCGGGCACCAGCAGTTCCAGCGGCTGCCCAGACAGCTCGTCTGGCGCATAGCCGAACATCGCCGCCAGCGCCGGGTTCGCCTGCGCGATCCGACCGTCGGGTGCCAGTGCGACGATCCCGAGCGGGGCGATCGCGAACAATGTGCCGAAGCCTTCGTTCAGCTCACTGACCATGCGCTGCTCCTGACTCGTCGTGCAGTGCGATCTGCTCGCCTAAGAGATGCCGCATTTGGTGATAGTGCTGCGCGACCTCGGTGATGCGGCGGCGCAGCTCGGCGGGTGCCCAGGGCTTGTGGAGGTAGCCGCGCACATTGCCCAGGTTCATCGCATCGCTCAACGCCGTGTTATCGAGGTAGGCCGAACTAAGGATGCCGATGGTCTGTGGGCTGATATGCTTGACACGTTCGAGGAGCTGCACGCCGGTCATTGTTGGCATCCGCTGATCGGCGAGGATCAGCGCGATCGGCTGCTGGCTCAGGATCGCGAGCGCCTGCTCGGCGGAGGCGGCGGTGAAGATCGTGAACTGTTCAGCCAGACACCGCTGTGCCAGCTGCGTGATCGCTTCGTCGTCGTCGACGATCAAGATCGTCAGGCGGCGCTCTTCGGTGGTCGCTAGGCGCTGTAGAAAGACCTCGACGATCTGGGGATCGAAGTGTGTGCCGGACTGCGCGAGCAGATGCGCGCGCACTCGCTCCTCGGGCCAGCCCTTGCGATAGGGCCGATCTGCGCGCAAGGCATCCCAGACGTCCACTATCGCGAAGATCCGCGCTGCAAAGGGAATCGCCTCGCCTTTCAGCCCACGCGGATAGCCAGTGCCATCCCATTTCTCGTGGTGGCAGTAGGGGATCGCGAGCGCCGGCTCGAGGTAGGCGATCGGCGACAACATATCGTAGGCATAGCCGGGATGCCGACGCATGATCTGCCACTCATCGTCGGTGAGCGGGCCAGGCTTCAGCAGAATACTATCGGCGATGCCCATCTTGCCGATATCGTGCAGCAGTGCGCCGCGCTGGATATGCACCAGGTCGGCCTCGTTGATCCCCATCGCGCGCGCCAGCGCCAGCGTCATCTCGGTGACACGCTGCGCATGCCCCTCGGTTTCTTTGTCGCGCAGCTCCAGAGCGTGCGCCCAGCCTTCGAGCGTGTGGGTGTAGGCCAGCGAAAGCTCGTCGTTGGCGCGCCACATCGACTCGAATAGCGCGGCATGGTCGATCGCGATCGCGAACTGACTGGCGAGCGTTTCCAGAAACTCCAGCCACATGGCGTCGGCTGCGACCGCCCGCTCGCCGAACACCTCCAGTACGCCCTCGACCTGGCCTTTGACGATCAGCGGCACGCCATAATAGACCGACACATGCGTCGTCAGCGGCGCATCCATCGTTTCTGCCAGATCGGCTAAGCTCAATGTGCGCCGCGCCAGCGCAACCTGGCCGCCATAGCCTTCGCCGAGGCGCAGCGTTTGCTGGCGTAGCGCGCTGTGCGGCTGGCCGCGCAGCAAGGCATATGCAAACGTTTGGGTCTGCGGTTGTCGGCGCAACACGGCGGCGGCATCGACGCCGAGGTGCTCGACCGCCTGATCGAGCACGACACGCAAAATGACGTGCAGATCCAGGTTGGCGGCGATCATGCGGTCGAGCGTGCGCAGCGCACTCAGATGCTCCAGCTGACGCTGACGCTGGGTTTCGGCCTGCGTGCGCTCGCTGATGTCGCGCACACACACTTGGGTCGCCGGCACACCATCCCATTCGATGGAACATGCGTCGATTGCGACCGGCACAGGCGTATCGTCGGTGCGGACCAGCACACTCTCGAAGCGCGCGATGTACGACGGATCGGCGATGATCTGACGCAGTTCCTGTGCGAGCGATTCCGCCGCCGCATCTGCTACAATGGTATGTATTGATATCGCACCGATCGCAAGCCCACGCATCCTGAGCAAGCGGCCCATGGCGGGATTCGCGAGCTGGATGATGCCTTGTGTATTCAGAATCAGCAGACCATTTGGCGCAAGCTCGACCACCCGCTCGAACTTGACCCGTTCGAGGAGCAGCCGACGATAGCGATTCAGGCGCGTGATCGTGCGAATACGCATGCGTAGTTCGATGCGGTCGAACGGCTTGGAGATGAAGTCGTCGGCACCGGCGTCGAGGCCGATCAAACGCGAGTCACGGTCGTCGAGCGCGGTGAGGAGGATAATCGGCATCTCGGCCAGCAGGGGGTTGGCGCGGATCTGGCGGCAGACCATGAAGCCATCCAACTCGGGCAGCATGACATCAAGGAGCATGAGGTCGGGGTGCAAGGCGGTGGCTTGAGATAGTGCGGCGGGGCCGGTCTCGGCAAAGGCAAGGCGATAGCCCTGATCATGCAACAGCGCCGCTAGCGTCTCGCGCCCTGTTGGATCATCGTCGACGATCAGAATGGTGATGATCTGGCTCACTGTGGCTTCGATGTTTAGCCCAGGTGGTGGGCCATTGCCCGTCTTCGGCTGTCAGTCGCACTTTTGGCAAATAGCGACACGTTAGGCTATTTCAGCTTGAATAAACCCAGGTTTTGGCATGATACTGTCTAGTGAAAAAACGCTTACGATAGATAGTTAATGTAACAGTATATCACAATTTCACACGATGAACTGTCAGGAGAAACCCCTACGGAACAATCCTATGAAACAAAAACATAGTAATCCGAAGATCTGAGATTTTTCGTTTATCTATTTTGTTTGTTTTACTGCGGATGGCTTTCTTATACGATCTATGCGTTGATAGCCAGACATCCGTTTCCTATAATCAGGACGTATATGGCCGCTGTTGCTGCAAGATTTGCAGATTTGCAATCTTTCAATGCCATATTTTTCCTGCTCGAAATGAGCTATCTTATCGTAAACAAGCGATATTTAACGTACCGCTGGGATTTGTAAATCGGTCAGGTGCGGCCAGGGCTGCCACCGGTGATATGCTGGCGTTGCGGGCCGCACCTGACCGGTTTGGGTGTTTACTGGGGCGAAAATCGGTAGACTCTGTGGTTGGCGCAAGCCCCACTGGCTCATGGAGGGCCGCGCTCTGCGAGCGGGTATACTGATCGCAACCACAGGTTGTGATCTCTTTTCGCCGCACGGCTGGCCGAGGCGCTACAATCCGTAGGGTTCAGCATCAGCTTACGTAGACAGGATTTACAGATTTGAAAGCATCCTATCGTAATCCTGTCCATCCTGTTAATCCTGTCAATTGTAAAACTACCCGAAACCTTGAAGGATATGACGATGCCTGATTCGATCCCTGATTCTCAGCCGCAGGCCGAGGTGCCGCCAGCGACAGCGCATCTCAACGAGGATAATCGCTTCAATCTCCTCGAAGCGGCGCTGAAGCGACATCAGTACCAGCCGGATGCGCTGATCGAGGTGCTGCATACCGCGCAGCAGCTGTTTGGCTACCTCGGGTCGGAAGTGCTACTATACATCGCGCACAGCCTGAAGCTGCCGCCCAGCCGTGTCTACGGCGTCGCAACCTTCTACCACTTCTTCTCGCTCACGCCGAAAGGACAGCATACCTGCGTGGCCTGAATCAGCCCGCGCAGGCGGGCTTTGTAGATGTAGCCGAGGGCTTCAGCCCGACGGTGCCGCCCCACCGCCTAACTTCTGTTACTGAGGCGGCGGTCGTGCTACGCCCAATCACGCCACACAACCAACCGCAGCTCGCCGGACATGTCAGCGACCCGCGCACACTGCTCGCGCTGGCCAACGCCGTCTACGGGCGATATCCGCGCGCCTGTTTGATCGGCGTGCCGGCCAGCCGCTTTGACTATGGCGCGGAGCTGTCGCCGGTTGCCAAGGCTGGCGTCGCCGCCGCGCTCCAGCTGATTCAGTATCTGCTTGCGTCAGTAGAACCGCTGAGGCGCTGAGGGGCTGAGCGCGCTGAGGGGCTCGATTCAGCGGCGTCGTATATTCAGCGGTCAGCGGTTCAGCAGTTCAGCGGTGTCACCCCTCTCCCGCTGGCGGGAGAGGGGCCGGGGATGCGGGTCGGCGGGTTCAGCGGGTTCAGCTATCTGCTCGCGTCAGTAACAGGCGGTACGCGGTCGGGAGCAGCCTGGCCCATGAATGGGCAGGCTACGTGTACGAAGGCCACCTGCGTGGCCTGCCTGAGCCCGCCGGGTACCCTCTGGGTGCCGGGCTTCGTAGCCGTAGCCGAGGGCTTCAGCCCGACGGTGCCGCACGACCACGTACCTCGATTAGCTAAAAGGTGATTCATGGAACTGAAAACGGCTATGCCGATCACCGAATCGGTTCACGAAATCCTGCTGCCGCGGCGTCAGTCGCTGGACGTGTTCTTCGCACCCGAGACGGTCGCCGTGATCGGTGCCACGAACACCCTCGGCAGCGTCGGTCGCACGGTCCTGTCGAACCTGATCAGCCATCCCTTTGGCGGCACCGTGTTTCCGGTCAACCCCAAACGCTTCAGCGTGCTTGGCATCAAAGCCTACCCGACGATCGCCGATGTGCCGGTGCCAGTAGACCTCGCCGTCGTCGTCACACCGGCGCGCTCGGTGCCCGGCGTCATTGGCGAATGCGCGGCTGCCGGTGTGCGCGGCGCGATCATTATCTCGGCTGGCTTCAAGGAGATCGGCGCGAGCGGCGCGGAGCTGGAACGCCAGACGCTGGTGGAAGCGCGGCGCGGCGGCATGCGCCTGATCGGCCCGAATTGCCTCGGCGTCATGCGACCGCCATCCGGCCTCAACGCGACCTTCGCCAGCGGAATAGCCCGCTCTGGTCACGTCGGCTTCATCAGTCAGAGCGGTGCGCTCTGCACCGCCGTGCTCGACTGGAGCCTGCGCGAGAACGTCGGCTTCAGCGCCTTCATCTCGATCGGCTCGATGCTCGATATCGGCTGGGGCGACCTGATCGACTATCTCGGCGACGACCCGCAGACGCAGAGCATTGTGATCTACATGGAATCGATCGGCGATGCGCGGGCGTTTCTCTCAGCCGCGCGCGAGGTCGCGCTGACCAAGCCGATCATCGTGCTGAAGGCGGGCCGGACTGCCGAAGCTGCGCATGCCGCCGCCTCGCATACCGGCGCGCTAAGCGGCAGCGATGCCGTGCTCGACGCGGCCTTCCGCCGCTGTGGGGTATTGCGCGTCAACAGCATCGCCGACCTGTTCGACATGGCCGAGGTGCTGGCGAAGCAGCCGCGGCCCAAAGGCCACCGCCTGACGATCCTGACCAACGCTGGCGGCCCCGGCGTGCTCGCCACCGACGCGCTGGTCGCCGACGGCGGCGCGCTGGCCGACCTCGCACCGACGACGATGGCGGCGCTCAATCAGCTGCTCCCAGCCCACTGGAGCCACAACAACCCGATCGACATCCTGGGCGATGCCGACCCCGCGCGCTACGCCAAAGCCGTCGAAATCGTCGCGCAAGACCTGAACAGCGATGGCCTGCTGGTCGTCCTGGCACCGCAGGCGATGACCGACCCGACGCAGATAGCCGAGCAACTCGCGCAGGTGGCGCTTCCAGCCGGCAAGCCGTTGCTCGCCAGCTGGATGGGCGGCGCAGGTGTGGCGGCTGGCGAGGCGGTCCTGAACCGCGCGAACATTCCGACCTTTGCCTACCCCGACACCGCCGTGCGTGCGTTCGAGTATATGTGGCGCTACAGCGAGAACCTGCGCAGCCTATACGAGACGCCCGTGCAGCCGGCGGACGATGCAGCCGGTGCGCCGGATCGCGCGCTGGCGGCTCAGATCATCCAGGATGCGCGCGCGGCTGGTCGAAGCCTGCTGACCGAGGCCGAATCCAAGCGGCTGCTGGCGGCCTATGGCATTCCAACGGTTGAAACACGCGTTGCCGCGAGCGAGGCCGACGCGGTCGCATGCGCGAATGAGCTGGGCTACCCGGTGGTGCTCAAGCTCTGGTCTGAGACGATTACGCACAAGACCGATGTCGGCGGTGTGCGGCTCAATCTGCAGAGTGCGGCGGCGGTGCGCAGCGCCTACCGCGCGATCAAGGCGGCGGTGCGCACGCACGCGGGCCTGGCGCACTTTCTGGGCGTGACAGTGCAGCCGATGATCAGCAGCGACGGCTATGAGCTGATCATCGGCAGCAGCCTCGACCCACAGTTTGGCCCAGTGCTGCTGTTCGGCACGGGCGGGCAACTGGTCGAAGTGTTCCAGGATCGCGCGCTCGCGCTGCCGCCGCTGACGACCACGCTGGCGCGGCGGATGATCGAGCGGACACGGATATTCACGGCGCTGAAGGGTGTGCGTGGGCGCGCACCTGTCGATCTGGCCGCGCTCGACGAGCTGCTGGTGCGTTTCAGCCTGCTCGTCGCCGAGCAGCGCTGGATCAGCGAGATCGACATCAATCCGCTGCTCGCCTCGCCCGACCGATTGGTCGCACTCGATGCGCGTGTACTGTTGCACCGCACCGATGTCGCCGAATGCGCGTTGCCGCAGCTCGCGATACGACCCTATCCGACCCAATACGCGGCTGCCTGGACGCTGAATGATGGCACGCCAATCATGATCCGCCCGATTCGCCCAGAGGACGAGCCGCTGATGGTTGCGTTCCACCAAACACTTTCGGACGAGAGCGTGTATCTGCGCTACTTCGCGCCGCTGTCGCTGCGGCAGCGCGTGGCGCACGAGCGGTTGACCCGCATGTGTTTTATCGACTACGACCGTGAGATCGCGCTAGTGGCCGAGCATACCGATCCCGCGACCGGCGCGCACGAGATCATTGCGGTCGGTCGCCTGATGAAGCTGCACCTGAGCGATACTGCGGAGTTCGCGCTTCTGATCACCGACAAGTTCCAGCGCTGCGGCCTTGGCTCTGAGCTGCTGCGTCGGCTGATCGCGGTCGGCAAGCAAGAAGGGATCGGCCAGATCGTGGCCGACATTCTGCCGGAAAATCGGGGGATGCTGCAGATCTGCCAGCGGCTCGGCTTCGGGCTCGATCACGCGATCGCAGGCGTGGTCAAGGCCGCGATCACCCTGTGATGACGGTATCAGACCTGACACGCCGCGCCAGCCATTTTTCGAGTTCCACTCATATCACAGAATGTACGAGGTGCAGCTTCAGCGAGTAGGGGCACGATATATCGTGCCCGAATGGGCCCGCATCAGTGTGCCGCACCAGCATGGAGGGCTGATGTGAAAATAGCCGATAGCCGATAGCCGTCGCCATCGGGGCGCGACGGCATTCGTAGGGGCTTCGCTCTCCACGAGACCATTCGCACAACGAGGTCGATCGGGAGAGCAGAGCCCCTATAGTTTCAGCCGGGTGTGATGGTAAAACCCGCGATCTGCCCGCGCGTTGTCGGATCGCAACTCAACGTTACGCTCCCTTTTCACGCCTAGCCGCTCACTCTGTTACGCTATGAAGCAGCGCAGCCTTGCATACCGCCGAACAGCACTGGAGCGAGCGGGTCAATTCGCCATTCATGCAACGTGTGACAAGGTTTCTGGTAGCTTTATAACAGGATTTACAAGAGGTGCAACATGCACGATCTGATTATCGTTGGTGGCGGGCCGGCGGGGTTATCGGCCGCCACATATGCGCTCGGCAAGCAGCTTGATGTCCTGGCGATCTACGATGCGCTAGGCGGCAAGGCCGGCACGCGCCAGAGTCTTGCGGGGCAGGCTGCCGATGAATACCTGGCCGGCGCAGAGGCCGTCCGTGTTTTTGAGCGACAGGTCACAATCCAGGCGGATCGCAGCATGCACGATCAAGTCACTGGTGTCGTCAAAGCCACTGGCGTCTTTCAGGTCGCAACGCGGCATCATGGCATTCAGGAAAGCCTAGCGGTCATTATTGCGACAGGCGCAACGCCGATTGCGCTCGACGTGCCGGGCGCGCAGGAGCTGCTTGGGCAGGGCCTCGGCTACTCGGTGACGTCACACGCGCAGCTGCTGGCGGGCAAAACTGCCGCCGTCATTGGCACTAGCGCGCGTGCGTTGCGCGGTGTCGCCGAGCTGGCGCGCACGGCGACGCAGGTCTACCTGATCGCCCCGGATGCGACTGGCCTGGCAACACCGTTCGCCCGCGCGCTCCAGCATCGCGCGAACGTCGAGATCCTCGACGGCTACGCGGTGCAGGAGGTCGTCGGCGCGCGCAACGTTGAGCAGTTGATCGTGGCGCGCGATGGGCAGACTCGGCGACTCGACATCGATGCCGCCTTCGTCGACCTGGGCCTGCTGCCGAACAGCGCGATCATCGGGCACATCGCGCAAACCGACCATGATGGCTTTATTTGGGTAGACGACCAGAACGCGACGACGTTGCCGGGGCTGTTTGCGGCAGGCGACGTAACGACTGCATTCGGCGAGCAACTGCTGATCGCGATCGGCGATGGCGCGCGCGCGGCGCTGGGCGCATACAGCTATCTGCTGGCCTGTTTGCCGTCACGCGCCGATGTCTCACGCGATTAAACATTATTGAATTTGTCTTAAGCAGCCAAGGTTAAAGCGATGGTACCACATATTCTCATTGTCGACGCCAACACGAATGCCGCGCAAGTCACGCGCGCGGTTGTTGCGCGCACGCTGCCCGAGGCGACGGTTGCGGTTGTGCCAACATTGGAGGCAGCCAAGCTCCAGCTCCAGCACCAACCGCAAGACATGCTCATTCTCGATCCGTCCCCCGACATGCTGGCCGATGCCCCGTTCCTTCAGCGCCTGAAGGGCGATCTGCTCGCGGCGCACGTAATGGTGCTCTGCTCCGCACCGACGCCAGCGCTCCGTCGCCAGATGGAAGCGTTGGGCGTGGATGTGTACCTGGAAAAGCCGGTAGTTCTGTCGCTATTTGCTCAAAAGCTGCGCTCGATCCTCACCCCTGAACCCGCTTGAGCTTCCGCCAAGAGCCGCTCGCGCCGCCCAGACCTCACCCCCCAGCCCGCTCTCCCAGAGCGGAGAGGGGGAGCCGAAGGCGTGCTGGTGCGCTATCTCCCCTCTCCCGCGCACGGGAGAGGCCGGGGGGTGAGGTGCAATGCCGGCGCTGCCGCTACGCTTATTTGAAAAATACTGCGGCTACGTGTACGAAGGCCACCTGCGTGGCCTGCCTGAGCCCGCGCAGGCGGGCTTTGTAGACGTAGCCGAGGGCTTCAGCCCGACGGCCCCGGCACCACGGCAGAACCACCTGTCACCGCCGGATGCCCGGTGGACGACACTACGACACCAAGGCTGGGTGCCTTGGTGTCGTGGTGTTGAAACTATCGGTATTGTTCAGCCGGACTAGGCGAGCTGTGGGTGCGGGAAGAAGCGGGTGCGAGTGCGTGCAAACAGCGTGCGTTCCATCGGTCGGGCGAAGAAGTCCAGCCCGTAGTAGCCGACCGCGATCCCGCCGACCAGCAGGATGACCAGCCCGACCACCAACATCTGCGGGTTGGTGCTGGTCGTGCCGGCGAACAGGTAGGCCAGGTTCATGATCGCGCCCATCAGCGCGGCGAAGTGGGTAAACAGGCCGATAATCAGCGCGATACCGACCAGCAGCTCGCCATAGGCGACCAGGTAGCTGAAGGCGGTCGCGTTCGGGATGAACACATTCTGGATGAGCGTGGCGTACCAGGTCTGGACAGCCGGATGCGCGTTGGCGGCGGCATCGAAGCCGGGAGCGAGCGACGATTTGGCGATCGCGCCCTTGAGGAAGCCCATGATCGCGGTGCCAGCCTTGGGGCCGACCCACACCGCGCTGCCATCGCCGAAGACCTTCTCGATGCCTGCCATGAGCCACTCGTAGCCGAGCCACAGCCGAACCGCCAACCAGATGATCCCGGTGTACTTGGGGTTGCGTAGCGCGTTCATGATCTATTCCTCCTTAGGTATATATTGCTTAACTGGTACCAGAATAGCCGATAAGTCGCGGATTGTGAGGAAATGATCGACAACCATCGGTTATCGCACGATAACCGAGCGCTCGCTTGCGGGCGGGTGCGCTGCTATTTCAGACGGGGTTCGGAAATCAATGGGCGGGCGCTCGATGGGGTAGATGAATGAAGAAAACGGCCTACTCGAAGAAGCGATCTATCTGGAGCGTGATAGTCGACACGACGTGGGATTGAACGACCTCGCCACGCTCGATAATCTGCTTGAGGCGATAAATGCCATTGCGAGGCTGGGAATACTGTTCAACGCGATCCGCGGCGAGATCAATCAGCCAGGCTTCCATGATATTAGCGGCGGCATAGCGGGGCATCTTCTCTTCCCGATCATAATCAGCCGAACTATCGGCCACTTCAATCACGAGGAGCACATCATCGGCAACCGGATGCGCGTGGGCGTAATAATCGTCCCGATAGTGGAGGATGGCGAGATCTGGTTGTGGTTCACTCTGATCATCGAGCTGGATGGGATCTTGCACACTCACGATCATCGTCTCGTCTAATGCTCGATTGAGGAGCGTATTGAGGCGTTTGACGACTGCGGCATGAAATGGACCGATCGGACTCATTTGACGCACCTCACCCGCGATTAATTCGACGCGATCATCCTCGGCGAGAATGCCGGTTTCCCGCATGCGGGCGTAGTCGGTGACTGTAAATTGTTTGCGGAGAATTGCCACCGTCATCGGCCATCCATCCTCTCGATACCGGCACGTAGTCAAACAATATCTGTGCCATGATACCATACAGTCACGGATGGTGTTGTGGGCGAAGTGGCATTCCGCACACCAGTTGGTTACGAGATACTTCCGCTTGGTTGTGGTTTCTTTCCACTCTTTGCCGGGCGGCGATGCTATGCTTGTCCTACCTTAAGGAGGTGCTATGCGTGAATATCGAGTTACGGATTGGATGAGCACACCGCCGATCATGATCGCGCCGACGGTCTCGCTGGCCGAGGCGCAGCAGGTCATGGAGCAGCGCCATGTCCACCGGCTGCCGGTGATGGAGCAGGGTCGGCTGATCGGCATACTATCGTGGGGCGATCTGCGAGCAGCCCAGCCGTCGGCGACGACCACGCTGAGTGCCTTCGAGTGGCGTGCGCTGCTCGATCAGGTCACGATCAGCACGTATATGACGCGCGACCCGGTGACGATCGCGCCGGATGCGACGGCGCTCGAGGCGGCGCAGAAGATGCTGGATTACAAGATCGGCGGCTTGCCGGTCGTGGAGAACGGGCGGGTTGTGGGCATGCTCACCGAGAGCGATCTGTTCCGGCTGATGATCGCCGATGCGACCGGCGAGCCGCACGTCGATACCAGTCGCCCGGCGCTGGCCTGCCAGCATTGTGGCGCGATCATCCGCAGGCGCTCACTGACCATGCTCGGCCCCGACGACGAATGCTGGCGCTGCCACTATCACCTGCACCGCTGCGAGAACTGCCGCTACTTCGATGGCGTCAGCTGCCTGCTCGACCGCACCATGCGGCACGACGCGGTTCCTGGCCGGCGCTGTTCCGCCTTCGCCTATCTGCCGCTGCGCGCTAGCAATGTTGGCCAGCTGCATTCGTAGACGTCGACGCCTGAACGATGCCGATAGTTTTTACCACCAAGACACCAAGGACACAAAGACCCATATGATCTTTGTGTCCTTGGTGCCTTTGTGGTGAGCTTCCGTGAGCAACGCACATCTGAAACGTGAAACGTGAACCGCATCCCCTCACGTTTCACGTTTCACGCATCACGTTTCACGCCTCAACATCCAGCGTAGCACGCTGCTCCGTGCTCGCCGGCAGCGCCACCGCCGCTGGGCGATGCAGCAGTATCGGAATATGCGTGCCGCGCACGACCTTGTCGGCCACGCTGCCGAGCAGTATCCGCGAGATGCCCGAGCGCCCATGCGTCGCCATTGCGATCAGATCGATCCCGTGCTGGCGCACGTAGCTGAGGATGGCAGCTGCCGGCGTGGCCGTGACAACCTGCGTCCGCACTGGTCGCGTTGCAGGCATGCGTTTGGCCATTCGCTCCAGGTTATCGTGCGCCTCCGCTCGCCACAGCTCGAACGACTGATCATCAACCTCACTACCGGACGCAAGCGGCAAGTAGGTGATCAGAATCGGCTCGATCGCCTGGAGCAGCGTGTACTCGACATCCATCCCGTTGGTCAGCGCGACGGCGTGGTCAAGCGCCGCTTCCGCCAATCGCGAGCCGTCCAGCGGGATCAGCACACGTTTGAATGGCTGCTCGCGATCCAGGTGCAGGAAATCGCTGGCCTCCTCGTATGGCCGCATCAACAGCACCGGCGCCGGCGCTTGGCGCACCAGCGCGTCCGCAACGCTTCCCAGCCAGAGGCGCGCAAGCGGGTTATGGCCATGCGTGGTCATCACAATCAGATCGGCGGCGATCTTGAGCGCGTGGTCGTGCAGCGTTGCGACCGTCGAGCCGTCAAGCAGCGTCTGTGTGACTGGGACATTCCAGCGAGCTGTTATTCGCTGAACCAGCCCCGCGAGATATGCGCGCTCGTTCTTTCGGCTGGGGCGGTCGAGCGTGTCGTCGAAGATCGGCGGAATGTCGAGCGCGTAGCCCGGCGTATTGGGAACGTGAACCTGGACCAGGTGAACGGTCGCAGCGCTGCTCTGCGCGATCATAAGCGCGCGCGGCAGCGCATGTTCGGCGAACTGCGAGCCGTCGAGCGGAACCAGAATTGAGCGATACATCGGCTCCTCCTTTGCTGGCACCGTGAATGCGCCTGTACGGTTTTGCCTGGCGTTCTTCGCCAGATGGACGAAAAACGCCAGGCAAAATGATATGCCTCAGCCGGCGTGGGCGCGCACCAGGATGAGCGGCACTGGCGCGGCGTGCAGCAGCTTGTCGGCCACGCTGCCGAGCGCCCAGCGCTTCAGCCCGCTGTAGCCGTGCGTCGCCATGATCAGCAGATCAACCTGCTGCCGCGCCGCCTCCTCGATGATCGTCTCGGCAGCGAAGCCGTGCGCAATAATTGGCGTGATCGGCACATTGTGCTGATTGAGCTCGTCGGCAACGCTGCCAAGCTCCTCAATCAGCTGCGCACGCAACGGTGCCACTGTTGCCTCATCGGTTTTGTACGGACTGATGCGCTCGACCGCTTCGCCGATCGGCGGCACGACGACAGTCAGCGCGAGCAGCTCGGCCTGCATCTGGACCGCGAGTTGGGCCGCGAGCGGCAGCGCCTGCCGCGCGAGATCCGAGCCGTCGAGCGGCACCAGGATGCGCTTGATCGCTCGCGCCGCCGTCGCCGGCTCCGCAGCACGGACGACGAAGACCGGCGTGTTTGTGGCGTGCGCGACCTTATCGGCCACGCTGCCGAGCGCCCAGCGCTTCAGCCCGCTGTAGCCGTGCGTTGCCAGCGCGATCAACGCGACGGAAGTATCCGCAGCAGCCTCGACGATCTGCTCGGCTGGCGCGCCGAAGCGCACCTCGGTCACGACATCCAACCCAGCCTCGCGCAATGGCGCGGCCTGCGTCGTGAGGTACTCCTCGGCTTGTTTGCGCAGCAGATCGACCCCGCGACGATCGCTCTCCTGTGGCAGCAGGATCAGACCGCCTGGGCCGTACAGGGATGCGGTTTCAAACGCGCCGCCGATCGTCCATTCGGGGATGGCGTGGAACAGGCGCACCTGCGCGCCCAAGCTCGGTGCCATCAGTCGGACATATGGCAGGATCTGCCCGGCCAGCGCCGAGCCGTCAAGCGGAACCAGTATTGTTTTCATAACAGCCTCCTCACCACTATCCATATAGCGCCAGCGTAGCATAATCAAGCCTACCGAAGCGGAAAGGCTTGATCACTAGGCGTGGTGTTTCGGCAACTCGTGTTCCCTGGCTTAGGGAATCTGGAGCACCGGGCAGTGGGCTGAGCGCAACACCTGCGCGCTAACGCTCCCCAGCATATCGCGCAGATCACTGCTGCCGCGCGTGCCCATCACGATCAGATCGACATTATGATCGGCGGCGGCAGCGATGATCGCCTCGGCGGCTGGCCCGGCGCGCACCTCGCTACTTGCGCTCACGCCATCCTCGCGCAGCTCGTTCACCGCCTCGTCAACAACCGTGTGAGCGATCACGCGATAGTGCTCCAGCAGCTTGTCGTAGCCGGGGTAGCTCGCATACTGCTGCGGCGGCGCGTAGGCATGCAGGACGATCAGCTCGGCCTGTTCGACCCGCGCGAGATGCTCGGCGTACAAGATCTCGCGCTCGACCACCGGCGATCCGTCTATTGCTACCAGGATTCGTTTGAACATCGGCTTGCCCTTTCACGTCGCGCAGGCGATCCGCGTTTGTGTGGCTGCCCTGAGCGCCTGCTAGTCCGATCGTAGCAGATTTGGTGCCCTGGCTAGCGAAACGTTTCGCTACCCACGGTTGCTCTCTCGCGACCACACGGCGCGATCAGCATTTGTTGTCGCATCTTCGCATAGAGAAAAGAACTCTTTCCTCAGAGAACAGCGCAATAGCGCTATGCTCTATGGTGGAATAACAAACGGTGCAGCCGGGTACCAATTCATTGGAGGATATAGCCGCGTCGGGACGTGCGCAGATCAGGCTTTAGAGGCAACAAGGAGGAATACACTGACTGAGCAAACGGCGTGGCCATCCACCTTCGGGGAAGGTTGTCGCCGGAAGGTTCGAGACACAGCGCACTCGCTACGAATGCGGCTGATAGGGCAGCACGACGCGGAAGGTACTGCCGTGCCCTGCGCTGCTCTCGACCTCGATCTGCCCGCCGTGTTGGGTGACGATATGCGCGCTGATCGATAGCCCCAGGCCGGTGCCGTTCGGTTTGTTCGTAAAAAATGGCTCAAACAGGCGTGCGCGAATGTCGTCTGGGATACCGATCCCCGTATCCTGAATCTCCACCAGCCCGACCGTCGGCCCAGCCGTCGTGCGAACCGCCAGCGTGCCACCATTGGGCATCGCGTCAATCGCGTTCAGTATCAGATTAAGGAACACCTGGCGCAGCTGATCGCTGTTGCCATAGATCGGCGGTAACTCCGGGGCCGGCGTAAAGATCACCTGGATCGCTGAGTAGCGCGTATTGAGGCCCGCCAGCGTCAGCGTTCCCTCCAGCAAGCGATTAATATCGCAGGGTGCGCTCTCGCCTCGGTCGGGCCGATAGAAATCACGCATGCGCTCGATGATCCCGGCGATGCGCGCAAGCTCATCGCGCGCGATACCCAGGTAGGGCATGTCGAGCAGCGCGCTCGGCAAATCTTGCTCCAGCAGATACAGGCTGTTGCGAGCGGCATACAGCGGATTGTTGATCTCGTGGGCGATCGATGCGGCCAGTTGGCCGACCGCCGCGAGCCGTGCGGCCTGCAGCATCGCCGATTCAGCCGAGGTCAGTCGCTCGGCCATGGTGCGCTGTTGCGCTTCGAGATCGGCCAATTGGCGCGAGAGCGTCGTGGCGGTGCGCACGCTATGCTCTTCTACAATCGCCGCTGCCGTAAGGTTCGCCAATCCTTCCAATGTCGCGCGCGCCTCGACCGCGAAGCCGCCTGTGCCACTCGTGCGCAGCAGGAGCAGCACGCCGATCGCCTCGTTGTGCGCCATCAATGGGATCGCGATCATGCCGCTGGGCAGCTGGTCGAGCTGGAGCGCCTGCAACATACGCTGCTGCTCGTCGTTCGCCTGCGCTGTGGTGGCCCACTCATCCGCCGAGCTGATTTGCTGGATGCGGCGGCTGGTGAACGCACTGCCGATGATCCCCAGATCGATCGGCCAGCTCACGTCGGGGAGCTGGTTGAAGCCAACACTGGCACGCAGTGCCAGCCGCTCTTCCTGTGCATCATAGAGGTAGATCGCACCGCAACGCGCCTCGGGTGCCAGCGCCATCACATGCCCCATCGCGCGCCGCAACACTGCCTCAAGACTGTGCGCTCCCAGCAGCTCGTGGCTAAACTGGAGTAGCGCGTTCAGATGCGCAGTGCGTTGCTGAACCTGGCGCTCAAGCTCGTCGGCTGCGCGCCTACGCTCGGTAATATCATTGTTAATCGCGAGAACTGCGACGGGCCGGCCATCGCCATCGCACTGCACAACCTGCCGGCTGGACACGACGATGGGCGTGCGGTCGCGTTTGGTGTGGATCAGCTCGCCTTCCCAGCGCCCCTCGCCCAGCAACGCCGCCTCCATCGCTTCACGCGATATTGGAAAGCGTGTTTCGAGTAGGCTATTGATCTGTTGGCCAAGCGCCTCCGCGCGCGTCCAGCCGTACATCTCCTCTGCGCCATGATTCCAGAACTTGATCGTGCCGTCCCAGGTGCGCCCAATAATCGTATCGTGGGTCAGTTCCAAGAGATCGGCCTGTTCTTGGAGCAGTGCCGTCTGCTGAGCGAGCGCCTGTTCGAACCGTTTGCGCTCGCTGACATCGCGGATGACGCTGGTGACCAGCGGGCCGGCTTCGGTCTGAAGCGCGCTTAGGCTAATCTCTACCGGGAATGTGCTGCCATCCTTCCGCCGAGCTGCGAGATCGAGGCCAATGCCCATCGGTCGGGTGTGCGGTTCGGCGAGGTATTCGGCGCGGTGATGCACATGCGTGTCGATCAGCTCTTGGGGGAGCAGCAGCTCGACCGGCTGGCCGATCAGCTCGCTACGGTCGTAGCCAAACACGCGCTCGGCCTGGCTGTTCGGTATGACAATCCGACCAGTCGCATCGACGATCAGAATTGCGTCGGGCGCAGCTTCGAGCAATGCCTGAAATCGTGTCTCGGCGAATACCTGCTCGCTCACCGAACGCCGCAGCTCGGCCCGCAGCTGGGGTTGAGCATCGCTGGGGTCTGCGGCGCGCGCAATGTGCTGTTCATCTGGCATCGTACACCTGTAGAGCATAGGCGCTAAGGCATTGTAAGGCGGAAGTCGCGCCATTATACCACGCCTGCTGTGAGCATCCGCCTCAGCCCCATCATGCGCGCCGGGGTACGATGCGATCCTTCGTGGCACAATGTGTTCCGTAGGGGCGCAGCAGCCGCGAGACCATGCGCATAAAAATGACGATCGGGAGAGCGAAGCCCCTACAACGATGCCCGCGATCTGCGCCATCCGTGCTCACTCATTTGGTTGCGAAATGATAACCCGTGGTTGCGGATCGTTTTCGCGCAGACTGCACCAATTTGCTACGATACTTGGACAGGCATGCTTCCTATTCGCGTATCTTCGCGTACCTTCGCGGATCAACAAATGTGACCGATGTTCTAGATCACCTAGAGGAGGCAGCGATGCACGATCTGATTATTATCGGCGGCGGGCCAGCTGGCCTCGCTGCCGCAACCTATGCGCTCGGCACGCAGCTCGATGTTGTGCTGGTCTGCGCCAGCTTTGGCGGCAAGGCCGGCGCGCGCCAGCAGCTTGCCGATCAGATCGGGCCTGAGCATCTGGTTGGTGAGGAGGCGTTCAAGGGGCTCTGGCACACGGTCGCCGCGCACCCGACACGGATCGTCGAGGGGCTCGTCGTCGGCCTCTTCAACCGCGATGGAATGTTTCATGTGATGACCGAGGGCGCGACATTGCGTGCGCGAGCGGTGATTGTGGCGACTGGCGCGCAGCCGACCATGCTGGGCATTCCACACGAGCGCCAGTTCATTGGCCATGGCCTGGGCTACTCGATCGCCACCCACGCGCATCTTGCTGCTGGGCGCGAAGTTGCCGTCGTCGGCACAACCGCGCGCGCCCTACGCGGTGTCGCAGAGCTGGTGCAGCGCGCGTCGCGCATCCTCCTGATCGCGCCCTATCCTGGCGAGTTGGACAGTGTGCTGGGGCAGCGCCTGCGCGCCGATCCACGCATCCATCTCTTGGAAGGCTATACAGTCGCCGAGGTGGAGACGAATGCCGGCGCGGTGCATGCGATCCTGGTGACGCGGCGCGGCGCGGTCCAGCGGCTGCCGGTCCAGGCGGTGTTTGTCGATCTGGGGCTGGTGCCGAACAGCCAGATGTTACGACAGTTTGTCGATCTGGATGCGCAGGGGTTCATCATCGTAGACGCCCAGCACCAAACATCGCAGCCTGGTATCTTCGCCGCTGGGGATGTCACGAGCGCCATTGGCGAACAGATCCTGATTGCGATCGGCGAAGGCGCGCGCGCCGCGCAGAGCGCCTATGATTACATCCTGGCGCAGCGCCTGGGTTTGCAAAGCGCTGTGCTCAGCGTGCGCTGATCGCGCGTTGAGTGCGGAAGCGCACCACAAAGGACACAAAGGACACAAAGGCTCATCTGATCTTTGTGCCCTTTGTGCCTTTGTGGTGCGCTTCACGTTTCACGTTTCATGTTTCACGGATTATGCCAGCACGACCGGCAGCCCAAGAAATGCAGCATACTGCTGCGCTGCGACGGCGACGGCGCGGCCTTCGGCTTCTGTCAGCGGCGTGAAGGCGTGTGTCTCCACAACGACAGGCTGCTTGAGCGTACGCTTCCAAGTGCCTACGACCCGGCCATTGATCACAATAACATAGCCCAAGACCACATTCTTCGTGTCTGCGGCATCAAAAATGGCACTACGATCACTATAGCCGACCGTGTACTCGTCGTAATTCGGTAACAGGTAGGCCGTTGGCGTTGGAACGTTTGCGGGTGGCGTAGCTGCCGAAAACCAGTATGTCTGACCGTCGCGCACCTCGTGGATCAATTGGGCTTTGACCGTTTCGAGGCCACTGCGCGCGTCGGCCGTTGTCAGCCCCGACCACCACACAAAATCTTTCAATGTGGCTGGCCCATGGCTAGTATAGTAACGCCGAGCCAGCTCAGCCAACGCGGCATCGCGCTCCAGCGGCTTGGCGTGCGGCGCGCGCTCGTCGAGCAACGCATAGGTGAACTGTTTACCACGCCGCGCGCCACTACAGATAATCCCATCCAGCTCCGCGCGCATAATGATCAGGCTGCATCGCAGCAGATCATCCGTCGCAATGCTGGCCTGCTGAAGTACAGTGCGCAGCTCCTCGCGCATAAGCTGTTTACCGCCTTGTAAGGCTTTTATCAGCGCCGCATTGCTGCGCGTAAACAGCGCCTGATCTAGCTCAAGCTTGCGATAGTAATAGGCGTTGAGCGCATTGACGCGCGGCGCAGTTAGAGCAAGCAGCCAGCGAATATCGGCCGGCGCGACAAAATGCCAGGTCGGTCGCATCACATGCGTGCGCAGGATCGCGCCAGCCGTGAATGCGTGTTCGATATCGTCGTCGGCCACTCCCTGCAAACGCAGCCCAAGCGCCCATTTCGCGCCCGCATAATCTTGGGACTGAACCGCGCCCAACCACGCCACCAGCTCAGCCGGCTGCGTAAAAGTCGTCTGGGCAATCTGTTGGTTCAGCAGTCGCTGGTGTGCGATATCCAAATGAGTCATGCTAGCGACTCAGCAGATAGAACGCCACGCCAGCCAGCAGCAGCACAGCCACAACGGCGATCAGCAGGATCGTGGCGCGGCTCATCGGCTGTGGCTCGCCAATCACCTGAACCAGCGACGGCATCGCAGCCGGCGTCGGCGTCGGCGCGCTCGGTGGCGGCGCTGCCACATTCAACGCGCTGCCCTCGAATAGATCGGGGACGCCGTTCTGATTGGCGTCGAGCCGACCCATCGCCTGCTCATACTTCTGGCGCGCCTCAGCCGGCAACTCGTCCAGGCTGCTGTAGGCTTTGCCATCGACGACGAACTGCGTCGTTTGCAGCGTCGTCGGCGCAGCGCCGGCGATGCCCGCGAAGATGTCGGGCATGCCGTCCTGGTTCGTATCGGACAGCATGCTGGTCATCATTTGATAGAGCTGCCGCACCTCGGGCGGCATCGCATCGGGGCTGTCGTACTCCTGGCCGTTGAAGGTGATCTTTGCCATAGTGTTGTGTCCTTATTACGCCCATAATAGCGCCGACGGCAGCCGCTCCGGGTAGGCCAGCCGCAGCAGCTCGTAGCCAATGCCAGTGGTGCCCTGGAAGAAGCCTGGGCTGTACACGCCCTTGGGCAGATTCTGGTAGAGGTAAAAGGCACCCGTCCGCCGCGCCCTGGCAACCATCCACGCCGCCTGTTGCTGCGCCGTCAGGAGGAGTTGCGGTCGTTCAAGGTGCGTGGCGGCGAGCAGCAGTAGCTCGACCCGGCCTGCGATGCCGCAGCACAAGTGGTCGACGCCCCATCCGCCGTACCGGCTCGTCGTGTCGAGCGCCGCCTCGATGTCCTGCCGAATGTCATCGGTTTCCAGAACCGGCATCCCACCCAGCCGTGCCAGGCCAATGCCGGTGGCACCGTTGCACCACCCCGACGTAAACGAAGGCGCGCCATCCGTCGAGCTGCGGAAGTCCGGCCAATTCCGCTCCTCCGGCGAAAACACACTGCGTTCAAAGGCGATCGCCTCACGCGCGGCCTCCAGGAACGCCGACTCGTGCGTGGCCGCATATAATCGCAGTAGCGCATAGGCGATGCCAGCTGCGCCATGGGAAAACCCCGTCAGCAGCTTCCCGTGTGTGGAGGGCCAGGTGCGGTACCCCGCCGCGCTGGCAAGGCGCCGCTTCAGCAAATGCTCCCCACACGCGATCGCCTGCTCGCGGATGGCCGGCAGCGCTGATAGGTCATAGCAGGCTAATAATCCCAGAATGGCACCAGCGGCTCCGGAAACAATGTCGAGCGACTGATCGGCGGAGATGCAGGCTTGCGTGATCAGCGATGCAGCCGTTTGCGCATCGTCCAACAGCGCTGGTTCGTTCAACAACTGGCCGATTCGCGTCAGCGCGTAGCTGATCGAGCCGCATCCTCCAGCTCCGCCGATGCCAATCTCCCCGGCAGTGCCGCCCTGTGTTTTGCGCTGGCGTAGCCACGTTTGCACCGGCACTACCGCTGCCAGGGCGAGGTCGCGCACGTCTGCGCCGCCGGTCACATGCTCCAATGCTGCGAGAAACAAGGCCACCCCACACACGCCGCTGTACAAACTATAGCCCATGGGTTGGAACTGAAACTGGTCCGCCTTGACGATGTATTCGAGCGTGATCCAGGTGGTGCCACCCTCGACGGCGCGGATCGCCTGCTTGCGCAGCTCGGTCGCAATCGCGACAGCCTGCTGGAGTAACTCAGCCTGCGTGAGTGGGGCGACCTCGTCGATATGCCAACTCTCGTTTTCAGAAAGCGCTGAACGGCTCGCTTCGACGGCCACCCGCGAGTACAGCGAGCCATGAATAAAACTGATCTGCCGATCAAGATCCGCGTCATCCAGTTGGGTCAAACGCTGGACGACGAGGTCGTAGCTCGATGCGATAAAACAGTGCTCAATGACCTGATCGGCGATCTCCAACGAGTCGCTGTCTGAGCAGGTCGTGAAGAACGGGATATCCATCTGCTCCAGCGCCTGTTGTTCCATGCCTATGATCGGCCAGCGCGGATGCTTCACGTCGGCGCCGAGCAGCGCATGGCACAGGCGGTCGAATTCGATGCTGCGCACGACGCCTTCGCGGAGAAACGTTGGGTGCAGCGTTTTCTGGAGCAGCACCGCGTATATTTTCGTGGCACGATAGATGAAGCGCACCCGCAGCTGGGCGAAGGGTGCCAGTGGACCATCTGGGGCCATCAACGCTTCCCGGTGGGCTATCAAGAACGCATACATATGGCGAAAGCCCACGATGATCTCGTCGCTGTAATCGTTCGGCGACAAGTAGGTGCTGCCGAGCGTAGGCATATTTTTGTACGGCGCGACTTTCCTCGTCGTCTGTCGCAGGGCCATGCCGTCGGTGTTGATATGGACCCATTGCGGTATCTTATACGGCAGCTCCTTATCGATGACGCTGCCCAAGCCGCTTACATCATACCCCTGCCCATTCGAGGTGAACGCCCAACGCGGCAACATGCCGGTAGTCAGCACAGAGTTCAGGAACAGGTCATCGATCAGCGCTTGCTCGGTGGTTTCCTCCTCAAACGCCACATCAGGTCGCATCTGTGGGGACACCAACGTCTCCAAATCTAAGAGGATCGGATGCTCGCCGCATGCGAGTATGTTCTCGTGATGGCAGTCGGTGCCGGCCCAGGCGTAGACCAGGCAAAGCAGCATGCCCGCGCGTTGGTAATAGCGCCGAGCCGCGTCGAGGTCTTGGCAGGGCTGATAATCGACAAACTCAACCCATCCGTAGGTTGAGCGATTAAGCGCCCGGACCAGCTTAAACGGAAGCGGGATGCCGTGCTGGTTCAACCAGGCTAAGAGCTTGCACCAGGCTTCGTCTAACCCCAGATCCTTCGGTTTATAGATCAGTTTCAGGCCGGAGGCGAATGTGAGCGCGATGGCTGAACGCCCCTGGTTGTGCAGATCGGAAAGCGCGGGCAGGACGCTGACGACCTGCCCCAGCTCGGTGCCAGCGCCAAACATGTGCTGAATAGCGTCCCAGTCGGACGCTAAACGCGCCAAAAACTCCGCCGTGGCATCGATCCAGAGCTCGGTCGACGTCGTCAATACGCGCGCCAACACCGCATACTCTTGAAAGAACGTGAGCAACCCGCCGTTGAGCATCCGCCCAATAAACGCTCGGTATTGATCTGTGGCGAGGCGGCCCGCGTGGGTCTGCATCAGGCGGACGATGGAAGGCTGTTGCGTGGTGCGAAAGAGCGAGAACTCCAATTCGAGCGACTGCGCGCCAATATACACCAGGCGTTCTAACAGGTTGCGCTCCAGCAAGGCATGCGCAGCATCGGAGAGAAACGGGTAGGCGTTGCCGGCCCGCGCGGCTAATGTTCGCGCGGCGCTATCAACGAACGGCAGATACAATTCTTCAAACGGAAGTGGACGCTGGGCGTCGAGAAAGCGGCGCTGCGCGCCAGCGGGCTGCTCAACGATCTCCTGGAGCAGCGGAGCGGCAGCGCCCATTGCTTCGCTGAAGGTCGTCAACCAGAGCGGTCGTGATCGTGGATCGGCAAACGGCGCGGCGCAGAGCTTGCGCCGCGCCGTGTTGAGATCCAAACCATCCCACGCCAGACGCTTCTCGAAGAGCGCCCAATCCCCGTGCGCCACGGCCTGACACCACTGCCGAAGCAATCTGTCGTCGGCCTGAGGCTCTGGCGCATCAGGAAGTGGCGAGCGCTCGCCGAGGCGTTCATACAGCGTGCTTGCGCGCACAGCGAGCGCGAGCAGATCGTGCTCAGAAAGCTTCATGGCTTCGGTTATGGTCCTGTAGGTACCTTGTCTTACTAGCTGTTTATGCAGATGTAGGGATTACCGGTCGACGGGCAAACGCAGGATGCTGTCGATGGGCGTGGTACCCGATCAGGCGCCGTAAGGGTCTCTCCCCCCAGACCTCCGAAACCCCCCGCTACCGAGTCCAGTTCGGCAGTGGTCAGCTCTTCCGAGCTATAGGTATCGGCATTCATTGGCAAGATAAGATAGAGGGTGGTCGGCGTCTCCTCGACGACTTTGATCGTGACATCCGGCGGTAGCGCTTGGCCGAACTCCTGCTCGATGGCTGCGCGCGGGTCGTTGAGCAGCGCCTGCTTGAACGCTTCATCCTTCCACGCTCTGGCGACGATCTGGGCTTCGAACTCCTGTCGGCTTGGGATGCTCATGGGTTCCTCCTTCGAGCGAAATAGATGGCTACCAACAGCATAGCCCATCCTGAAACCTTGTCTTACGTGCTGGGTAAGCAGATGTAGGGATTACCGGTCGACGAGCAAACGCAGTTCGATGTCGACGGTCGTCCTTTATTATCCGCCGTAAGGGTGCCTGACGCCAGACTTCCCACGCCGCCCGCTACCGAGTCCAGTTCGGCAGTGGTCAGCTCTTCCGAGCCATAGGTATCGGCATTCATTGGCAGGATAAGGTAGAGGGTGGTTGGCGTCTCCTCGACGACCTTGATCGTGACATCCGGCGGTAGCGCCTGGCCGAACTCCTGCTCGATGGCTGCGCGCGGGTCGTTGAGCAGCGCTTGCTTGAACGCTTCGTCCTTCCACGCTTTGGCGACGATCTGGGCTTCGAACTCCTGTCGGCTTGGGATGCTCATGGGTTCCTCCTTATTTATCCTTCTATCTTATCATAGAGCGCAAGAGGTACGCTCTCGAAGACGATTGAGCTGCGGCTAATACTGAGCAATCCTGCTGGGACGAAAGACGGAAGACGAACGACGAAAGTCCGCAACTCCGGCGTTCGTCCTTCGTCTCTTCGGCACACTAGCTCGGACGGAGTGCTAGCTCGATTGCAGCCGAACCGTCGCGAGGGTGTGCGGTGGCAGCTCGATCTGCCATACCCCAGCGCCATCGTGGTATACCGCCAGATCGACCGGCGCAACCGCATCCGGCTGCTCCGCAGTGTTGACCGCGCGCGGGCTGTCGGCGGTCAGAAGCTGGCCGTACGCCTGCCTCGGCGCATCAGCGCACACCAGCCGGACGCTCGCCGGTTGGTTGAAATGGCGATTGATCAGCGTGATCGCGATCTGGCCATCCGCGCGCGATGCCGTGGCGCTCACCGCCGGGGCGCCGTCGGGCAAGCGACTGCCCTGCTCGACCAAGACGGGCAGCGCCGTCGCGCCAATATGCGGGGCGTGCAGCCGCAGCGCGTGATATGTCGGCGTCAACCACATGTGCTGCGCTTCGGTCATCACCACCGCTTGTAGCACGTTGACGACCTGGGCCAGATTTGCCAATGTCAGCACCTGGCACTGGCGATGGAAGCCCTCCAGCGCGATTGCGGCGGCGAGCGCGTCGCGCAGAGTGTTGGCCTGCTCGTAAGTTACGGGCGTACGCGCTGCCGCACCCGGCCCCCACTCGCGCACCTCGGGATGCCAGACGCCCCACTCGTCCAGCGCGATGCCGATCGGCTGCTTGCCGCCGGTTGCATCCCGAATAATCTCGGCTGTGCGCCGGACAACATACTCGGTCGCGGCTGCCTCGGCGAGCAGTGCGTAATAGTCTGCCTCGCTGAACGTGATTTCTGGCCCGCCATTGACCCAGTAGCGATGGATCGACAAGTGATCGACCAGGTGCGTGCGGTTGCCGATCACGGCGAGCAACTCAGCGTTCCAATCGTCCTCGTAGCCGCAGGCGATCAGCTCGGCAGCTGGATCGACGCGGCGCAGCATGGTGGCGTAGCGCACGTATTCGCGGGCATAGGTCGCGGCGTCGTAGTTGCCGCCACAGCCCCAGCTCTCGTTGCCCACCCCCCAGAGCTTCACCCCGAATGCGGCCTGCGCGCCGTTCGCCGCGCGCAGCTGGCCGAGCGTCGTCGGCAGGCTGGTGTTGCAGTATTCGAGCCAATCGCACAGCTCTTGCGGCGTGCCGCTGCCGAGGTTGCCCGCCAGGTAGGGCTCGGCACCAATCTGCGCACAGAACCAGAGAAACTCGTGCGTACCAAGGCGATTGTCGTCTTCGACTTGCAGGCCGCACGACATACCCAGGCGGCGCGGGCGCTCGTCCGGCGGCCCGATGCCGTCGCGCCAATGATAGTGGTCGGCGTAGCAGCCGCCCGGCCAGCGCAGCATCGGCACCGGCAGCGCACACAATGCCGCGAGCACATCGCTGCGAAAGCCGTTCTGCTGCGGAATGGTATCGCGCTGGCTGCCGACCCAGATGCCATCGTAGCAGCAGCGCCCCAGATGCTCGGCGAAGTGGCCGTACAGGCGCGGCGTGATCCTCGCGATCGGCGCGTCGGTGCGGATCAGGAGTGTTGTATGCGCCATTGCGCGTAGCACCTTTCCGCTCAACAGTGGGCGCGATCACGATTTCTCTCTGGAACGCTGGCGGGCGACCAGTATCATACTACACAAGCGTATCTAAGACAATGCTTTCGTGATGGACCATCGCTCACATCAGCATCATCGCATGCGACGATACCATGATGTACGGCGGGTTTACATATCCGCCCACCGTGGTGCCCAGCTTTCGTTACGACCAACAATTGTCATGATGATAACCAACATGTCTGTTGTGATGACCTACGACGATGTCGAGATGACCAAACGTTGGTCTCGTCACGTCCAACACTTGTGATGTCATTCGTGATTGGAATGCCAACGGTCTGAATCTGCGTAATGAAGCGATGGAGCGCCGAATACGCTTAAAGATGTACGTCGGACCCCAGAGAAGGGCCGATGCCAAACGACGAAAAAACACCTTTAATAGAGTTGAACCGCTGAACTGAACTAAGGAGAACTTCCATGCTGAAGCCCCGCTATCGCCTGTACAACACGGCGATTCTGCATACGCCGATTGCTAGCGCCTGGCGCGAAATGCGCGATTTAGTTCATATGCTTAATGTGATTATGGTCGCGAATGAGCAGGTCCATGAACTCCGCTGGCTTGATGGCGGGTCTGCCGAGCATATTCCGGCGTGGATGGAGTTCGTCGAGTTGCCCAATCGCCGAAGCATTCGACAAGAGGTGATCGGGCGCTGTGAGCGCAGCTATACGCTGACCTATCGCGTGGCAGAAAATGCTGTCGGCATTGAAGATCACAGCGCAACATATACCTTAAAGCCGATCACCGAGGAGCCCGACAAGACCTTTTGGGAGTGGACGGTTGAGTTCGCGATCGCCGATGGTGTCGATGCGCAGCAGTTCCTGCCCTACTTCGTCGCTGTCGTCGATGATAATGTCGCCAAGATCAAAGCTCATTTCGCGCGATCGGCAATCTGAAGATCTCTATCAGGAGCGCATGTGATGCACACACTGCACGACGATACGCTGGCTATGGCATCGCCGTCTACGGTGGCCCGCCAGTGCGAGCTGGTCCTACACTGGAATATGCCTGATAAATTGCGGGAGTTGTCCATCCACACGCTGTTTGAAGCACAGGCGGCGCGCAGCCCTGATGCCATCGCGGTGGTGTTTGGCGAGCAGCAGCTTTCTTATGGCGCGTTGAACCAGCGGACTAACCAGCTCGCGCATGCGTTGCGCGCGGCGCGCGTCGGGCCGGAGGTGCTGGTGGGATTGTGTCTCGAGCGCTCGCCTGCGCTGATCGTGGCCCAGCTGGCCATCCTCAAAGCCGGCGGTGCGTATGTCCCGCTCGATCCGGCCTATCCGACTGGTCGATTAGCCTTCATGCTCGACGATTCCCAGGTGCCGTTCGTGCTGACCCAGCAGTCGTTGCTCGGTCAGCTGCCCAGCGTCGGCACGCAGATCCTCTGCCTTGATCGTGACTGGCCTGTGATCGCCCAGCACCCAACCGCAAACCTGACCACTGCGGTAAGCACGCAGAGCATCGCGTATGTGATTTACACCTCGGGCTCGACCGGTCAACCCAAGGGTGTCGCGGTTGAACACAGCGCGGTGTTGAACCTGATCGCTTGGCATCAGCGTGCGTTCGCGCTGTCACCCGCCGATCGGGCAACCCAGCTCGCGAGCCCGGCTTTCGATGCAGCCGTCTGGGAGCTGTGGCCATACCTGACGATTGGCGCGAGCATCCACATCCCCGACGCGGAAACCCGCGCGATGCCGCTGCGACTGCGCGACTGGCTCGTCGCCAACGTGATCACGATCGGCTTCCTGCCGACGCCGCTGGCCGAGCGCATGATCGCGCTGACGTGGCCCACCGCGACCGCGCTCCGCACGATACTTGTCGGTGGCGACCAACTGCACCAGTATCCGCCGCCCGGTCTGCCGTTTGCGCTGGTCAACAACTACGGTCCGACCGAGAACACCGTCGTCACGACCTCTGGCCGGATAGCGCCGAATGCCGCAGCTGCCGTCGCACCAGACATTGGCCGGCCGATCGCCAACACCAAGGTCTACATCCTCGACGCTAAGCTCAACCCGGTGCCGGCGGGCGTAGTTGGCGAATTGTATACCGGCGGTCGTGGATTGGCGCGCGGCTATCTCAATCGTCCTGAGCTAACGGCAGAGCGCTTTGTGCCGAACCCGTTTGGGGATTGCAGATTGCAGATTGCAGATTGCAGATTACCTCAATCTGCAAGTGATGGCGCATGGTCGATGGCCGATGGCAGCACAGCCCAATCTGCAAGTGATGACCGATGGTCGATGGCCGATGGCAGCACACCCCAATCTGCAATCTGCAATCTGCAATCTGCAATGGGGACGCGGCTCTATCGTA
>Ga0075423_10000593_pt1 | contig 29659 bp, 27 predicted proteins | sample SoiMethybrSBSTD2_FD_80114 | JGI IMG/M metagenome (GOLD analysis project Ga0075423, IMG submission 80114) | Bulk soil microbial communities from a Populus tree surrounding site in Tennessee, USA - Soil MetaG P. TD hybrid SBSTD2 | ecosystem: Environmental > Terrestrial > Soil > Tree plantation...
CGGGCGTTCTTCTGCGCGAGAAGTCCGTCGATCCGGTCGTAGGCGGCCACGCCGACGAGGACAGTGCCGGCGGCAATCAGGACGACCGCCAGCATCCGCCGAACGAAAAAGCCCCGGACGGGGCTGCGGCGGGAGCGCATCGCAACCGTCGTCCGGGGCATGGAACGCACTCTCTGGACCGCTAGACCCTAGACCGTGGCCCGGCGGGCCAGCAGGCCGACGCCGATCAGCGCGAGGCCTCCCACCAGCAGAAGCGGATCTGAAGAGGCTGTCCTCGGCAGCGTCTCCCGAGAGGGCGCGGGCGGCGGCGGCGGCGGGGCGGCCGCGACGGGCGCCGGAGCCGGAGCAGGCGCGCGGTATGCCGGAGCCGGTGGCGGCGGCGGCGCGGGAGCCGGAGCCGTGTAGGCCGACGACGAGGACGTCGTCTCGGACGTCGTACTCGTAGTCGCTACGGTGACGGCCTCGGAGCGGAACGGGATCTCCTGGCGGTCGATGATCTCTCCGCTCCGGTTCGTGGCGACGAGGACGAGCTTGTGCTCTCCGACCGGGACGTTCTCGATCGTCAAGACGTTCTGTTCGGCCTTGAGCTCACCCTTCTGCTCGTTGTCCAGAAAGACCTTGACGTCGGGACGAGGCATCGAGTTCGTGTCCTTCTTTTCCCCTCCGACTTCGGGCAGCGTCCGCGTATCGACGACGACGCGAACCGTCGGCCCGGAAATGACGCCTCCGACGGCGGGCTCCACGACTTTCATGCGGTAGTCGTTCTTGGTAGGCCCGGCGGTGTTCTTGTCGGCGTTCTGCGCGAGGGCGGCCATTGCCCCCACGCCCGCGACGACCAGCGCCGCGATGGCGATTCGGATTTCCTTCTTCATGGTCCCTCCTTTTGTGGCCGGCGAGAGTGCCGGAACGAAGGACAAAGGCTGCAAAGAGAGTGCCGAAAGCCTGCTTTTCGGGCCGGTTGGCACGCTTTGCGCATGGAGGACGAGAGGGGGGAGGATCGCCCATGGAGTCGATTCTGAGATGGAGGCGTCGGAGCGGGTTTCCGTCGTGGAACGTGTCGATGCCGGGGCGCGCACGCGCGGCTCGACGCGCACACGCGGCTCGAGTCGAACCGGGGTGGGACGGCCCGGCTGGCCGCGAGCCGAGCGTCGATGAGCTCGAAGCAATGGGACTCGGGGTGACGATTCGACCGTATCTCGATCGGTCCAACCTGAAGGTGCTTCGGGTCTACTGCCTGAGTTGCGGCATCCAGATCGACGCCTCCCGAAACGGTGCGGCCGACGACTGGCTCTGCCCCCAGGGCTGCAACGATCCGAACCCCGGACGCCGGTCGACAGACTGAGAACGAACCTCTAGAAAAACCGGCGAGCCACACGAAGCGCTCCCTGCTTCCAGGGAACGCGGTGCGAGATCCCCGACTTCGACGCGAACTCCGTTCGGTGATCGCGGTACCAGCGGAAATTCGCGAGCAGCGCGTCCACGTTCGAATGCGCGGGCGCGAAACCAAGACTCTCCTCGATGCGATCCACGGCGACGGCGACGTCCCTGTCAAAATTCTCGTAGACCCACGGATACAGCGGTGAGAGTCCGACGGCGCCGAGGATCCGGAGTGCGGCGATCGCCGGAGCGGCCGGCAGCGCGACGATCCTCCGGCCGAAGCCGGCCTCGTCGAGCACGGCCTGGAAGTCCGACTTCAGCGTTCCGAAATCCTTCGCCCCGACGTTGAATGTCTCGCTGACGGCGGTGTCGGAGCCGGTGATGCAGACCTCGATCGCGCGGCAGACATCCTCGACGTGCAGGAACTGGTGGCGGTGCTCGCCGCCGCCGAGCACCGGAAAATTCCGCCCGTCCAGCGCCCAGTCGAAGAGCAGATCGAAGACGCCGAGCCGCTCGGGGCCCACGAACGTGGCCGGGCGCAGGATCGACAGCGTCATTCCTTCCGCGCGAAAGCGTCCGCAGAGCGCTTCCGCTTCGACCTTGGCGGCTCCGTAGGGTCCGACACCCCGCAGCGGATCGTCTTCGCGCGCGGGCGCGTGGTCGACGATCCCGTAGACCGCGGTCGAAGAGATGTGAACGACGCGTGCGACACCGCGGCGGCGCGCCGCTTCGAGCACCGCCCGGGTTCCGCCGACGTCGGTCGTGTGGATGTCCTGCGCCGAGTACAAGGGAAGCGCGGCGGCGGCGTGGACGACGACGTCGACGCCCGCGAGCGATCGCTCGACGAGCGTCGCGTCGCGCACGTCGCCGCGGATCGCCTCGACGTCGCTCTGCAGATCGGGCGCGTCGAGTGGAGCGAGATCGTAGGACGCGAGGGCGTATCCCTTCGTACGAAGGAAGCGCAGCAGATTGATGCCGAGGAAACCTGCTCCGCCCGTGATCAGAACCTTCGATCGTGTCATCGCCGCGATTAAACGTTGTCTAAGAGCACGGCCTCGTGGCACTCGACTTGCGACGATGAACGCGTCGAGGAGGCATCGATGACGAATGGGTTTGAGGTTCCCTTAAGGAGGTAGCACATGGGTCGAAGGATCTCTCTCTACGCAGCGGCGCTGCTCGCGATATTCGCGATCGCGATATTCGCGGTCGTGCGTTGCAGCAACGACAACAACACGGTCACGAATCCGGGCCCCGTGCCGCAGCCCACCATGACGCCACGGCCCGGCGCACCGACGGCCACGCCGATGCCGGGCAATCCGACGCCGACGATGACGCCGATGCCCGGCAATCCGACGCCGACTCCGCAACCGCAGGGCGGCGCGGCGACGGTGGACGTGGGCGTGAATGGCGCCTTCAACTTCGTGGATCGCACCAGCGGCACCAGCACCACGACGATCCACGCCGGCAACTCGGTCCACTGGGTCTGGCAGAGCGGTTTCCACTCGACGACGTCGGGCACCTGTAACGGAGGCTGCACTCCCGACGGCCAGTGGGATTCCGGAGTCGGATCCGGCATGACGTTCGACCACACGTTCCCGATGCAGGGTACCTTCCCGTACTTCTGCACGGTTCACGGGTCGATCATGCAGGGGACGGTCGTCGTCCAGCCGTAGCGCCGCTGCGCGCTCGCGGAGGCGGGCCTGGCTGTCTGTCCGAGAATCCATGCCGCCCGCTCTTCAGGTCCGCCCCCGCGTTTTCGTCCCTCAAGAGGTCTCGATCGGTGGCCGAAGCGGGTATCCGAACAATTCGAAGTCTCTCGCGTACACGTCCCGCACGCGCCGCTCGACCGCGTCGCTCGCAAAGTAGTCGCCCAGGGTTCCCTGCCTTTCGCCCGTCGGATTCAGGCGCCCCAGTTGTGCCTGGATGCCGAGTCGGTCACAGACCGTGGCGAAATCGGCCTCGATTCGCTCGAAGCGCCCGACAAAATCCATCACGAGCTTGCCTCCCAGTTCCAGGAACTCGTGCTGGGGGCGAAAATGCTCCGGCCACTGCGCGCGGGGCTGGAGCCACCGCAACACGAAATCCGGGAAATCGACATATTCGCTGAGGACCTCATCCCGGAAACGCTGATCGGTGGGCCATGCAGGATGACCGCCGCCCTTGAGGAACTCGTATGCCGAGACCAGCCGCGTGTACGGATTGCGGACGAACGTGAACTTGAAATATCGCCAGAAGTCCCGGCCGAACACCTTTCGATAGTCGCGCGCCTCCGCGTGTCCACCGGCGAGGTTGCCAAAGAGGGCCATGGCGACGCTGATTCCCGCCGCCTTCGGTATGTGCACGAAGATGCAGCGGTGCTCGTCGAAGCCGCGCAGCGAGTACGTGACGACGTTGTCGCCCTCACCCACGCTTCGGACCTCTCGGCGCCGGGCCTCGTGCTTGCGGTGATCGATCCAGTGCCACAGAGCGCACTGCTGCTCTTCGGGCAAGCGACTGATGATCCGTGTCACGACCGGTCTGAGGCGAGTCCTCGCCACGATGCCGGCAATCGTCGTCACAGCTTCCGGCCGAACATCAGTACCGCCAGCTCTTCAGGTCCGCCCCGGCGGGCGCGGTCTTCTCGATCCGCGCCACGATCCTGGGCGCGTACAGCTGGTGGTAACGCAGCCGCGAGATCGCGTTGGGGCGCGTGGGATCTCCGTTCCAGCAATGCTCGGCGCGGTCGCCGTAAGCGATCTCGCCGCCGTAGGGAGGGTCCGTCGTGCCGTCCAGGAACTCCTGCGCGAGGTAGACGGCGTTGTTCAGGTAGAAGTTGTCCATGTCGCCGACGTAGATGTGGATCTTGCCCTCGAGCTTCTTGCCGAGGCCGCGGCTCCAGTCCTGGCGCAGGATGTGGACGAGGTCGTAACTCTTCCAGGCTTCGGCGACGCTCCGGTCGATGACGCCCGTGCGTTTGTCGAAGATGCGGCGCGGATAACCGTCCGGACCGACGGGGGAGTACACCGCCTCCCAGATGTCCCACTGCCCGCCCGAGCGGCCCTTCGTGCCGAGCACGAGCTCCAGACGGTTCATCTGTTCGACCGTGGCCGAGAGGTGGCCGAGATAGTCCCGATGCCCGGGAGTCGCCACCGAAGCCCAGGGTCCCTTCCAGGCATAGGCGCTCTCGTCCTCGTAGATGTTGACCACGGTGTATTGCCGGAAGTCGATCGGGTCGGGACAGGCGGCCCAGCAGCCGTTGTATTCGTCGGGGTAGAAGATCTGCGCGCCCAGCGCCTCCCATCCACCGGTCGAGCCGCCGTAGAGAAAGCGCGCCCAGCCGGCGCCGAGCGCGCGGTATTTCTTCTCGAGGTACGGGATCAGCTCGTATGTGATGGCGTCGCCGTAGGGCCCGAGGTTCTGCGAGTTCACGGCATAGGAGTCGTCGTAGTACGGGTTGGCGTGCTGGATCTCGACCAGGAGATAGCGCGGATAGTTCGGTCCGGTCCAGTCCTTGTAGAACTGGTACGCGTTCTCCTGCTCGATGCGGTTGTAGCCCTCGAGGTGGAAGCGCTCGGAGTACTCGGGTTTCAAGTTCGGATCCGGAGGCTCCTCCCGGAAGCCGCCGATCGTGTTCGGATGATGGCCGTGGAAGATCACCAGCGGATAGCGCGCATCGGGGTGCGAGTCGAACCCCTCCGGAAGCAGCACGTGGGCGCCGAGGTACATCGGCCGTCCCCAGAACTTTGTCAGCTTCTCCGAAAGGATCCGCTCGTGCTTGACGTATTTCGTCGTCGGCGGTTCGGGAATCGGCGGGATGACGTTGTCCAGCGTGATCGCGATGGTCTCCGCGCGCGCGGGATCCACGACGATGTCGCGCGGTGTCGAGTAGAGGTTGCCGGGCGCCTTGTTCCACTGCTGCCCCTCGCCCCGGTCCATCGGCAGCTTCACGACGTGCCCGTCCCCGCGGCGGAACGTCTCATAGCGATGCAGGAGCGCCTGAACCCGATAGGTGCCCGCCGGCACCTCGGCCAGGCTCTCGACGGGAAAGCCCAGAGCGTCGTCGGGAAGCAGGGCCGGCTGTCCGGGCTTCCAGCCCTCGACGTCCATGCCGAAGACCTGCTGACTCCGGAGGTCGCCGCGAATCTGCAGGCGCGGCTCCTCTTTGGGATCCTTCGAAAGCATGATGACGAGCCGGCCGTCGAGCGGGCCCTTGTCGGACGCCGCTTCGTACCGGACCGAGAACCGCACGGTCGCCGTCTTCTCGGGACTCGAAAGACCCGTCACCGCTGCAATCGCGCCCGCACAGAGGATCGCCGCAAGGATTGGCCGCACCATCGCCGATCCCTCCCCATTTCGGCTGCGGATCATTGCACAGCCCCAGGGGGAGTTATGGTCCGTACAGGAAGAGACCGAAGGTCTTGGCGAGGAAGGGCGCGCCACCAGAGTCTACGGAAAAGCGCGGAGAAGTCCCAGGCTTCGACCCGGCGCCGCCGATCTGGGACCCGAGACTCGTTTCACGGCGCGCACGAACGCGTCCAGGTGCGGCACGGACCTGGCGCGGCGGAGCGTGACCGCGCTCCAGCGGCGGCGCAATCCCGGGCGCGTGATCCTCCGGGCCACCAGGGCGCCCGACTCCAGCTGCGGCGCGACGGCCCAGCGCGCGAGGACGGCGATGCCCAGGCCCGCGCGCGCCATCTCCAGCATGACTTCGGTCAGCTCGACCGGCATCCACCGCCGCGGCGTCACACCGGCGGGGTCGAAGATCTTGCGAAAGACGTCGAGCTCCTCGCGCGGCGCGCTATAGGTCAGCAACGACTCTTCGATGAAGTCGGTCGGCTCGAGCCAGGGGCGACGGGCGAGAGGATGGTCGGGCCGGAACACCGCGACCAGCTCGTCCTCGAAGAGCGGATGAATCGCGAGGCGCCGGTCTCGGGGAGTCTCGCTGACGATGGCGAGGTCCAGGTCGCCCGCGAGGAGGACGGGAATGGGCCGGCGCGTCGCCTCCAGGGCGATGCGCACTTCGACGTCGGGATGCTGCGCCTGGAACACGCGCATGGCCTCGGGCAGCCAGTGGTAGCACGTGTAGCACTCGGTCGACAGACGCAGGACGGAGGGAGCCGGCGCCGCGGCGGAGAGATCCCGCGCCGTCGCGGCGAGCTCTTCCGAGATCCGCCGCGCGGCCTCGATGACCCGGGCTCCGGCTGCGGTCGGCGTCATTCTCCGCGCTCCGCGCTCGAAGAGCGACACGCGCAGCCTCCGCTCGGCCTCGGCCAGCTGGTGGGAGAGGGCCGACTGCGAGAGATGGAGCCGGCGGGCGGCGGCGGTCAGCGTGCCCTCGTCGGCTACGGCCAGCAGCAGCCGGAGGTGGCGCAGGTCGAGGTCGGCGGCTGGTCCGCGCATCCCATGAAGCTAGCGCATACATCTCATCAAATCAATTCGCTGTCCTAATGCATCTTTCCCGGCTACGTTGGCGTTGGGAGGGCATGCCCATGGCGACTGCGGGCGGGCGGGTGGACGTCGAGTCTCTGGGTCCGGATCTCTACCTCTTTCGGGGAGCGAGCTACGATTCGGGCTCCCTCGCGATCCTCTCGGGCGGCGACGTTCTGCTCGTGGACGGTCTGGCCTCGGTGGACGATGCGCGGCGGCTGCGGGCGACGCTCGTCGACGACTGGGGCAAGAGAGTCGTGTATCTCGTCAGCACCCACTACTTCTCCGACCACATGGCGGCCTGGAACCTCTTTCCCGAGGCGGCGGTCCTCGCGCACGAAAACGCTCTGCAGACGTTCTGGACCGAGGATTTCCGAAGCCCCGAGGAAGCCGCGCACTTCCGGTCCCCAACCTTTCTCCTGGGCGGCCGTATGGAGATGGCGTGGGGACGCTTCTCCCTCGAAATCTTCGACAATTCCGGGCACACGTCGGGGACGCTCAACGTGGACATCCCCGATGCGGATCTGCTCCACGTCGGAGACACGGCCGTCGGACGCATGGCATATCTCCATTACTCCAGCGCGCAAGCCTGCGACCGCGCTCTCTCTCGCGCCCAATCGAGGGGACGCGGCCGCATTCTGCGCTCCCACGGGCCCGTCGCGGGACCCGAGGCGCTGGCTTCGGCGCGCGGTTACCTGCGCAACCTCGGGGAGGCCGTGCGCTCCGCGCGTCGCAGCGGACGCCCGGTCGCGAAGATCACGATCGACGAGTGCCTTCCGGAGGGTCCGCCGGCGACCGACTTCGAGAGTTTCTTCCACACGCGCAACCTCGCTTCGATCGAGAAGCGCGGGCTCTTCATGGAGGCGGCATGATCGTGGTGCTCTTCCGATCGCGGCTGACCGGCTCCGCCGGCGAGGATTACGTGGCGACCGACGCGCATCTGGCCGAGCGCGCGCGGGCGGCTCCGGGTTTCGTGGACGTCAAGGCGTACACGGCCGAGGACGGCGAGCGGCTGACGATCGTCCGGTGGCGCGACCTGGAGACCCTGCGGAAGTGGCGCGAGGATCCCGAGCATCGCGCCGCGCAGGCGACGGGCCGGGCGCGCTGGTACGAGTACTACGAGCTCGAAGTCGCCGAGGTCGTGCGCGAGAGCCATTTCGCGCACTCCGCCGCAGTGGAGGCGTGACGTGGACGCCCGCGCGCTCTCCGACGCGTTCCGGGAGCTTTCCACGCCCCTGATCGCAGACGCGTGTCTGCGTCTGAAGATTCCCTTCCAGCTCGCGCCCGACGGCATCCATCCCGTGACCCCGGGTCTGCGCGCCGCCGGGCGGGTGCTGCCGGCGCGCCATGCCGGCAGCGTCGACGTGTTTCTCGAAGCGATGGAGAGATCGCGGCCTGGGGACGCGCTCGTGGTGGACAACGCCGGGCGGCAGGACGAGGCGTGCGTCGGGGATCTCACGGCGCTGGAGGCGAGGGCCGCGGGCCTCTCGGGGCTGCTCGTCTGGGGACTCCATCGCGATACGCTGGAGCTGGTGGAGATCGGATTCCCGGTATTCAGCTACGGACGCTGTCCCACGGGACCGCGCCGTCTGGATCCTCTGCCCGATGACGCGTTGACGAGGGCCCGGTTCGGCGAGGGCGTCGACGTGGACGCGAGCTGGACGGTCTTTGCCGACGACGACGGCCTCGTGTTCGCGCCGTCGGGTTCGATCGAGGCCGTCATCGCGGCCGCGCGCGAGATCCAGGGCCGCGAGAGAAGGCAGGCCGACGCCGTCCGCGCCGGGACGACTCTGCGCCGGCAGCTGCGTTTCGACGAGTATCTGCGCAAACGTGCGAGCGACGCCTCGTACACGCTGCGCCGCCACCTGCAGGAGATCGGCGGAGCGATCGAGGTGTAGATGGCGAGAATCTCCGCGCGCGCCGCGCTCCTGCTGCTTCTGTGCCCAGCCGTTCTCCCGGCGCAGCAGCAACCGATGACGATCGAGGAGTACGATCCGAAGTCCACGCTCGTCGTCCCCGAGCACCATCCGCAGAAGGCGAAGTACCCCTTCATCGACGTGCACAACCACCAGGATCGCGACATGTCGGCCGAGGAGGCCGCGAAACTCGTGGCCGACATGGATCGCATCAACCTGCGCGTCATGGTCAACCTCTCGGGAGGCAACGGCGCGGAGTTCGAGAAGGGCTACCGGAACCTGCCGGGCCGGTATCCGGGCCGCTTCATCGTCTTCGCCAACGTCGACTTTTCGGGCATCGGGACGCCGGGGTGGGGAGAGCGGGCCGCCGCGCAGCTCGAGAAGGACTACAAGGCCGGCGCCCGAGGACTGAAGATCTTCAAGAACCTCGGAATGACAGTGGTCGACGCTGCGGGCAACCGCGTAGCCGTGGACGACCCGCGTCTCGATCCGATCTGGGACAAGGCCGGCGCGCTGGGGATTCCGGTCCTCATCCACACCGCCGAGCCGCGATCCTTCTTCGATCCTCAGGACAAGTACAACGAGCGGTGGCTGGAGTTGAAACAGTTTCCGCAGCGCGCGCGGCCTCCGGACAAATTCCCTCCATGGGAGCAGCTTATCGGCGAGCAGCACCGGATGTTCGCGCGGCATCCCCGGACGCGCTTCATCGACGCCCACCTGGGCTGGCTGGGAGGAGACCTGGACCGGCTGGGCAAGCTCTTCGACGAGCTGCCCAACGTCTATACGGAGATCGGCGCGGTGCTGGCCGAGCTCGGACGCCAGCCGCGCCACGCCCGCGAGTTCTTCCTCAAGTATCCCGACCGCATCCTGTTCGGAAAGGACACATGGGCGGCGGACGAGTATCTCGTGTACTTCCGCGTCCTCGAGACCAACGACGAGTACTTCGATTACTACCGCAAGCGGCACGCGTTCTGGAAGATGTACGGCCTCGATCTTCCCGACGAGATCCTGAAGAAGCTGTACTACAAGAACGCGCTCAAGATCGTTCCGGGGATCGACGCCTCCGGCTTCCCGCCCTAGCGTCGTTTCTCGAAAGGTTGTTCTTTGGCGCCGCGTCGCCGTCGCGGTCGGCACACGCCGGCAAGCCTCCCGAACCCCGTTCCGGCCGGCGCTGAGTCCGCGGGCCCAACTGCGGAGCGGCGGCGAGCCATTTTCCGACGCGGGCCCTTGGACATCACCTCCCGTCGCCGGCGCCGCGGCGCACTCCGGGGCCGGCTCCAAAGTCAACAACCGTGAACAACGTCTTGAGAAGTGACACCTAAGCCAAACCTCGACATCCGTTGACCGCGTCCGGCGGGCGATATAGTCGTCTGGCCGGAGCAGCGTTGAAGCACTGGAAAGAGACCTCCGAGGTCTTCGAGCGGATCGCACGCCTCTCGGAGGCCGGTCATCGGGCTGCGCTCGCGACGGTCGTCGGCACGGAGGGCTCGGCATATCGGCGCGCCGGCGCCAAGTTCCTGATCGAGGACGGCGGGCGCACGCTCGGCAGCCTGAGCGGCGGGTGCCTCGAGGCCGACGTCCGTGAGAACGCCCTGCAGATGCTGCGCGATGGAGCGCCGCCGCGGCTCATCCGCTACGACACCGGAGCCGACGACGAAGCAGTCTGGGGCCTGGGTCTCGGCTGCAGCGGCACGATCGAGGTCTTCCTGCAGCCGGCGGCCGGTCCGAGAGGCATCGAGGCCACCGACCGGATTCGCGAGCTTCTCGCCGGGGACTCGCCGTTCACGATCTCGACCGTCGTCGCCGGCCCCGACTCCGCTCTGGGCTCCGTCGCAGTGGTGCCGGGCACGGTCCGTGCGTCGCACCCCGACAGCACGGCGCGCATCTTCGACGAAGTCCTCGTGCCGCCTCCGTACCTGCTGTTGGTCGGTGCGGGCGACGACGCAATCCCTATCTGCGCGTACGCGGCCGACGTCGGCTTCCGCGTTCAGGTCGTCGATCATCGCGAGGCGCTTCTCGCGGCCGAGCGTTTCCCGGCCGCGTTCCGCCGCGTCCTGACGCGGCCCGAGGACGGGCTGGCCGCGCTTCCGGTGGGTCCGCGGTCGAGCGCCGTGATCAAGACGCACTCGTTCGCCCACGACCGGGAGTGGGCACGCCGCCTGCTTTCGGTTGGGATCTCCTACGTCGGATTGCTGGGGCCGCGCGCGCGAACGCGAAAGCTCCTCGAGGAGATCGAGGAGCGCGAGGGCGAGCGTGTCTTCGGCCCGGTCGGCCTGGACCTCGGCGCCGAGGGTCCGGAGCAGGTCGCCCTGGCCATCGTGGCCGAGCTTCTGGCGGTGCGCGCGGGCCGCGAGCCGCTGCCCCTGCGTGAGAAGCGGAGCGCGATCCATGTCGATTGACGCCGGCCAGGCGATTGCGGGGGTGGTCCTGGCGGCCGGCGCGTCGACGCGGATGGGAACGAACAAACTGCTGCTGCCGATCGAGGGCGAATCCCTCCTACACCGCACCGTCCGGCGCGCGCTCGCGGCAGGCCTCGATCCCGTGATCGTCGTGACGGGCCACGAAGCCGAACGCTCCCGCGCCGAGCTCGAGGGACTGACCTGCAGGATCGAATTCAATCCACGTTACGCCGAGGGCATCCACACCTCGGTGCGAACGGGGCTCGAAGCCGTCCCGGCGGCGTCGCCGGCCGCCGTCGTGATGCTCGCCGACATGCCGTACGTGACTTCCGAGATGGTGGCCGCGCTCGTCGAGGGGTACCGCCGGGCGAAGCCGCCGCTCGTGATCTCGCAGTACGGGGATGCCCAGGCGCCGCCCACGCTCTACGATCGAAGCCTCTTCTTCGAGCTGACGATCGAGCCCGGCGAAGGCTGCAGCAAGCGAGTTGTCCGCCGCCACCGCGACGAGGCGCTGGCCCTCGTCTGGCCGGCGCCGGCCTTGACGGACCTGGACTTTCCCGAAGACTACGACCGCGCGCGGTCGGCCGGATCCACGGAGGCGGGATGCGCCCCGACCTCCTGACGCTCGCGGCGGAGCTTGTCCGCCGGGAGGAGCCGTTCGTGCTGGCGACCGTGGTGCGACGCCAGCCGGCGAGCTCGGCGCAGCAGGGCGACGGCGCGCTCATCACGGCGGGTGGGGAGTTCCACGGCTGGCTCGGCGGAAGCTGCACGCAGCCGACGGTCGTGCGCCAGGCGCGGGCCGCCATCGCCTCCGGACTGCCTCGCTTGATCGCTCTCTCGCCCGATCCGGGCGCCGACAAACGTCCCGGGGTCCTGGTCTTCCCGATGACCTGCCACAGCGGAGGCACCGTGGACATCTATCTGGAGCCCGTGCTGCCGAGGGTTCGGTTCCTGGTTTTCGGAGTCTCGCCCGTGGCGCGGGCGCTGGCGCGTCTGGCCGCCGCCATGGGTTTCGCGGTGGACGCGGTCGACCCGGATGCGGATCGATCCCACTTTCCCGAAGCCGAGCGCGTGTGGGCGAGCCTTCCCGCCTCCGAGGGTCCGCGCGCCACACGTCCGTTTGCCGTGGTGGCGACGATGGGGGAGCGGGACGAAGACGCCCTGCTCGCGGCTCTCGCGTCGGATCCGGCGTATCTCGGAGTCGTCGCGAGCGGCAAGCGCTTCGCCCAGATCCGCGACACCGTCCGCGCCCGCGGAGCCTCGGCCGATGCGCTCGCGCGCGTGCACAATCCCGCGGGTCTCGACATCGGGGCGCACACGCCCGAGGAGATCGCGGTCTCGATCCTGGCGGAAGTCGTCCAGGAACGGCGCCGGGCCGCGGAGGAGGAGCCGTCGGTTGTATCGGCGGGCCTGCCCGTCGCGGCCGCGCCTCTCGAGGAGCGCGACCCGGTCTGCGGCATGAGCGTGACCGTCGCGGGTGCGAAGCACACCGCGGAGGCGCTGGGACGCCGCTGGCACTTCTGCTGCGGGGGCTGCCGGGAGCGCTTCCTCGCGTCGCCCGAGCGATTCGCGGGCGGCGCGCGGTCGGGAGGAGCGGCGTGAGAGACGAGATCCGCGCCGTCCAGGAGGCGATGGAGCGACAGGGCTACATCGCCGAGCCCGAGATCGCGACGGCGGTGTTCCTCGCCGGCGAGATGAAGAAGCCGCTTCTGATCGAGGGAGACGCCGGCGTCGGCAAGACCGAGATCGCCAAGGTCCTTGCCCGCCTGAAGAATACGGAGCTGATCCGCCTCCAGTGCTACGAGGGCCTCGATGTCCATACGGCTCTCTACGAGTGGGACTATCCGCGGCAGATGCTGCGCGTCCGCATGGGAGAGCGCGAAGCGCTGTCTCCCGCGGACATCGAACAGGTCATTTACTCGCGGGACTATCTCCTCGAGCGGCCGCTGCTGAAGGCCATCACGCGGCGCGAAGGGCCCCCGGTGCTCCTGATCGACGAGGTGGACCGGGCCGACGACGGCTTCGAGGCGTTCCTCCTCGAGGTTCTCTCCGACTTCCAGGTCACGATTCCCGAGATCGGCACACTGACCGCGGAGCACGTGCCGTACGTCGTCCTGACGTCCAACCGCACGCGCGAGATCGGCGACGCCCTGAGGCGGCGCTGCCTCTACCTCTACATCGAGCATCCCGGTCTCGAGAAGGAGATCCGGATCATCCGATCGCGGGTTCCGAAGGCGAGCGAGAAGCTCGCCGGCCAGATCGGGAGGTTCCTGCGCGCGCTGCGGGCGCGGCGGCTGCTCAAGGCGCCCGGCGTGGCCGAGACGATCGACTGGGCGCAGGCTCTCGTCCGCCTTCACCGCGACGCTCTCGACGCCGAGACCGTGGAGCGCACGCTCGGGTGCATCCTGAAGGATCGGCAGGACCTCGCCGACCTCTCTTCGGAAGAGATCGCGGGTCTCGTCGAGCAGTCCGCGGAGGCCGCCGCGGGATGAGCGAATCGGACCTCGTCACGGCGGCGAGCCGCGCGGACCTCGTCACTCACCTGGCCCGGTTCGCCCGAGCCTTGCGAGATCGAAACGTCCGGGTCAGTCTTTCCGACGAAGCGGACGCCCTCGAGGCCCTGACGCTGTCGGATCTTTCGGATCCCGGTGAGGTCCGGCGTGCGCTCGCGATCGCACTCAAGATCCGGCCGCGCGACGCGGGCGTCTTCGGCGATCTGTTCGCGTCGTGGTGGACGGGGCGGGGTCGCGGCGAGCCGGAAATCCCGCCCGTGCCCCGACCTCCCCGCGAAGCCGGCCGCGTCCAACGGTTCGGGGCGGGTTCGGCCGCGCGCCTCGTCGAAGCAGAAGTGGAGACGCCGCAGGGCGACACGCCCGCCTACAGTCCCGAGGCGCTGCTGCGCCGCCGCCCGTTCGAGCAGTGCACCGAGGCGGAGCTGCGCGCCATGGAGCGCCTGCTCGAACGCCTGGCTGTGCGCCTCGCCACGAAGCGCGGCCGTCGCCTCGTTCCGACGCGCGGAAGGGGGAAGTTCGACCCGCGCCGCAGCTTCCGCAACGCGGTCTCGACCGACGGAGAGTTCCTGCGGCTGGCCCGGCGCATGCGTGCGATCGAGGAGCCCAGACTCGTCGTCCTGGTCGACACGAGCGGCTCGATGGATCCGCACACGCGCTTCCTGCTGTCGTTCCTGCTCGCGGTGAAGAGGGCAGCGCGCCGCACCGAGATCTTCGCGTTCAACACGTCGCTTCACCGTCTGACTCCGTGGATCGCGCCGACCCGCATCGCATCGACGCTTGCGCGGATCGCCGCCGAGGTCCCGGATTGGTCGGGCGGGACTCGCATCGGCGAGAGTCTGCGCGACTTCGTGGACGTCTACCTGGACGAGACGGTCGACGCCCGCACCGCGGTCGTGATCGTCAGCGACGGCCTGGACCGCGGCGACACATCGGCGCTGACGGCCGCGATGCGCGCGATCCGCGTCCGCGCCCGCACGGTCATCTGGCTCAATCCTCTCCTCGGCGATCCCCGCTACGAGCCGACGGCACGCGGCATGGCCGCGGCGCTGCCCTTCGTGGACGTCTTCGCTCCGGCCCACAACCTCGAATCCCTGGAGCGGCTCCTGCCGCTCCTGTCGGCGGCCTGATCGAAAGGAGGCCTGATGATCCCCGCGTCGTTCGACTATCACTCCCCGAAGACCCTGTCGGAGGCGATCGATCTGCTTTCGCGCCACGGGGACGGCGCCAAGGTGCTCTCCGGCGGCCAGAGCCTGCTGCCTCTGTTGAAGCTTCGGCTGGGGACCGCCTCCCACCTCGTCGACATCGGCAAGGTGCCGGGCCTCGAATACATCCGGGAGGAAGACGGCTTCCTGAAGATCGGCGGACGAACACGGGAGTCGACGCTGGAAGCTTCCGACCTGATCCGCAAGAAATATCCGATTCTCGCCGACACCGCCGCGGTGATCGCCGATCCGCTGGTGCGCAACCTCGCGACGGTCGGGGGCAACCTGGCGCACGGGGATCCGGCCAACGACCATCCGGCGACGATGCTCGCGCTTGGGGCGGTGGTTGTGGCGACCGGGCCGAAGGGCGAGCGGACGATCCCCATCGGGAAGTTCTTCACCGATCTCTTCACGACGGCCCTCTCCCACGACGAGATCCTGACGGAGATCCGGATACCGACGCCTCCGCCGGGGAGCGGCGGAGCATACGTGAAGCTCGAGCGCAAGGTCGGCGACTTCGCCACGGCCGCCTCGGCGGCGCAGTTGACGCTCAAGGGCGGCGTCGTCGAGAAGGCCGGCATCGGTCTGACCAACGCGGGCCCCGTGCCCGTCCAGGCTGAAAAAGCCGAGGCATTTCTGAAGGGGAAGAAGCTCGACGCGGCCACGATCGCCGAAGCGGCGCGCCTCGCCGCCGAGAGCGCCGACCCCTCGGCCGACCGCCGCGGATCCGTCGAGTACAAGAAGGAGATGGCACGCGTCCTGACGGCGCGCGCCCTGGCCAAGGCCGCCGAACGGGCGGGAGGAGCGTGAGATGTCGCAGCACACGATCCAGGTCAACGTCAACGGCGCGCTCCAGAAGGCGGAGGTGCCGGCGCGTCTCCTGCTCGTGCACTTCCTGCGCGAGAACCTGAGGCTGACCGGCACGCACATCGGCTGCGACACGACGCACTGCGGCGCGTGCACGGTGCTGCTCGACGGCGTGCCCGTCAAGTCCTGCACGGTCCTGGCCGTCCAGGCCGACGGCCGCGAGGTCATGACCGTCGAGGGCCTCGAGCGCGACGGGAAGCTCGACCCGATCCAGGAAGGCTTCTACCAGGAGCACGGCCTGCAGTGCGGCTACTGCACGCCGGGAATGATGATGACGGGCTATGCGCTGCTGAAGGCGAACGCAAAGCCCAGCGAGGAAGACATCCGGAAGGCGATCTCCGGAAACCTGTGCCGCTGCACCGGCTACGTCAACATCGTCAAGAGCGTGCAGCACGCGGCCTCCGCAATCGCGGCGGCGAAGTAGGAGGACGCCATGGCGACGACGACGCCGAAAACGAGCCCCGAAGTCGGAGGAATGGGCCACTCCGTCAAGCGCAAGGAAGACCCGCGCTTGATCCGCGGCAAGGGCAACTACGTCGACGACGTGCAGCTGCCGGGCATGCTGCACATGGACATCGTGCGCAGCCCCTACGCCCACGCGAAGATCAAGAAGATCTCGACGGAGAAGGCGATGAAGGTCCCGGGCGTGCTCGCGGTGATCACCGGCGAGACGCTGGCCCAGTTCAAGCTGCACTGGATGCCGACGCTGATGTCGGACACGCAGATGGTCCTGCCGACCGACCGCGTGATGTACCAGGCCCAGGAGGTCGCGGCGGTGGTCGCGACCGACCGCTACGCGGCGGCCGACGGCGTGGACGCCGTGGAGGTCGAGTACGAGCCCCTGCCGGTCGTCGTGGATCCGTTCAAGGCTCTCGAGCCCGGAGCTCCCGTGCTCCGCACCGACAAGCCGGGCAAGACCGACAACCGCATCTTCCACTGGGAGGTGGGGGATCGCGCCGGAACCGACGCCGCGCTGAAAGCGTCCGACGTCGTGGTCAAGGAGCAGATCTACATCCCGCGCATCCACGTGGCTTCGATCGAGACCTGCGGCTGCGTGGCCGACTTCAACAAGATCAACGGCAAGCTCACCGTCTACATGACGACGCAGGCCCCGCACGCGATCCGCACGGTGTTCGCGCTGGTGGCCGGGCACGTCGGGCTCTCGGAGGAGAAGATCCGGATCATCTCTCCGGACATCGGCGGGGGATTCGGCGGAAAGGTCCCGGTCTATCCCGGTTACGTCATCGCGGTGGCCGCGTCGGTCGTCATCGGCAAGCCCGTCAAGTGGATCGAGGACCGGATGGAGAACCTCCAGGCGGACTCGTTCGCGCGCGACTACCACATCTCGGCCGAGCTCGCGGCGAAGAAGGACGGCACGATCACGGCGCTGAAGATCAAGACCGTGGCCGATCACGGCTACGCCGACGCCGCCGCGAACCCGTCGAAGTTCCCGGCGGGGCTCTTCTCGATCTGCACCGGGTCCTACGACTTGAAGAACGCCTTCGCCGAGGTCGACGGCGTCTATACGAACAAGCCCCCCGGAGGCATCGCGTACCGCTGCTCGTTCCGCGTGACCGAGGCCGTCCACGCGATCGAGCGCATGGTGGACGTGCTCGCCCAGGAACTGAAGATGGATCCCGCGCAGCTGCGCATGAAGAACTTCATCCCGAAGGACAAGTTCCCGTACAAGTCGGCGCTGGGCTGGGAGTACGACAGCGGGGACTATCCGGCGGCGCTGAAGAAGGCGATGGACATCGTCGGTTACGACGCCCTCCGCAAGGAGCAGGCCGAGAAGCGCAAGAAGGGCGAGCTCATGGGCATCGGCATCTCGAGCTTCACCGAGATCGTGGGGGCGGGCCCGTCCAAGCACTTCGACATCCTGGGAATCAAGATGTTCGACTCGTGCGAGCTCCGCGTGCATCCCACCGGCAAGGCGACCGCCCGCTTCGGAACGAAATCGCAGGGCCAGGGGCACGAGACGACTTACGCGCAGATCATTGCCGAGGAGCTGGGGATCCCGGCCGCGCATGTCGAGGTCGAGGAAGGCGACACCGACACGGCGCCGTACGGCCTCGGAACGTACGCCAGCCGCTCGACGCCGACGGCCGGGGCTGCCGGCGCGATCGCCGCGCGCAAGGTCCGCGACAAAGCGAAGAAGATCGCGGCCTACCTGCTCGAAGTCGGGGAAGACGATCTCGTCTGGGAGCCCGGCAAGTTCTCGGTCAAGGGCGCGCCCCAGAAGTCCAAGACAATCCAGGACATCGCGTTCGCGGCGTACACGAACCATCCCCAGGGTATGGAAGCTGGGCTAGAGGCCGTGGACTACTACGATCCGCCGAACCTGACGTTCCCGTTCGGCAGCTACATCTGCGTCGTGGACATCGACCGCGGCACGGGCGAGGTGAAGGTGCGGCGGTTCGTGGCGGTGGACGACTGCGGCAACATCATCAACCCAATGATCGTGGACGGCCAGATCCACGGCGGTCTGACGATGGGTCTGGCGCCGGCGCTCTACGAGGAGATCACCTACGACGAGCAGGGCAACGTCCAGGGCGGCAGCTTCATCGACTACCTGGTGCCGACGGCGATGGAGACGCCGAAGTGGGAGACGGACAAGACGGTCACGCCGTCGCCGCATCACCCTTTCGGGGCGAAGGGCGTCGGGGAGTCGGCGACGGTCGGCGCCCCTCCCGCGATCGCCAACGCGGTCGTCGACGCGCTGTCGCATCTGGGAGTGCGGCACATCGACATTCCGATCACGCCGGAGAAGGTGTGGAACATCCTCAAGGAGAAGGACGCCGCGCTCTGAGGGAATCGATGCCTTCGAAGTCTCGAGCTGCGAGGATCGCCGGCGCTCTGACGGCGCTGGCGATCCCGCTCGCTCCCAAGTGCCCGTTGTGCCTGTTGCCACTCGCGGCGGCGGCCGGCGTCGCGCTGCCATCGAAGCCCCTGCTCGACCTCGCCGTCGGGCTCGCCGCGTCGGCGTGGGCCGCGCTCGCGCTGACCTCGCGGCGAGCGACTCTCTTCAAGGGGATGGCGGTGACAGCGACGCTCCTGCTCGTCGCGGGACGCGCCGCCGGTTTGGACGGGGCCGTCTGGGCAGGGGCCGCCGGAATGCTCGTTTCAGCGTTCGGGCGCGCCGAGTGCGAGTGGCCTCAGTCTCCCTTGTCTTGCTCGTCCTCCCGGTCCCTGGCGCGGGCCATCTGGAGCGCCTTGCGGTAGCGGGGGTCTCCCCTCAGGTTATCGAGGTCCTCGTCGTTGCGAATGGTGCCGGCCGAGTCGAAGCCGGCGTCGAGGGCCTTGAAGAGCCAGTCGAACGCGGGGTCCTTCTGGTCCATGCGCGCGTACGTGCAGGCGATGTTGTACATCGTCGTCGGCTTGCGGTAGTTCAGCGAGAGGGCCTTCTGGAACGCCTCGAGGGCGGCTTCGGGGCGGTCGCCGGCGAGCGAGGCGAATCCGAGGTTGTACCAGCCGCGTCCGCTGTTGGGATTGCGCTGGACATATTCCTGGATGCGATCGGCGGCGTCGCGCCACTTGGAGCCCTCGGCCTTGCTGCGGTGCCCGTCCCACCAGCCCCAGCCGTTGTTGTAGGGCGGGAGCGACAGCTCCTTGGCTTCCTTCTGGAGCTCCTTGAAGCGCGGCTCGCCGCGGACGTTGTCGAGATCGTCGTCGGTGCGGAAGAGATCGGGCTGATCGAAACCCGCCTCGAGAGACTGGGCCAGCATGTCCAGTGCGCCGCGCTTGTCGCCGTTCAACGATAGGGCGCATGCGCGGTTGTAGAGCGACGTCGCGACGCGGTAGTTGCGGTCGATCGCGGCCTGGTACGCCTTCGCGGCCAGGTCGTACTGCTCGGCGTGGAGCAGCTCGCGGCCCATCGAGAAGAACGGTTCGCCGCTCTTGGGGTCCTTCGCGACCAGCCGCTCATAGCGGGATACCGCAGCCTTCTCTTCGCGCTCCGCCTTGCCGCTCCGGGCGACTTTTTTCAGCTCCGCCCAGCGGGGATCCGAGTGGAGGCTGTCGAGGTCGTCGTCCTTGCGCATGTAGTCGCCGACGTCGAAGCCTGCGTCCAGAGCCTTGTGCAGCCACGCGAAGGCCTGGTCCTTGTCGCCCTTGAGCGCATAGCCGCACGCGATGTTGTAGGTGGCGGCGTCCTCCTTCTCTCCCGCGTCGATGGCCTTCTTGAACGCCTCGATCGCTTTGTCGTAGTCCTCGTCGTGGTGGTACTCCATGCCCTGGTGGTACCAGTCGCTCCCCTTGCGGTGCCCGTTGGAGGCCTTGACGAAGTTCGTCTCGACTTTGGTCTGCTTGGACTCCTTGAAGTCGAACTTCATGATGGCCGGGACGCTGACCGGAGTCTCTTCGAGCGTCGGCGGCTCGTCGCTCGGCGACGGCGACGCGGTCTCCGATGATTCGGTCGCGTCCTCGGACGCATCGGAGGTCTTTTCCGGTGCGACGACCAGAGCGAAATCGGAGGGCTCTTCCGCAGGCTCCGCGGCCTCCGCAGACTGAGCCGACGGGGCCGGCGCGGCCACGGGGGCCGGGGCCGGCGCGGGAACGGTCTTGACGCCGTTGCAGTGTTTCTTCGTCGTCGGGGCGGCGGCTGCGGCGTGGGCGTGCGACATCTTGCAGGAGACCTTCGCCGTCTCGACCGGAACCGGCTTCCACGGCTCGACCGCGGCGACGGCGGCGGCGGCCACGAGCAGCCCTGCGGCGGCCAGGCGCGCGCGCACGCGCGTCTCGTGCTCGCGCGGAGAGCGCGGATCGAGGATCGCCCGGAGGCGCTCCTCGAACTGGTGCGGCCGGACCATCGCGAGCGCGGGCGCGACGGGGTGCGCCGGTGTGGAGAGGGCGCGGAAGATGCCGAGCAGGTGCCCGGCGTAAACCGACGGCTTGGTGCCCGCGGCGATCACGAGGTCGTCGCAGGCAGTTTCCGCATCGCGGCGCACGCGGCGCGAGATCCACCAGGCGACGGGATGGAACCAATAGACGGCGGCGGCGGCCTCGGCGAGCAGGAGCGCCGGCCAGTCGCCGCGCTTGACGTGGGCGAGCTCGTGCAGGAGCACCACGCGCCGGCGCTCGACGGCCCAGTTGCGAGCCGCGCGGCCGAGGAGGAGCAGGGGCTTGAGCAGTCCCGCCGTCATGGCGACGGGCACCGCGGGACTTTCGAGCAGGGGCACCTCGCGCGACAGCGCGAGACGCTGAGCCGCGGCGTCGCGCTCTTCGATCCATTCGCGGTCGCGGATCGGCTCACCCTCGCGGGAGATTCGCCGCACGCGCGTCCATCCCACCGTCAGGCGCGCGGCCAAGGCGAGCATGCCGGCGGCCCAGAGAGCCAACAGCACGCCCGGGATCGACGGGAGCGAGGGCAGCGCACGGCGCACGGGACGCGCCGGTACTGCCGGGCGCGTCTCGATGACTCCGCCGTCGGGAGCGACGACGACCTTTTCGGGCACCGCCAGCGCGAGCTGCCGCCACGAGAAGTCCGCGTCGGCCGCTTCGGGCTTCGACACGGGCGAGAGCGTCGCGAGCTTCTCCTTGACCGCACGAACCGGCTTGGCCGGCCTCGGATCCGGCAGCACCGGCACCGCGATCCGGGGCAGGGCAAAGGAGAGCAGCGGCAGCAGCAGGGACGCCGACAGTCCGAGCACGCCGACGAAGTGCCGTGTCGCCGCGCTCGCCCGGCGAAGGACCAGCAGGGCCGCGCCAGTGATGAGGAAGAGGATCGTCGCTTTCAGGACGAGATCAACGGAGAAGCGAATCGCGGATTCCATGAGCGTCATGTCAGCGTCCCTCCAGCCGTGCCTGTTCGATCAACTGCGCCATCCGGTCGAGCTCCTGCTCGGAAAGGTCCTGTCGGGAGAGGTCCAGCAGCGCCGCGACCGCTTTCTCGGTCGAGCCGTCGAAGAAAGTCTCAAGCACGCTGGCCAGGGCCAGACGCCCCGCGCGGTCGCGGGGGAGGGTCGGCTGGTAGACGTACTTGGTGCCGTCGGCCACATGCCGGGCGTGGCCTTTGTTCTCGAGGACGCGGAGCATGGCCCTCACGGCCGAATAGCTGGGGGGATCCGGAAGAGCCGCCAGGACCTCGCTCGCGGTGGCCTGGCGGTCCCGGTAGAGGACCTCCATGATCTGCCGCTCGCGCCGGGACAGGCTCGATAGGGCCTTGTTTCCTCGCATCGCCGCGTCCCTCCTGCCTCGGGATTCTAATGCTAAAAATTTAGCACGTGCTAAATTTTTAGCTGTCCCATCGGCTTCAGTTACGCAGGCTCCTGGGAAAGGTTTCGGGGCGGGATCGGGCAGGCGTTAAGAGAGGTAGCCGGCCCGGACCCCTTGCAGGACGGCCCGGGTCCGGTCCCGGACCCCCATCTTCGACAGGATGCTGGAGACGTGGTTCTTGACCGTGCCCTCGGTCACCTTCAGGGCGCGAGCGATCTCCCGATTGCTGTAGCCGCCGGTCATCAGCCTGAGGACCTCGATTTCCCTCCCGGTCAACGGATCCGGCGGCTCGAGGCGGGGGTATTCGGGCCCCCCCGCGCCGACGCCGCGGACCACGCGCTCGGACACGATGGGCTTCACCAAGGTTCCTCCCCGCGCGACGACGCGGATGGCCTCCGTCAATTCGGCGAGTGACACGTCCTTCAGGAGATATCCGCGCGCCCCGGCGGTGAGGGCTTCGAGAAGCGCCGCGTCGTCGTCGAACGTCGTCAGGATGACCGTCGGCGGCAGGCGACCAGCGCCGCCGAGGCGCCGCAGTACCTCCAGACCCGAGACGCGCGGCAGCTGCAGATCCAGGAGCACCACGTCCGGCCGGGCTGCAGGGATCGCGGCGATCGCCTCTTCTCCGTCGGCGGCGGCCACGACGACCTGAAACTCCGGGTCGAGGGCCAGAAGACTACGGATGCCTTCGCGCACCAGAGCCTGATCCTCGACGAGCCCCACGCGAATCACGACGACGCTCCCGACAACGGAATCACAGCGGTGACGCGGAAGCCGCGGCCCGGCGCGGTCTGGAACGAGAAGACGCCGCCGCGTTCCTCGAAGCGTTCGCGCAGCCCCGTCAGGCCGCCTCCCGCCGGAATCTCGGAAGCTCCGCGGCCGTCGTCCTCGGCGCGGATCTCGATCCCTTCGACGCCGCGCGCCACGTCGAGCCAGAGGTTCTCGGCGCGGGCGTGCCGGACGGCGTTGGTCACCACCTCCTGCGCGCAGCGCAGAAGCACCTCCGCGCAGCGCGGGTCTTCGACCGAGAGCTCCGGAGCGACGCGCACATGGACGCGCGGGCGCGGCACGCCGTCGGCGAGCCGCCGGAGCGCGGCCGGCAGATCCAGCCGCCCCGCATGGCGCAGGTCACCGACGAGGCCGCGGACGTCTCCGAGGAGAAGCTTCGTCACCGACTGGGCCGTCTCGACGCGCTCGCGCGCTTCGCCCTCCGTGCGGTGACTCGCGATCTCCAGGTTCAGCGAGAGCGCGGTCAGGTGATGGCCCAGGAGGTCGTGAAGGTCGCGGGCGATCCGCGCGCGCTCGGCCAGGCGCGTACTCTGAGCCAGGAGCTCGCGGGTGGCTTCGAGCTCGGCGTTGGCGGCGGCCAGCCGCTCGCGGGCCGCGGTCTCAGCGGCGAGCAGACGGGCCGTTGACGCCGCGATCAATTGAAACGGCAGATAGGCGAACGCGAGAACGACTCCCCAGTGCCAGCCCCAGTGCAGCCATACCGTGGCGAGAAGACCCGCGCTTTGCGAGGCGATCCAGACGAGCGCGGCGCGCTGTGAGAGAAGTGGGCCGATCTCCAGCGCGACCAGCACGAGAAGCGCACCCTCCAGTCCGAAACAGGGAGGCAGGGCGACGAGCGCGAACACCGCGAGAGCCTGACCGGCGGCGAGGAGCAGGGCTGCTCGCGGGCCGCCGAGTCCGAGACGACGCGACGTCGCGCGCAGCAACGCCGCGCCGAAGAGAAGATAGGACGCGACCCAAGCGGTGAGGGGCAGAGGCGGCGTCCCCCGCGACGGAGAGGCGATCGCGAATGCGATCACGGGCGCGCCCACCATCAGCCACACCGCGAGCCCGCCTCGGCGGAGAAGGCGCCGGTACTCCTCGCGGTACGGCATCGACGCGTCCGAGTATAGGCCGCGAACGCCGGCGGCGCCCCTGCCGAAAGTCATGCCTCGATCGGCGCCTGAGCGATGACCTCCGGCACATGCGCGCGGCGCCCGCGACGCCTAACGTAAGAGCCTCGAAAGGAGGCCCCCCGTGAAGAAGAAGTGGATCCCGCTCGCCATCGCGCTCCTCGTCGTCGCCGCCCTCCTGTTCTCGCGCCGCTTCCTCGGCGCGGAGGAGAAGCCCGTCGAGGTCACGCTGAAGGGCACGGTCGTCGACATGCACTGTTACGTCACGCACGGCATTCACGACGCCGACCACACCGCGTGCGCCAACGCGTGCATCGCTCGCGGCGTGCCGGCCGGATTCCTCGCCGACGACGGACAGCTCTACGTGCTCTTCGAGGAGAAGCCGCAGTCGGTCAAGGAGCGCGTCAAGGATCTCGCCGACGTGCCGGTGACGGTGAAAGGCACGCTCGTGTCGCGCGGGGGCGTGAAGGGCCTGCAGATCCAGTCGATCGCCCGGCAGAAGACCTAGCGGTCCCTGGCGGCGGCGGCCGGCGCGTGGCAGAATTCCCCCGCCGCCGCCGATGACCGACGCGACCGAGTTCCCCCCGGGCTTCCTGTGGGGCGCCGCGACCTCCGCATATCAGATCGAGGGATCGCCTCTGGCCGACGGGGCGGGTCCCTCGATCTGGCACCGCTTCTCCCATACTCCCGGGCTGGTGGCCGGCGGCGAGACCGGCGACGTGGCGTGCGACCACTATCGGCGCTGGGTGGAAGACGTCCGCTGGATGAAGGAGCTGGGCCTGAAAGCGTACCGGTTCAGCGTGGCCTGGGGGCGCGTGCTGCCACAGGGGACCGGGCGCGTCAACCAGAAGGGCCTGGATTTCTACAAGCGGCTGGTCGACGCATTGAACGAAGCCGGTATCGAGCCGTGCGCGACGCTCTTTCACTGGGACCTTCCGGCGGCGCTCGACGATCGGGGAGGCTGGCAGAACCGCGACTCCGCCGACTGGTTCGCCGAGTACGCGACCGTCGTCGTGCGCGCTATCGACGGGGGAGTCCGCCTGTGGGCGACGCTCAACGAACCCTGGGTCGTCTCGGACGGGGGATACCTCCACGGCGTGCTGGCTCCGGGGCATCGGAGCCTCTTCGAGCCGTCCATCGCGTCGCACAACCTCCTGCGCGCGCACGGCGCCGGCGTCGCGGCGTACCGGGCGGTCGGAAAGAACTCGATTGGACTCGTGGTCAACCTCGAGCCCAAACACGCGGCGGCGGATTCCTCCGAGGATCGGGCGGCGGCCCGGCGGTCGGACGCCTACATGAACCGCCAGTTCCTGGATCCCGTGTTCCTGGGCCGGTACCCCGAGGAGCTTCCCGAGATGTGGGGCGAGGCGTGGCCCGAGTTTCCCGACACGGACTTCGCGTCGATCAAGCAGCCGATCGACTTTCTCGGCGTGAACTACTACACGCGCGGCGTCATGCGGAACGAGCCGAAGGCGCTGCCCGAACGGGCGGCGCGTGTGCGCCCGGAGGGCCTCGCGACGGAGATGGGCTGGGAGGTCTATCCCGAGGGACTCTTCGAGACTCTCACGACTGTGCGCGAACGGTACGGGGCGCTGCCGATGTACGTCACGGAGAACGGCGCCGCGTTCGCCGACCCTTCTCCGGGACCGGATGGGGAGGTCGAAGATCCGCTTCGCGTCGAATACCTCCGCGAGCACATCAAGGCCGCGCGGCGGGCCGTCGCGAAAGGCGTGAACCTGCGAGGCTACTTCGCCTGGTCGCTGCTCGACAACTTCGAATGGTCGGCCGGATACTCCAAGCGCTTCGGCATCATCCGCGTCGATCCGGGCACGCTGGAGCGAATCCCAAAGAAGAGCGCCCGCTTCTATTCATCGATCATCTCGTCTAACGGCGCCGCGCTCTAACGGATCGTGACGCGGACCTCGTGACGTCCGCCGCGCTCGGCCGGCACGGGAACGAGCGTTCCATCCACGCCACGGCCGTCGACCTCGACGCGGGGTTCGTCGCCCCGTTCGATGTCGATCTGCCAGGTCGCGCCGCGCCAGGGCCGGACCATCCGCGCGGAAGGCCACCGCGGCGGAAGACACGGATCCAGCCGCAGTCCGTCGAGCTCGGGGCGGACGCCGAGAACCCATTCGGCGACGACCCGATGGAGCCAGGCGGCCGAACCGGTGTACCAGGTCCAGCCGCCGCGGCCGTGGTGCGGCGAGTCGGGGCCGTCGACGTTGCCGGGCAGGACGTAGGGTTCGGCGAAGTAGCGGTCGGGGTCCTTGACGGACGGGTTGATCGCCGTCAGCAGCCGCCCGACGAGATCGGGCTTCTTCGCCTTCGCGGCCGCGGCGATCGCCCACGTCGCCGCGTGCGTGTACACGCCGCCGTTCTCGCGCAGGCCCGGCGCGTAGCGCGTGATGTAGCCGATCTCGGGAACGGGCTTCGAAAACGCGGGCGCGAGCAGCAGCGCGCCGGCCTCCGTGACCAGGTGGCGTTCGACGGACGCCAGGCAGCGCTCCTCGCGCTCCGGGGGCGCGACGTCGTTCAGGATCGCCCACACCTGGGGATTGAGGAAGATCCTCGCCACGCGGTCCTTCGACGTTCCCAGAGGGCGCCCGTCGTCGAGCGTGCCTCGCAAGTACCACTCGCCGTCCCAGCCGTGCAGGTTGACCGCCTCGACGAGCGCGGCGCGGCGTTCCCGGAAGTCGCTCGCGAGATCCTCGAGACCGGCGCGCCTCCAGATCTCGGACCAGTCGGCGAGGAGTCCGGCGAGGAACTCACCGAGCCAGAACGACTCTCCCTTCTCCTCGAGGCCCATGGAGGAGAGTCCGTCGTTCCAGTCGCCCGCGCCGATCAGGGGGATGCCGCGCGGGCTCGTGCGCGAGAACGACCTGCGGAAGGCCCGCATGACGTGGTCGGCGATCGGCAGGGCAGGCTCGTCGAGGTACGGCGCGGCGTCGTCGAGGACCGACAGGTCTCCGGTCTCCCGGATGTAGCTCGCCGTCACGAACGCCAGCCAGAGCAGGTCGTCGGTCATCTTCGTGATGTGGCCCTGCTCGGTCAACGGATGCCACCAGTGGTAGACGGAGCCGTCCGCGAACTGATGCTCCGCGTGCAGGCGGATCTGGCGGCGGCAACGCTCCGGGTCGATCGTCAGCCAGACCTGGGAGTCCTGGAGCTGGTCGCGGAAGCCGAACGCGCCGCTCTGCTGGTAGTAGCCGCAGCGCGCCCAGAGCCGCGCCCCGATGGCCTGGTAGCGGGACCAGTCGTTGGCGACGGTATCGAGCGCCGCGTCGGCGGTCTCGATCCGGTGCGTCGCGAGGCGCGCGGTCCAGCCCTCCCTCACCGCGGCCAGCGACCGGTCCATCTCCTCGATCCGCGAAAAGTGCGCGAGGAGCGAGGCCGCCTCCTCGGCCTTCGAGGCCGTCGCGAGTACGAATCCGCAGTCGCGCCGGTCTCCGGCGGGAATCTCGACCGGGCAGCGCAGCGCGGCGATCGGGTCCTCGTGCCGTCCGAAGCGCGACGGCCAGTCGGCGCGCGAGAGCGCGGCGGGCGCGCCGAAATCGCCGAAACGGCCCAGGAACTCGGCCTTGTCGCCTTCGGCGCCTGACAGGGGCTCGGTGGAGGCGAACGCGCTGACGAAGGGAAAGCTCGTGTTCCAGTGGCCGTACTTCTTCGACGGCACGTCCCACATGTGGTTGCGGGCGAAGATCGCACGCCGCGAGGCGTCGAAACGCGTCTCGAGGAAGAGCCGGCCGAACTCGCGTCGCGGAGACGGCGAGACACCCAGGCACCACTCCAGAAACGCCGTCAGCTCGAGGCGGCGCGGACGCCCGGCAGAGTTGGAGAGCTCTAGGCGCCACATCTCGACGGTGGCCGACGGATCCACGAAAAGCGTCCACCGCGCCTCGATGCCGTGGAGCTGCGTCTCGAACGTCGTGTAGCCGAAGCCGTGCCGGCAAGCGAAGCCGTCGTATGCGGGAAAGAGGGGCGCGGGAGAGAGCGACCACGCGCGGCCGTCGTCGGAATCGCGCATGTAGAGAAATCGCCCGGAGCGATCGACCGCCAGATCCTGCTGCCAGCGCGTGATCGCCGCGAGCTGGGAATTGTCGATCCAGGAGGAGCCGCTGCCGGTGTGGCTGACCGCGAGGCCGACGCGCTCATTGGCGATGATGTTGGCCCATGGTCTGGGAGGGCGCGGATCCGTGATCACGAACTCCCTTCCGTCTTCGGAGAATCGGCCGTAGCGGTTCGACGGCAGAGCGCGGCTCATCGAAGACCCTCCCCGAAGAGAGAAATCTCGGCCGGAAGCGAGCGCGCCACGGCCTCGCCGCGGGCGTTGACGGGCGCGGCCTTCCCGCCGACCGAGGCGCGCGACGGGCGTCCCGCGAATGGCCAGGGGAGCGCGAAACCGCCCGGAGGCACGCGCGCGTCACCCGAGATGCGAGCGTGGATCTCGCCTGCCTCGACGCGGAAGCGCAGGTCCAGGCGGCCGTATCGCGTGCGCAGGCCCGAGACGGCCACGCCGCGCGGATCGTGCAGCCAGTCCGGTGGAAGGCCGGCGCCGACGACCACGGCGGAGTCGTCCGGACGTTCGTACGCGAAGAGATCCAGGAACGACCGGAGGAAGTCGGAGCCGACCCAGCCGTGCGGCATGTCGCCGATGAACCGGGCCTCGCGTGGCTCGTTCCAGACGACCTCGGCCCAGTGCTTCCAACCGGCCGGACGGCGATCCGCGAAGAAGAACTCCGAGAGCGCCGCCGCGCGGTCGCGCCGGCCGAGACGCACGAAGCTGCCGGCGATCCGCCATTCGTAGGGGGTGTAGTCGTTGCCGGGCGCGCGGCGATGGGCGCGCCGCTCTTCGAAACGCTTCCAGTATTTCTCGAACGTGTTCGAGAGCTGCGGCTCGGGCAGCCGCGACTGTTCCTCGCCGGGCTCGAGCGCGATCGTCGTCGAGGTCGCGTCGAAATCGCCGAGATCCGCCGACCCCGGTACGTAGTCGAGGCTCCGCGCTTCGATCACAGCGCGGATCGAGGCGTGCAGATCCGCTCGCAGCTCGTCGCGCGACGCCGTGATACGGGCGGCATCGGCGTCCTTGCCGAGAGCGCGGGCGACGTCGGCTACCGAAGAGAGCCCGCGGACCGCCCAGAAGTCGTCCCAGTAGGAGTGCACCGGGCGCGCCGAGTAGCCCTCGTGGCTGATCGATTCCGGCAGAAGCCCGTAGAAGAAGCGCTTCTCGCCCGTCCGGTACTCCTCGGTCCGGCGTTGCGCCCGAAGCGCGTCGATGTGCGCCACTACTTTCGCAAGCGTCGGCCAGGCCTCTTCGACCGTGGCGCGATCTCCGGTGTACGCGAGGTATTCGCCGGCGAGATACAGGAGTTCCCCGTGGCTGTCGTGCTCGGGCACGGGATCGGCGCCGCGGGAGTCCACGCAGCACGGCACCGCGCCGTTCTCGTAGACGTAGGGCACGTACCAGCGCAGGAAGTCGCGGACCTCGGCGAAGTGTCCGAGCCGAAGGAGAGCGGTCGAGGTCAGCGCGCCGTCCCGGATCCAGGACCTCGCGTATGAGCGCGAGCCGGGGCGGATCGCCGGTCCGTCGCGGTTGATCAGGATCCAGGCGAGGTTGGAGTTGGCAGTCTGGGCAATCTCCGTCGCGGCGGAGGGCAGCGTGAACGTGGCGCCGCCGAGGCTTTCGCGCCAGGCGCGCGCGGCGGCGTCCATTCGCGACTGAAAGTCGGCGGCCGGGTTGGCGGGCTTCTCTTCGTAGGCATTTTCCGAGAGGGGCACCGCAATGACCACGTCGCGTGAGGCACCCGCCGGGATCTCGAGATTCCAGGCCAGGGCGCCCGACGCGAGACCGTCGGGATCGGAGGC
>Ga0075423_10000594_pt1 | contig 29648 bp, 19 predicted proteins | sample SoiMethybrSBSTD2_FD_80114 | JGI IMG/M metagenome (GOLD analysis project Ga0075423, IMG submission 80114) | Bulk soil microbial communities from a Populus tree surrounding site in Tennessee, USA - Soil MetaG P. TD hybrid SBSTD2 | ecosystem: Environmental > Terrestrial > Soil > Tree plantation...
GCGTGCCATGCAGACACGCAGTGCATGAATCGTATCCGTCCGCGGCACTCAGGTTTTCCGCACGATTTGAGGAATGGCGCTTTTCGGAGTTGCAGAAACTGCGATCCGAGAGGGCCACCGAGTTCGCACTTTGATCATTGTGGGGGCAGGGCCGGGGCAGGCCAAGGGCAGGGCCGGGGCAGGCCCGGGGCAGGCCCCGGCTTCACCGGCTTCACGGGGCAGGCCCCGGCTTCAATGCAGCGTTCGGGTTCGAGGCGCCGCACCCGTGAATGCCTGGGCGGCCATGTATGCGGCGGTCACGAGAGCAGTGCAGGCCGGCGTCAGCGCTGCGGCAAGCGTGCGCCACGAATGTGGACGCACCTGCCTGTCGGCTGACGCACCGGCTGCCGGCAGCTTCGTCGACAACACCTGACCTGGCAACTGGAGACCGCGCAGATAGCGCGCCAGTTCGTCAGCGGCCGGTCGCCGCGCCGGATTCCTGCTCAGCGCACGAAACACGAGGCTCCGAAACGCGAGTGGAACTCCCATCGTCGACGGACGGATGGGCTCGTGGGTGATGGCGTAACAGATGGCATCGGGATGCGAACCGGTGAAAGGAGGGGCACCGGTCAGCATTTCATAGAGGATGATCCCCAACGACCACACGTCGCTGCGTGGGTCCGCCGGTTCGCAGCGGATTTGCTCGGGTGAGATGTAGGAGGCTGTCCCGAGCAGCGATCCTGCGGACGTGATCTGCGACGAATCGAGAAAGCGGGCCAGACCGAAATCGAGGATCTTCACACCTTCATCGGTCAGCATCACATTCCCCGGCTTGATGTCGCGGTGCACGACGCCTTGCGCGTGGGCGGCGCTCAGGCCAGCGGCGATCTGCGCCGCGATGTCGACGGCATCGGCAATCGACAACACGGCATCATTCAGCGCCTGCCTCAGCGTCACACCCTGGCAGTAGGCCATCGCGATGAACGGTTCGCCCTCCTCGGCGGTCTCGATCGCGTAGATCCTGCAGACGTTGGGATGTTGAACTGCCGCTGCGGTCTGCGCCTCGCGGATGAAGCGCAATCGTGCGCTCACATCGTCGACGAGCGCTGGAGGGAGGAACTTCAGGGCGACCCGGCGATTCAAGTGGGTGTCGCGCCCGAGGTACACCACGCCCTGGCCGCCGCGACCGAGCTTCGCCTCGATGATGTATTGGCCGACAACCGTCCCTGGCGGTTTATCCGAGACGGAGCGCGTCGCGGGGGACATTTCGGGGCTCACACCGGCACTTTACGTCCCGGTGCTCGGTCCGTCTGTGAGCCTCATCACGTCGGACGTGTGATCACGATCACACAGTCGCTCATCGCCTCGTACAATGCACCATTCAGGTCACAGACGAGGGGGAGGCACTCAATGGCTGCGCCGATGACCCGGGCCGCCATCAAGAATTGGCTCAAGGTCGTACCGCTCTTTTCCGAGCTGTCAGGTGACGAGCTCGAAATGCTGTCGTCGACAGCGCGATCGGTGACGGCGAAAAAGCGCGCCCGGATCTTCGAGGAAGGCGCCCCGGGCGACTGCTGTTTCGTGCTGACGTCCGGACGCGCCCGGGTCGTGATTAGCGGCCCCGGCGACAGCGAGATCACGCTTGCCACGCTTCGGCCGAAGGACCTCGTCGGGGAGATCGCGCTCTTGAACCGCTCGACGCGCTCGGCGTCTCTGGTCGCGGCCGAAGAGTGCCATTTCATTCGCATTCCGGCGGAATCGTTCGAGCGCCTGCGGAAGAACTCGTCGTTCGAAAACAAAGTCGTCGCTCACATCTCGGCAACGTTGCGCCGGGCGAACGATCAGGTGCGCGGGATGGCCTCGGACTCGACGATCGCGCGCGTGGCGTGGTGTCTTGACCGGATCGCACGCCACGAGGGGACGCTCGATGGCACGGTAGCAGTGATATCGAGAAAGACGCACCAGGAACTGGCCGAGATGATCGGCTGCGCGCGTGAGACCGTCAGCCGGAAGCTCGAGGCGTTGAGACGGAAGAAGTGCCTCTCGTGGGACAAGAACACGATGCGGATCGACCTCGAGATGCTGCAGCGATACGTGCCCCTGGAGCGCGCGGCACCATGAACTGGACTTCACCACCACCACGGCACGTCCGCATGTGATCGCGATCACGTCCCCGCTGTGACGACGGTCACCGACAGGAGGTCTCTTCACCCGTAACCTCGAGGGGTTCACGCACATCTGGTGTCAGAGATGACCAATAGCCACCTCAGCGGACCGGCCGAGTCTCGGACGTCCCATTCATCATCAGTTAACGATCTGATGACGCTAGTCGAACTGTCACGCGATCTCGCCGCGCACGCGGATCTGGATACGCTGCTGAGGCGCGTCGAAACCGCCGCCCTGCTCGTCCTCGACTGCGAACGTTTCACCGTCTTCGTCAACGAGCCGCTGGCAAACGCACTCCGCAGCCGGCTGGCCACCGGTGGTCACGAGATTCGCACGCCGGCCGATCGCGGCATCGCCGGCGCCACGCTCAGATCGAACCACGTCATCAAGGTCGACAACGCGCCCGCCGATCCCCGGTTCTACGATGCTATCGACCGCCAGACGGGATTCCGCACGCGATCGGTACTCTCCGTTCCCCTGCGCGGGATCGACGACGACACCATTGGTGTTCTGGAGCTGCTCAACAAACGCACCGGGGCGTTCTCAGAGGCGGACGAAGAGCTCGCGTCGACGCTGGGATCATTGACCGGAATCGCGCTCCAACGGCAGATTCTGTTCGATCACTACCGCGAGAAGCAGCGTCTCGAGCACGATCTGCGGCTGGCGCACGACATTCAACGATCGCTCCTCCCCGGCGCGTTCCCGCAGATTCCCGGCTTCGAGATCGTCGCCTGGACGCAGGCCGCCGACGCAACCGGCGGCGACTTCTACGACTGCTTCGATCTGCCGGATGGCCGCATCGGGCTCGTGGTCGCTGATGTCGCCGGTCACGGGCTAGCTGCGTCCCTGCTCGCGTGTGAGGCGCGAGCTCTGATTCGCGCGGCAGCCGCGTCGACCGCGTCGCTCGTCGAGATCGCCACCCGCACGAACGCCCTGCTGCATGGCGACCTGCACCACGAGCGCTTCGTCGTGCTGTTTCTCGCGGCGCTCGACGCAGCCACGAGCCGACTCGAATTCGTGAGCGCCGGGTGCGCACCGATCGTGTACCGGCAGTCGGAGAACCGCTTCATCTCGATCGAAGCAACGGTCCCACCGCTTGGCATTCTGCCCATGGTGCAGGGACACATCGTGACAGAAGTGACGCTGCGGCCGGCGGACACCGTTGCCATGCTGACCGACGGCTTATACGAGTGGGAGAACGACGCCGGCCGGCAATTCGGTCTGGAACAGCTGGCCGCGTGCGTCGCCCGACACGCCGGTCGCCCGGCTGCTCACTTGATTCGGTCTGTGTATGAGGACGTGCTCGCGTACGCGGGGCAGGTTCCGCAGGTCGATGATTTGACCGCCATGATCATCAAGCGGGTGAACTGACTACTTCGCCGATGTCAAGAGACGCCGCTTCTGGAGCCACTCGGCCTGACGCCGAAGGGCCGGGCCGATCTGTTCGGCGATCGACGATGCGTCGGGATAGGCGAACGCGGCAAAACGTGTTCGTTCGATTGCGGAATTCAGCGCGCGAATCTTATCAGCGCTTCGCGACTGCATTTCTGCCAGTAACGCAATCTGCCAGCTCTCGATCCCGAGCGCCCAGAGTGTCGTCGTCACGGCGTTGTCGTAGGCGTTCCGCATCGCCCGGGAACTCCCAGACACGACATCGACCGCGATCTTCGTCGCCACAAACGGCGTCAGCACTCCGAAGGAGAGAGCGTTGGCCCACATCAATCCGACGTTTTCCGCGGCGCGACCGCCGTAGCCGGCGACGTCGCGTGCCGTCCGCTCGAGCGACTCACCAGAGAGCAGCCGCACGTAGTGATCGAGCTCGTCGCGCGAGAATATCCGCGGCGGCGGCGGCACCTCGCCGATGGTCGCGAGCAGCGCCTGAATGCATTCAGCCGTCTGCGTGTCTGCCCCGGCAACCTGGTAGGACTCGCCGGTCGTGCCCGCCAACGCGGCGAGCATGATGCCGCTCGCGAACACGTCAGCTGGAACCACGTTGGTCAGAGCCGACGGAGTGAAGGGCGCCCATCGTCGTCTGAGGCGCTTGCGAAACTGGACAACGGGCTCACGCACTCCCCAATCACCGGCCCACGAGATCACGCTCGTGGGAGCGACGGTCACGATGTCGAGGCCCTCGGCAGCGAGCCTGTGTGCCGCCGCAGCGCATCGCACCTTGCCCTGGAAGTACGGGTTCCTCCAGTTCACGTCCTCGACCACTCGGCGTCGCAGTTCCTCGGGTGAGGTTGCGTCCTCAACGAACCGAAATCGCTGCGACAGCCCGCGCGATGGAAATTCCGCTGGCGGTGATCCGATACGGACGACGCGCTTGGGCCATTGCGCGGCGGCGCGACGCATGACGTTCGCTGCGGTCGTGTAGCCGGCGTCCCGCAGCGTCCGATACACACGCTCAACGCCATTCACAGCCGCATCGAGCCGCGTTTCGCCGACGACGACGTGCGGTTCCGCACCCATCACAAAGAGGTCGGCGCTCGCCGCAAGCTCGTGGAGTTGCTCTTGGCTCTGCGGAGCATACACGTCCATTGCGACGTGGCGCACGTTGCCACGTCCCTGCAGCGTGGTTCGTTGGAGCACGCCAAGCTGACGGCGGCCGATCATCGTGACGTCGTAGTCCATGCCGCCAACCGTGAGAACCACGGTCGACAGCGCCTGTCCAGCCCCGCCTGCGATGACCAAGCGCGGCTTGCTGTCAGGGAGGGAACTCGTCGTGATCAGACCTCTCGTTCGAGCACGTGCAGGACGAGCGACTCGATGAACCGGAAGTCCTCTGAATTCTCAGCGTCGGCAAACGCTTTCGAGAACTCGAACAGCGCGGCGCCCGCAAATCTGCGAGCGAAGGATCTGGCGAAGTCGATGCTGCCGTGCCTCTCCATCAACGTCAGAATCCACTGCACGTCCTCGTGGCATCGCTCTGAATACGGAAGCGCGTAGTACTCTCTGAGGCGAGCGCCCTCGGCAGGCGCAGCATTCTTGAACAGGTGGATCAGCATCAGCGTGCGCTTGCCTTCGACCACGTCGCCCGCGAAGTCCTTGCCGTAGAGCTCGCGTTTGCCGGCGACATTCAGAATGTCGTCCTGGATCTGGAACGTCGCGCCTAGAAAATAGCCGAACTGAACGAACTGGTCCGGCTCGAGCGCTTGTCCGATGGCGATGAGTGCACCCGCGCGACACGGGAAGATCGACGTGTACCAACAGGTCTTTTTCGTGATCATCCGCAAGTAGTCGGATGCGCCGAGGTCGTAGATGTTGTCCTTGCGCCAACCGAGTTCCCACGCTTGCCCTTCGACAGCCTGGAACATCGTCTCCAACGCTTCTTCGAGAATCTTCAGCGTGACCAGCGGGCCAAGTGTCGATACATTGTCGAGCAACGGCTGAAAACACAGGAACCCAAGGGCGTCGCCCGCGTTCATGGCAAGTGGCACACCTGCCTGCTTGTGAAGACTTGGCGCGCCCCTTCTCAGATCGCTGATGTCCTCGATGTCGTCGTGCACCAGCATCGCGTTGTGCATCAGTTCGACGGCCACCGCGGTGTTGAGTGCGTCGTCGGTTCGAGCGCCGAACGCTCTGGCGCTGGCGATGAGCAGGCTGGGACGCAACAGGCCGCCCCCGCGATCCGGGTAGGCGGCAACGAGGTCGTACAAATAGGCTCGCGGCTCCTGGTCTGGCAAGTACTCGTACAAGCGCTCGCGCGTACGTGCACCGTACTCTGTGAGCTTGCTCCTAACGAGGTCGGGTGCCAGCGCTACTCCCGCCATGGATCACGCGCCGAACGCGGTTGGCTCAGCGCTCATACCGTTTGACCGCCACCTGGTGGATGATGATGTCCGGATCCGCGCACTCGAATCCGGAGTCGCGCGATCAGCAGATCGAAGTTCGACGCCCTGATCAGGCCTTCGTACAACGCCGGCTTCTGTGAGATCGGAATCTGACCGAGATGCACTCTGAGGAGCGACGTTGCGTCGTCATAGGGCTCCGAGGGCGTCGCTGGTTCGAAGCTGACCTGCGTCATCGCCCCCAACTCCTCTGGTTTCCCCTGTTCGGGTCGTGGGATTTCGACTGGCTTGGGGTCAACGACCGCGTGAATCCTCAATCGCGTCAACCCTCTATGACGAATCGGAAGGACCACCAGGCTCGGCGACTCGCCGACGGTCGCTGAAATCTCCACCGGATCCTCGAAGACCGGGCCGGCCAACACAGGCGTGGTGTCGATATCGTCCCGGCTCTTCTCCCACGTTCGCGCGAGGCCCTGCGTCGATTTCGTCGCCGACCTGATCGAGTCAAAGACAATCTCGCTGCCGTCCCTCACCGCGTTGAGCGCCATGTTCTGGAAGCTCTGCATGCGCTCCACCATTTGCTCCCACGGGATCGTCGGCGGAACAGGTTTGGGCCCCTTTCCTTTTTCAAAAGCCCGCTGTTTCTTCTCGAACTCTCGTTGTTTCCGGTTGAATTCCACCGCCTCCTGGTAGCCGCTCTTGATCTCCTCTACCGTCCTCTCGAGGACCCGGTAACCCAGAGCGACGATGTCTTCAGACTGGTTCACGAAATCGTCCACCCGGACGAAGGGCATGCCGAGGTTCAGTACGGTCCGTCGGCGTCGTCGCGTCCTGCGTGTGCCGCCACTTCCGCCGGACGAATCATCCTGATCGCTATCGTTCGATTGCGCCATCTAACTGTCCCCCTTCGTTACCGCGACATGGCCCCCTGATTGGATGTAGCCCGGGATCAATCGGGCATCGGGATAGCCTCGGATACCGGATGACGCCAGCCGCCCGGAGATCACTGCTGCCTCGACGCAGCCGAAATTCAGTCCGCACTCAGTCCAGTCGCCCGCGATGAACAGATGCACGAAGCCGGTGTCGTCGGGGCGAATGCGGTACTTCGTCGTCCCTGGCAGGGTCTGGGTGTACCGCTCGGAGGGATCGACGTTGGCGACAATGTGCTGTGCATTCAACCGATCGGCCCCGATCAACCGCTTCGGCGCCACCAGGCGTTCCCACTTGAACGTATTCGGATACCGGTGCACGGCCTCGGGCCACAGGTGGAAGATCCAGCCAGACAGAAACCCTTTCATGTTCTCTTTGACGACTTCCTTCACGCGCTTCAGCATCGGAACAATCTGCGTCGGATCGGTATCGATGGCAGGGACGTACTGCTGGGGCAACACGCTGCAGAAATAGTGCACGCCACGTGCATCGGGCTGGTTCTCGACTGCGATCAGTTGCGAGAGATCCGCCCACGTGTCGAAGGGATGGACAAACGCCGAAAAGCTCACCTGACCGCGAGTCCACCCGAGATCGCTGGTTTTCCTGTCGACCCACAGCTGGACGGACTGCGTCGCCACGGTGCCGATACCGTTCAGCATCGCCTGCCATCTTCGCCCTGCATGGTTCCTCGCATTGGCGAGCTGATGCGAGACACGCCCCAAAGCAGCCACCGGCACTGTCACGATCACATCATCAAAATGTCCTGCCGAGGATGCGGCAGCGGCGTAGCCTTCACCAACGGTGGCAAACACCTCAGTCCCGTATTCCCAGTTGCACCAGATCGATTCGAAATCCGCGTTCGTCTGCTCGTCTTCTCCAGCAACCGCACGGCGGTATCGCGCGAGCGTCTCGTCATCGTAGTCGAACTGAACTTCATCGGGCTGCGGCAACCAGCCAGACATTCCTGTGCCAGGCACGAGCGCGAGCGGTCGGTAGTTCGTGGGCGCATCGGGATCGGTGTTCTTGAGCCGTACTTGCCGCCAGAACTTCAAGCGCGTAACGGTCTTGCCGTCGGCGGCGAGGTCGATATCTTCGAGCCGATGAAAGAATCGGAACTTCACACCGCGTCTGCGCAGCGCGAGATACATCGGCGCGAACACCACGTCGCCCATGCCGGCCTTCATCCGCCAGAACAAAGCACCCTTGTACATGAAGAAGAAGCGGCACCCCGCGTTGATCGCTTGACCAGCCGCAATCTGCGGATCACGAGGATTGCCCTTGTAGTACGCGAATCCGAGGTCGTGCGCGCCGCGGACGACTGGATTGCCGAGGGTGCGCTCCGACACGCCGTTCATCCGAAGCCAGTCCTCGTAGTTGTATTCGTCGAGGCTCGAAAAGTCGTCAGTACCCTCGAGGCCGGCAGCGACGAGTCCGCGGATGTTCGCAGCGATCAGATCGATGAGCTCCCAGATTCTGCGCGCCGGAATGTCGCGCGCGACGAACCCTTCGATCGTCTCCCGCATCTCATCGATGAACCGGTCGAGCATCGCGACTACCTGATCCCGCACAAACGGAACGGGACCCTGGACGAATCGCGCTAGCGTGGTGAGCGCCTGAATCGCGGGCACAAGATATGTCAGCCGGACCATTCGCAAGGCACGTGGGACGTCCGAGCTCAATACGTTGATGTCATCCGCGTGCGTCACCGGGTTCAAGTTCATGAACTGAGAGAGCAGTGCGCCGGGGTCTTCGGGCGGCACCGCGCCTCCGCGGATGGAGAGTTGTTCGATCCGCAATTCCAGCGCTTCGACAAACGCCTGGAGCTCGCGCAGCGCGTGAGTGAGGAAGAACGCCACAGTGGGGCGTTCGAGACAGACGTCTTCGCCGTCTTCACAGTGCGCGCCGCGCAACACGACGGGCTCTTCGCCCGGATACGCGCGCTTGCGATCTTCTACAACGTGGACTCCAGGGATGGTCGAGCCGTCCGCCGCTGTGTAGACGCCGGTGACGCCGTCCTCAGACTTCAGCACGTATTCTGGAAACCTGGCGATCCACGGCACCCAATCGCCGGACGAGTAGTCCGCAAGGCCAACCAGGCTGGCGCGCTCGAACGCTGACAACCAGTCCCAGTTATTGAAGGGGAGATGTTCGAGATGCGGGCTCAGTTCGGGGTCATTGGATCTGACATGCTTCAACTCCTCGAAGCAGGTCCTGATCATTCGGAAGGCGTTTTCGTAGTATCCGAGCCAGAGATGGAGGCCGTGCTCCTCGATCCGATCTCCGTAGTCGTGATTCCTGCTGCTTGCGCCCTTGCCACCGAGCCGCCCACCCATCTGGAAGATGGTGACGTCGCAAGTCGTTCCCGTAGCTGTTCGCTCGTCAGCGGTCAGATCCCAGGCTGCCGCCATGGCCGCGCAACCACCACCGATGATAGCGACTCGTCTCCTTCTAGTGGTGGGCACGCGGCGTGACCTTCCTCGTCAACGACTTCGTCGGCTGACGAACGATCGATGTCAATCTGGGTCGGCAGGCGTCAACGTTCCCAGAAAGGCTCGGCGAACGGCGATACGCGCCTCTGTCGTGTTTTCGGCCTCGTTGTTTTGAGTGAAACGTCCGGCGAATAAGAATAGTGAGCGGCGAGTGGATTCGCAATAACCCTTCCTGCCGTCAGTTCGAGGTCAAGATCCAACCAGTACGCAAAGTGCGGCGTGGTCGTCATCCGGCCCCGTCCTCCCCCGCCAAGGACTAGGCTGAGCAGCGGCTCGCTGGCCAGATCCTGTATCGCGATCTCATATTCCGTCGGGTCAAGGATGCGTCCACCCCCGTGGAATTTCGCCGGCACCGTGTCGGTCTTGCACACCGCCTGATAGCACGCCTGCTTCGGGTTTTGACAATCTCTGAACTCTTTCAAAAACACATCTCCGATGCCGTTGGTAAGAAGCGCAGCCACGACGTCGACCCCTGGCCCCGGCAACGTCACTCCGCCGTTACCAAATGCGGCCAAGAACGGGATGTGTGGAAACAATCGCGTCATCAGCGAAGATTCCGGGTTCCGACCCTGCGAATGAGCCAACAGGTCAAACAACATCTCCTGTGGATTGGCATACGGCTGCGTGGCAGGAACGTGCTCGGGCCCGTTGACCTCGACCACTGTGACGTTCCGCTCAGCGGCGTGATTCGACGCTCGGCGGATGACGGTCGTCTTCAGGGTCAACCTTCTCACCGGATCGAGCAGACGCTCCGGTTCTCCGTACCGCTCAAATGGATCGATGGTGCCAAGCTGTTTCGGGTAGCCGAAGATTTCACGACCGCCGAGGCGCGGGGAATCGACATTGAGACAAATGTATGGAATGAACCAGTCGAGCTCGGGATACTCGGGATCGTCGGCAATGGCCAACTGTGTGGCAAGACATTCGCGATACGCCATCCCGCCCAGTTTCATGTCGTCTGGGTTCCCTGACGTGATGCGCTCGTATTCGACGAACAGCAGCATCACGAGGTCGACGCCAGCGCACGGTCGGAGATGAAACGGACGAGACCCGTAGGTGGAGTTGCTGTGTCGAGCGATGTCGTTGACGTACCGGTCCAGGATCGTCTGTTGATGATCCTCGTCGACCTTAATGCCGAATCCGTAGATACGGGCACCGAACAGCAGCGATGGCTGCCGCCAGACTGCCTCCGCGCCGCGATCGACGTACATCGGCAGACGTGGCGGTTCACCGGGCGTCGGCGCCTCCGTTGCGGGATTCCAAGCCGGGTTCGAAATGACCCGCGCGGTTCCGAGGCGAATGTGATCCATGTCGGCGCGGAACGCGAAGTCCACGTCCACTGCCGTCTCGGTCGGAATACCCAACTCGCGGCCGATGGGCACCGAGTCGAAGTCGCGGAGGTTGAGCACGTAGCGTTGGCCGACGATCGGAGTCAATGTGCCGCTGAATTCGATTGGCGCCTCGACAATCGCCTGATAGCAGGCACGATCCGGGAAGGCGATGTCACGGAACTGCTTGAGAAACAACATCGGTAACGTGTGGCCTCTGATCGCCTCCAGGAGGTCGAGCGGCTCGCTCGAACCGTCGCTCGAAGCGGTGACGCCAAAGCGAGAGCCGGAGCGCTCGAAGAACGACACGTCCGCTTCGGTTGTGCCGTGCCGCGCCAACGGCACGACGATCGGAGCCGATTCGCCTCGAGGCTGCACATGCGTGAGCACGGTCCTGACTCTCTCAATGAGATTGCTGGTGAACGCCGTCGCCTGCGTCGTGTTCGACGATCGGAGAATCGACAGGAACTCCCAGTCCTCAGCCATCGCATCCGGCGCGAATTGCCTGATGACGTGAGAGCGAGCATGGAACGATTGAGGCATGACGACATCGCCAGGCTCAATCATCAGCGTCGCTTGCTGGCGAGGGTATCCATAGATCTCTCGTTCGGCCTCCCAGCCCGGCGTTTCTGAGGCGAAGAGATAGGGCACGAACAGAATCAAGCCAGGATTCGGCGACCGTCGATAGCCGACGGCAACCACGGCGAACAGCCGTTCGTAGTAAGTACCCTCGGAGCCGGGGTCCTTTGAAACTTGATGTCGTTCACTGTCGAGGAACACAAACAGGACGTGCTCGAGCGTCGTTCCCCGAACATCGACATGGAGACCAAGGTCCTGGGAAGGCTGGCCGATATACCTGGTGAACATCTCGTTCACGCGTGTGCGATCGGCCTTGATTGCGAATCCATAGAGCGTGACGTTCCGGAACCCGGACGGCCCAATCCACGACACTTCGCCGCCCCGCGCGATGAAGTGTCTCGAACGATCTTGCATGACGCGCCTCAGTCTCTCGCGGACGGTCGAGGATGGTCGCTCAGATCCGCTGCTCACGCGCAATCAGTCGTCGCGCCTCACGTTCGTCCTCGCCGCCCTCGCTGCTTTCAAGGCTCTGTATAGCCGCCTCGAGGTGACCGGTCCACCTGTCCCAATCCAGTTCCGGGACAGACGACAACAACCTGACCGTCGAACGAATCTCGAACGAGACCGCACGCTGCGCGCGCGCGATCTCGATCGCTGCCAACAGATCATCGACGCCTTTCTCGTGCTCGCCGCGCGCGAGCCTGACCTCGCCGCGTACCCTGTGGAGCTCGGCGTCGTGGCAATGCTCGTCGATCGTTCCGGCCAGCTCAATCGCTTGGTTCACAAGATCAAACGATCGCGCCGTGTCTCCCGCACGTTGATAGGCTTCGGCTAGCTTTCCCTGGAAATAGGGGACGAATGTCTCGGCGCCGGCCGCGCGCCAGTAGCGGAGGTTCTCGTCGACGATCGCCGCCGCCTCCTCCAAGTCTCGCCGATCGCGGCTCAGGTGCGCCATCGCCAGCCCCTTGTGAATCGACAGATTCACGACCGCCCAGTCGATGTGAAATCTCCTCGCCACGATCAGCGCTTGGTCCGCCTCGTTGCGCGCCTCCTGGGAATCGCCCCGCATCTGATGCAACCATGCGTTGGTCTGACCAATGCGGGAAAGGTTGATGGCTCGCTTGCTCTCGAGCGCAGCGGCGAGGGCTTTCGAGGCGTCTATCGCCTGCCTGGCTCCGAGCTGATCCCCGAGCGACCATCGCACCGGGCCCAACAAGCTCAATCCAGCAAGGCCAGGATCCTGCGGAAGGTGGATGTGCGGCGGGCGATCTTTGACTTGCTCGTGGAGTGCGAGGCCGTGCTCCGCGTTGGCGCGGCCGGCAGTCAATTCACCGTGATAGTACTGCGAATAAGCCAGGCACACGTACCCGATGAGTTGTGCCTCCGGATCATCACCGGCCGATTCGATGACCTGCTCGGATACTTTGATCGATGTCGTCTTCAAGTCGGTGACAAACGTGTGGGCGCCTCTGACGAAATAGAAGGACCAGAGTCCCCCAAGGGCGGGGACGAGGGCACCCTCCGCTCCGATCTGCTTTGACAGCTCGTACGCGCGCGCCCAATCCTGTCCCGCCTTCGTGTCGGTGTACCCGCGGGTCGTCTGGACGCTGACGCCCCTGCTCGCGCGCAGCGCGAGTTCCAGTCGAGCGGCAGCCGTCGCATCCGCCGCGTGAGCAACCCTGGCAAGCGAATCCACGCCCTGGTCGAACGACGCGATCGCCTCTTGGTGCGCGCCCCTCGTCTGCAGATTCATCCCCGCTGTGAGTCGGTAGGTGGCAGCTCTCTCGTACTGCTCTGCCTTCGCGAAGTGATGGGCAAGAAGCGCCAGCCGCTCAGGCGACGGATCCGGGAACGAACGCTCGATCACCTCGGCGATGCGGCCGTAATTCTCCTTCGCGTCCGGACCCACCGAAAGTACCAGGGCATCGCGGATCAACTCGTGACGGAATCGGTATCCAGGGCTGCTCTCGGTCAGCAACGGCTCGACGATTTCCGCGTCGATCAACCTGGCAAGACTGGCAACGACTTCTCCCTCCGTGACACCGAGGATGCTGGAAATCACGGCCCGCGTCAGAGGCTCGGGGAGGTCGCGGCCCAGAAGTGAGGCTATCTGCGCTATGTGTCGATCGCCTCCGAGTCTGTCGACGATTCGCGCGAAAATCGGCTGCAGGCTTTCAGGGATGGCGATCGACGATTCGCTGCCGTCGGCCCGCTGCCACGAGTCGCCGGCGGCGACAGACCGGACCAGTTCCTCGATGTAGAGGGGATTGCCGCTGGTGCTCTCGAGGATGTCGCGGACGAGCACCTCGCTGCCCATCCATCCTGTCCGAGTCACGATCAGCTGTCTCGATTCGTCGGGAGACAGCGGGCCAAGCTCGATCGCAACGACCCTGCCCGCCGAGATCTCGTCATCGGACCACGGCAGCTGTGAATCTGAACGATCGCTATCGGTCCGCATCGTCGCGATGACCATCAATCCTGGAATCGGCCCGCGTCGCTCGAGATGCCGGCAGAACTCCAGCGTCGAATGGTCGGCCCACTGCAAATCGTCGAACCAGAACACGGACGGTCTGACCGATGCCCCGAGCGTCAGCACCTTCAACAGGATGTCGAATATCCGCTTCCTCACGACCTCGGGTTCGAGCTCATCGATCTCGCGACTGCCAGACGTCGGAATCGACATCATCCATGCGAGATACGGAATGAACTCATCGAATCCAGGAGCGAGCTGACGAAATGCCGAATCGAGTTTCTCCAGCCGCGTGTGTGAGCTGTCCGCTTGCCTGATGTTCGCAAAGCGTTCAAGTACGCCAATGAGCGGGCCGAACGCGACCGACTGCAGCATCTCAGTGCAGATGCATTCGAGTCGGCTGCTTCCAGCCGCGGTCTCACTCAGGAATTCGACCAGCCTCGACTTCCCAATGCCGGCAGCCCCAGACACCACAATGAATGGGGCGCCTTCGCGCTTCGCCGTCTCCCAGAGTTGCAGCAGATAATCGCGCTCCGAGCGCCTCCCGACCATCTCGTCGGATCGCACTCGTGCAATCTGATGGCGGTTCAGGGCACTCGTCCGCCCGTTCACCTGATATGCGGCAATGTTGGCTCTCTGAACCGGCTCCCCGTGCCTCTCGTCGCCGGGCACCGCGGCAAACTCGAAGAATCCTTCGACGATTCGCCGAGTCGCATCGCTGACCCACACAGTATTCGGGTTCGCCGCTGTCTCAATCCGCTTCGCGACGTTCACGGCGTCGCCGACCAGCCCGTCGCCGATCTCCGCGCCTACCGTTGATGCGACATCGCGAGTGCCGACTCTGATGAGGGCTCGGCCGGTATGAACGCCCACTCTGACGCGGAACATCATCCGGCGCTCCCGCTCCAATAGTGCCGAGAGAGACTGGATTGCGGTCACGATGTCAAGACCGGCAAGCACCGCCCGTCGTGCATCGTCCTCTCGGACACGCGGGTAGCCGAACAGAATGAGCAGTTCATCACCGCTGACCGCGTGGATGTATCCGTCATACCGGCGCACGGCCCGGCCGCAGCGACGCCGGAAGCGTTCCAGTGTATTGCGCCACAACGCGTCGCCGAGCTCGCGTGCGAGTTGCGACGAGCTCACGATGTCGCAGAACATGATCGACATGAAACGGAAATCGCGGCTGGTGGAAAGCGGGTCGCCGTGCGCGCGTTCCGTCTCTAGATAGGCGCTGGCGGTTCGGAGAATGAGCTCCGCCTCAGGATGACGAGTCCGTCGGAGGACTTGCTCGACGAGCGTTTTCGCTCCGCGCCAATCGTTTCGCGCGACAGCATCGCCGGCCTGATCCAGCAGGTCGTCGACACTCGGCTCCTGACCGACACTCGCCATGGGGAAACCCGATCATACGTCCGTGTCGCAAAATCCGCATTGACGCCGGCGCACGTGATGGGGCGGGAGTCGAGGCGGGCTTGCGGTCAGTGGTGCTCTGATCAGTTCACGGTCTTACCAGTTGTATTGCACGCCGACGAGCGCCCGCCGCCTCAACAGGGCACCTCCGAACGACTCCCAGTGACGGTCGTTGAAAAGGTTGGAGACATTGAACGTCAAGCTGGCTGACGCGGACAGGGGGTAGATCATGGTCGCATCAACAACGGTGTACGACCTTACATCGCCCAGAAAGAACCCGTCTGCCCACCTGAAGTCGCCCACCCATCTGACGTCGGCGCTGGCACCGATCCGGCCGCGTTCGTACGCGACACCGGCATTGAAGGAATGATCTGGCGCGTTCGGAAGCAGCAGGTTTTCTGTTCCGACCGGTTGATGCTGGATGTCGAAATCGAACAGGGAGTACGAGGAGGACACTCGCCAGCCCGCTGGAAGGGAGTAGTTCAGCGCGAAATCGAGTCCTTGAATGTTTACGGCGGCGAAATTGGTGTACGACGCCGCCACCAGCACGTTGGAACCATCCGCGCGATTCGAGAGAAGTGGTACGAGAGTCCGGATTTGATCGACGATCGCGCTTGGCAGGCCTGACGGCCCTTGCCATGGTCCAAAGCGTGGATTCAAGCGGCCAAGTGGCGTCCCGAGCTGCGGGAGCAGGCTCGTCGTGAGGTTCGACGATCGGCTCTTGTAGTAGTCGACAGCAACGAAAGCCCGACGCTGGATGACACCCTTGTATCCCGCTTCCCAGGTCTGCACTTTCTCGACACCGAGATCCTCGTTGCCTACCGCGACGATAGGTGTCGATCCAAACCTGCAGTTCGCGTTGAAGGGCGCACAGAATGCATTGAACAGTGCAAGGTCGGCTGGAGGCGCAACAGGCGCATCGAGAAAGTATTCGAGCGAGTTGGGAACCTGGAACGCACGGCTGTACGTGAGCCGAACGTTTTGATTCGGTGCGATGTCGTACGTGACCGCGGCTCTCGGCGAGAACTGAACGTCGTACAGCGAGCCCCAATCGGTGCGGGCAGCCAGCATCACTTTCATTCGTCTGCTGACCTGCCAGGCGCCTTGCCCGAACACTGCCTGCGTATCTGAAGCCACCGGTTCGGTCAGGAATGTCTGCGTGCCGACCGTCCGGTTATAGCTGTTCATCTTCTCGAGACCCGCCGCCGCACCAACCACGAGTTGAACAGCCCCCTGACGGAAGCTCTTGTTTGTCTGTCCCTCTACATGAAGGCGATAAGAGTTGGAGTTGAACTGAGTCCCAGTCGTCAGGCCAAGGTAGCCTGGTTCGTAATAGCCGTCGTAGGAGGCTGAGACGTCGAAGCGGTCTCCCCGCATCGCGACTCGAGCCCACGGGCGCTTACCGTCATTGGTCGCCGACTTTGCGCGCTGCCCGCTGGATTGGAACACGCCAAATCCACCGTGGGCATGGCCGCCTTCCACGGTGATCAGTCGACCGCTGCTCAGATACTTGTCGAGACGAAGCCCTCCGAACACGACAGTGGCGTCCTCGCCGTCGAACGCGACGACCTCCGCCGGAAGGCAATCGCCAAATGCTCCTGCCGCACACGCGACGCTGTACTCCGGGCCACTCACGCGCGAAACGGCGAAGCCATTACTGTGACGCACACCGCCCACCACGCGGCCGTACCATCCCTGGCCCAACTGCCCGGCCCACCGGCTCTCGACGTTGACCGTGTCTTGTTCGCCAAACGCGACGCGAACAAAACCCCCGCGACTATATCGAGGCTCTTTCGAGGTCATGCTGATGACGCCGCCTGCTGCATTTGCCCCGTACAGCGCACCACTGGGCCCTCGCACGAGCTCCACGCTCGCCAAGTCGTCCAACGGGAATGAAAACGCCGGCCATCCCTGGTATCCGAAAAACGGAAGCGACAGATCATGGCCGTCCTGAAGCACGGCAACGCGTCGACTGAGAGAGCGGTTGAATCCACGCGTGCCGATGTTGAAATCCCACAGCCCGCCCTGTGTGACCTGTGCTCCCGGTGTGAACTCGAGCAGCTTGGCGACTTGACCGTTCGAGGCCTTTCGTTCGATCTCTGCCTCACCGATGAGACTTGCCGCCGCGGGCGCTTCGACGATGCGCTCTTCGCGTCGCGAGACGCCACGCACAATCAGACTGTCGGTAAACCCCTCCTCCCAATCGACGGTCTCCTCGATCGTGGTCGTTGTGCCAGGCGACACCTTCAGCTCCGACCTGGTGATGAGATTTCGTCCCAGGCTCCAGGTGATCGAGTACGTTCCCAAAGGCAGATCGGAGAACGAGAACACACCGTTCGGCCCGGTGAGGTGGGTTTCGCCGATCTGATTCAACAGGACGCTCGCGCCGACCACGCCCTTCCCGTCCTTGCGGACGAGGCGACCCTCGATGCGGCCTTTCTCGTCCTGGGCGCGCACAATTGGTGAGGGATAAGCAACCGCAACAACGATGGCGATCGACAGTAATCGAAGTGAAGGGACGCCCCTGTGATTCATACGTCTTTCTTGGCAGCTGCGAGACGGACACGTGCGTCAGAGCAACCGCCAGCAATGAGCGACCTTTTGATCGGATCAAACCATATACAACATTTGTGCGTACGTCGCACCGACAATTCCACCTTCGGGCGCATGACGCGTGTGGGGTTGAGGCTGAGCAGGGATCCGTGACCGCGATCACGGGGGAAGGTGACCGCGGTCACAAGCGGCGACGGGATGGCTACGAAATCCCGCCCAGACAGAGGTATTTGATCTCGAGATACTCCTCGATCCCGTACTTCGATCCTTCGCGGCCGAGGCCGGATTCCTTCACGCCGCCGAAGGGAGCCACTTCGGTCGAGATCAGCCCGGTGTTGATACCGACCATGCCCGACTCCAGCGCCTCGGCCACGCGCCACACGCGGGCGATGTCGCGGCCATAGAAGTACGCCGCCAGACCGAACTGGGTGTCATTGGCCATCGCGATCGCTTCGTCCTCGGTCTTGAACCGGAAGAGCGGCGCCACCGGACCGAACGTTTCCTCTCGCGCCACCATCATCGACGGCGTCATGTCGACGATCACGGTCGGCTCGAAGAAGCGGCCGCCGCGCGCGTGGCGCTTGCCGCCGAGCACGACGCGCGCGCCCTTTCTCGTGGCATCGGCGATGTGCTCCTCGACCTTGAGCACCGCTTTGTCGTCGATCAGCGGACCCTGATTCGCGCCGGGCTCGAGGCCGTTCGTCGGCGACAGCTTGCTGACCGCGGCCGATAGCTTCTGCGCAAACGCGTCGTAGATGCCATCCTGCACGTAGAGGCGGTTCACGCACACGCAGGTCTGTCCGTTGTTGCGATACTTCGACGCCATCGCGCCCTCGACCGCCGCGTCGATATCCGCATCGTCGAACACGATGAACGGCGCGTTGCCGCCGAGCTCGAGCGACACTTTCTTCACGGTTTTCGCGCACTGCTCCATCAGCAGCTTGCCGACCTCGGTGGATCCGGTGAACGACAGCTTCTTCACCGTCGGATTCGACGTCATCTCGCCGCCGATCTCCGACGCCGATCCGGTCACGACGTTGAGTACGCCCTTCGGCGCACCCGCACGTTCGGCGAGCTCTGCGAGCGCGAGCGCCGAGAACGGCGTCTGCGACGCCGGCTTCAGGACCACCGTGCACCCCGACGCGATCGCCGGTCCGGCCTTGCGCGTGATCATCGCCAGCGGAAAGTTCCACGGCGTGATGCACGCGACGACGCCGATCGGCTGTTTGATAACGACGATGCGAGTGTCGGCTTGATGGCCGGGAATGGTGTCGCCGTAGACCCGCTTGGCTTCCTCGGCGAACCATTCGAGAAACGACGCCGCGTACACGACCTCGCCCTTCGACTCGGTGAGCGGCTTGCCCTGCTCGATCGTCATCAGCCGCGCGAGATCTTCCTGATGCTCGAGCATCAGCTCGTACCAGCGTCGCACGACAGCGGCGCGCTCCTTCGCGGTCTTCCTGCGCCACGCAGGCAGCGCGCGATCCGCGGCTTCGATCGCAGTGCGCGTTTCCGCGGCACCGCACTTCGGTACCGTACCGATGATCTCGCCGGTCGCCGGGTTGTCAACGTTGATCGTCGCGCTCGAGCGCGCGTTCACCCACGCGCCGTCGATGTAGCACGACTGGCGGAACAACTTGGAATCTTTGAGGGAGACGCCGGTTGGAGCGATGGAAGGTGTTGCCATGATGGTTCGTCAAGGCGGGTCTCAAGACCCGCCTCTACGTCCGGCTAAAGCCGGACACTCCGTACTACTAGACCCACTTGTCGGGCTCGCTCAGCGCGACGACCACGTCGTTCAGGAACTGTGCCGCGCGCACGCCATCGACGACGCGATGATCCGACGACAGCGTCAGCGTGACCATCGGCTTCACGCCGAGCATGCCGCCCGACGCGACCACGCGCTCGGAGATCGCACCGACGGCGAGAATGCCAGCCTGCGGCGGGACGATGATCGCAGTGAAGGCATCGACCGAGAACATGCCGAGATTGCTGATCGTGAACGTCGCGCCGGTAATATCCGCCGGCTGCAGCTTGTTCGCCCGCGCGCGCTCGGACAGTTCCTTGCGCTGCTTCGCGATATCGCCCAGGCCGATGCGATCCGAGTTCTTGATCACGGCAGTCACGACCGCGTCTTCGACCGCCATCGCCAACGCGACGTTGACGTCGGCGTTGATCGCGATCGACCCGTTCGCCCAGCTGCCGTTCATGCGCGGATGCTGACGCAGCGCCCGCGAGACGGCGGCGACGATCAGATCAGTATGCGTCACCTTGACGCCGTGCGACTTCTCGATCGCCGGAATTCGCTTCTCGCGTGTCGCATTGAGCGCCGTCGCATCGACGTCGCGCGCCACGAAGAAATGCGGCACCGTCGTCCAGCTTTGCGTCGTGCGCTCCGCCATGATGCGGCCGATCGAGCTCACCGTTCCGCCCGACGTAGGCGCCGAAGGCGCCGAAGCCGGTCTCGCCGTAGCCGCTGGAGCCGCAGGCTGAGCGGCGGAGGCGGACGCTTTCAGGATGTCATCGGCAAGAATCTCTCCACCCGCACCCGATCCGCGCAGCTTGGTGATGTCGACGCCATGCTCGCGCGCGAGGCGTCGCGCTTTCGGCGAGATGCGCGCGCCCGCTGCCGAGGCGGGCTCCGCAGCCGCGGGCGCAGCTGCCGCAGCGGCGGCCGCGGCAGGTACCGCGTCCATCTTGCGCCCGCTCTGCATCTGCCCGCCGCCAGTGGGCACCGCTTCACCAGGCTTCAGCAGCCACGCGATCGTGTGGCCGACGGGGACGACATCGCCTTCCTTGGCGGTAACGCCCGAGAGCACACCATCACCGGACGCTTCGATCTCGACCACCGCCTTGTCGGTCTCGACCTCGAGCAGCATCTCGCCTTTCTTGACCTGCTCGCCTTCCTTCTTCTTCCACGAGACCAGCTTGCCCGTTTCCTGCGCCATCTCAAGCGCAGGCATCACCACGCTTACTGCCATTTACTGGAGCATCCCTTCGAGGTGTATGGCGGCCGCTCCGTTGTCGCGGCCGACGAATCTCGCTTCAAGGCTCGTTGTGGTTCGCATGCCTTCAGTTCGCCCTACCCACGAGAACCCGCTCCGACCTTCTCGCCCTCAGCCTTCGCCGCAGCGGCAACCATCTTCACGACCTCAGGATTCGGCGGCGCCTCGGTCTCGCGAACGGTCGGCAGCGTTCCGCCGACCGTGACGAACGGCGCGCCCGCGACGAGCAACTGCTCGGCCGGGAAGCGCGTGATCACTTCGTGGCCCGTCGCCGTGACGACGATCTCTTCTTCGATGCGCGCCGCACTGGTGCCGTCCTTCGTGGGCCAGAACGTTTCGAGCGCGAACACCATGCCCGGTTTGATTTCGTGCGGATGATCGAGCGACACCAGACGGCTGATCATCGGCTTCTCCCAAATCGCCAGACCAATGCCGTGTCCCATCTGCAGCGCGAACGCGGCCTCTTCATCCGGGAAGCCGAACTCCGTCGCCTTCGGCCACACCGACGCGACTTCCGCCGTTGAACGGCCGGGACGGATCAACTCGATCGACGCGTCGAGGTAGTCGCGGCATCGCTTGTAGGCATCGACGAGCTGGTGCGACGCCGATCCGATCGCGAAGCAGCGGTAGTAGCAGGTGCGATAGCCCATGTACGAATGGAGGATGTCGTAGAACACGGGATCGCCGGGCCGCATCATGCGATCCGAGAACACGTGCGGGTGCGGGCTCGCGCGCTCGGCCGAGATGGCATTGACGCCCTCGACGTACTCCGAGCCGGCCTCGTAGAGCACCTTCGCCACCAGCGCCACGGCATCGTTCTCGCGCATCCCCGGCTTCATCGCGCGATAGAGATCGTAGTAGGCGGCATCGACCATCGCTGCCGAATGCGTGAGCAGCGAGATCTCGTCGACCGTCTTGATCTCGCGCGCGTTCGACATCAACTGCTGGCCGTCGACGATGGTGAGCCCCTCCTTCTGCAGCGCGAACAGAATCGGCGGCTCCACGACGTCGACACCGACCGGCTCTTTGTGCAGATTTCGCTTCTCGAGCTCCACCTTGATCTTGCGCGCCACTTCTTCCGATCGGCCCATCTCCGGCGACATCGCTCCGCGCATGAGCGGAATGCCCGCGCGCGAGCGCTCGCCGAGCCAGTCGCAGTTCAGCTGATGGTGGCGCGCGGCGGATCCGAAGTCCCAGAGAATCGGCTCGTCGCCCTGCGGCAGCAGCGTGAAGCGGCTGATCTTGTCCTGCGCCCACGTGCCGATGTGCGTGGCCGTGATGTAGCGGACGTTGTTCATGTCGAAGCAGAGCACCGAGCCGAGCTCCGACTTGGCCAGCATGCTCTTGATCCGATCGAGCCGCTCACGGCGCAGGCGATCGAAATCGATGCGCCGCTCCCAATCCACCGCCATCGTGCCGTAGGTCTTAATAGCCACAAAAGCTCCCTTCGGTCGCAGGAATCAGGAGTCGGGAATCAGGAATCAGAAATGCCTGATTGCCATCTGCTGATACCTACTGATTCCTGATTCCCGATCCCTGATTCCTTCTCGTTCATCTGTTACACATCTGACGCGCGAGATCGAACACCTGCTGATCGCTCGGCACGGTTGAATCTTCGAGCGGCGGCGAGAACGGAATCGGCACGTGCATCGCGCCGAGCCGCCGCACCGGACCATCGAGATCGTAGAACGCTTGCTCCTGAATCGTCGACGCGATCTCGCCGGTGACGCCGTAGCGGTAGTAGCCCTCGTCCATGACGATGCACCGCGACGTTTTCTTCACCGATTCCACCAGCGTCTTCTCGTCGAGCGGCCACGTCGTTCTCGGATCGACCACCTCGGCGCTGATCCCGACCTCTTCGAGCATCGTCGCCGCGCGCAGCGCGGTCTGCACCATGCTGCTCAACGCGATGATGGTGATGTCGCTGCCCTGACGCTTCACGTCGGCCACGCCAAGCGGGATCACGTAGTCTTCTGCGGGCACCGGACCCTTCACCTTCTTGTAGCTGATCTTGTGCTCGAAGATGACGACCGGGTTGTCGTCGCGCACGGCAGCCTTGAAGAGCCCCTTCGCATCGTACGGCGTCGAGGGCACAACCACCTTGAGTCCAGGGATATGGCTCGGCCACGCGTGGAGCGACTGCGAGTGCTGCGCTGCCGATCGCCGCGTTGCGCCCATGGTCGCGCGGATGACGAGCGGCACCTTCCATTTGCCGCCCGACATGTAGTGGATCTTCGCGGCCTGGTTGGCGACCTGGTCCATGATGATCATCAGGAAGTCGCCGAACATGATGTCGACGATCGGGCGCATGCCGGTCATGGCTGCGCCGACGCCGATGCCAGTGAAGCCGGCTTCCGAGATCGGCGTGTCGATGATGCGGTCTTTGCCGAACTCGTCGACCAGCCCGGTGAGCACCTTGAACGTCGTGCCCGCCTCGGCGACATCCTCGCCCATCAGCACGACCTTCGGATCGCGCCGCATCTCCTCGGCGATCGCTTCCTTGATCGCGTCGCCGAACGTCAGCTCGCGAACGGCAGTTGCGGTATCAAGCATAAATGTCCTGGTCCACCTTGCTGGGATCGGGATACGACGCGTTCACCGCGAACTCCACGGCGCCGTCCATCTCCGCGATCAGCTCTTCCTGAATCCGATCCAGTGCCGCACGATCGGCCACGCCGTTCGCCATCAGCCACTCACCGTGCAGTGTGATCGGATCGCGCTGCGTCACCCACTCCTGCTCTTCGGACTTCGGCCGGTAGTAGGCGCGCGCGACGTCGCCGACGTGGTGGCCGTGATAGCGATAGGTCTTGAACTGCAGGAACGCCGGACCGTCACCCGTGCGCGCGCGCTCGACGTATTTCGACGCCACGCCAAACACCTCGCGCACGTTCTGACCGTCGACGGTTTCGACCGCCATGCCGAACGCCGCCGGGCGGGCCGCGACGTCGCCGGCAGTCGACTCGGAGAAGTGCGTGTACTCGTTGTAGCCGTTGTTCTCGCAGGCGAAGATCACCGGCAGCTTCCATAGCTGCGCCAGGTTCATCTCCTCGTACAGCAGCCCCTGGCCGAGCGCGCCTTCGCCGAAGAAGCACACCGCCACGCGTCCGGTCTTCAGATACTTCGACGCGTACGCCGCACCGGTCGCAATCCCTGCGCTGCCGCCGACGATTGCGTTCGCGCCCAGGTTTCCGGTCGCGGGATCGGCGATGTGCATCGACCCGCCTTTGCCCTTGCAGTAGCCGACTTCCTTTCCGAGCAGCTCCGCGAACATCAACTTGGGATCGGCGCCCTTCGCAAGACAGTGCCCGTGCCCGCGATGTGTGCTGGTGATGTAGTCGTCTTTCCGCAGCGCTTCGCACACGCCGACGGCAATGGCCTCTTCACCGATATAGAGATGCGCCAGCCCCGGCATCACCGCGCGCGTGTAGAGATCGTTGACCCGCTCCTCGAACAGGCGAATTGCGACCATCTGGCGATAGAGCGTCAGCAACTTCTCCGTGCCGATGTCGAGGCCGACGGCCTGACTCGCCAGCGTGCCGTGGTTGGTGACCGTGCTCATGCGGATACTCCTGACATCTGGGCTAACACCTGGAAGATTGCGGCGAAGTCCTTTTCGGCCAGCCCCATCGCGCGGGCGGCCGTGAGGTACTCGTTCGCGATCGACGTCGTCGGCAGCGGCACACCGACGCGGCGGCCCATCTCGAGCGCCAGCGTCGTGTCCTTCTGCATCATCTTCATGTCGAACCACGCCTCGTCCGGCGGGTCGATGACCATCGGTCCGCGGTACTGCACCATCGGCGACGCGATGACGCTGTTGGTCAACACTTCAACGGCCGTCTTACGCGGGATGCCCGACTTCTCGGCCAGCAGCACCGCTTCGGAGAACGCAAGCATCTGAACGACGAGACTCAGGTTCGTGGCGATCTTCATCGACACAGCGAGACCGTTGTCGCCGACGTGCGTCGCCTTGGGGCCGATATCGAGCAGCAGCGGCTTGATCTTCTCGAACGTCTCGGCACGACCACCGACCATCATCGTCAGCTTGCCTTGCTCGAGCGTGATCACGCTGCCCGACACTGGTGAATCGACCATGTCGGCGCCCTTGGCGCGCACCTTCTCGGCGAGCACCTTGCTCGCGGCCGGGCTCACCGTGCTCATGTCGATGAGCACCTTGCCTGAACCGAGACCGGCGACGATCCCGTCCGGCCCGTTGGCGATCGCTTCGAGCGCCGCCGAATCGGTGACCATCGAGAAGACGATGTCGGCCTTCTCGGCAACCGCGCGTGGCGTGTCGGCCCACTTCATGCCGCGATCGAGCAGCCACTGCGCTTTCGATTTGGTTCGATTGGTGCCGGTGACGACGTGGCCCTTCGACATGAGCCGATCCGCCATCCGGCCGCCCATGACTCCGAGGCCGACGTATCCGAGGTTTGCCATAATGCAGGCCGCGCGCGCTCGCTGCGTACGTAGTGGCCGCCTGTAGGCGGCCTTTTAACTGTTGTAGTGGCCGCCTTTAGGCGGCCCATCTCGACGGAAACAGCTTTCAAGTATCCCTTGGAAACAAAGTCCGACGCAAGATGCCGCAGACCACGGAAACGCCCGTCAGTTCCTCGCTCGCATCGATTGGCATTCGTCTGTCCGACTGGTTCGAGCGATGGTTCCCGGACGCGTTCGCGCTGGCACTCACAGCCGTGGCGATCATCTTCGTGGCCAGTGTCGCCGCGGGCAGCTCGGTGGCGCAGACGGCTCAGTGGTTCGGCGCCGGGTTCTGGGATCTCGTGGCGTTCACGATGCAGATGTCCATGATCATCGTGACCGGCTACGCCGTGGCCACAGCCCCCCCGGTGTACGCGGTCGTGAGGAAGATTGCCGAGATCCCCTCGAACGGTCGCAACGCGGCAGCGTTCGTCGGTCTCTTCTCGATGCTCGCGTCGCTGCTGTCGTGGAGCTTCAGCCTGATCTTCAGCGGCTTGCTGGCACGCGAAGTCGCGCGTCGCGTGCGAGGCGCCGACTATCGTGCGATCGGAGCGGCCGCGTATCTCGGTGTCGGCAGCGTGTGGGCGCTCGGTCTGTCGTCCTCTGCCGCTCTCATCATGGCAGCGCCCGCCTCGCTGCCCGATTCGATCAGGAAGATCAGCGGCGTCATTCCGCTCAGTCAGACGCTGGGCCTGTGGCAAAGCCTGCTCATCGCGGCAACGTTGATCGTCGTGTCGATGGCATTGTGCTATTTGTCAGCGCCGGCCGACGCCGACGCGCGCGGCATGAAAGAGATGGGCGTCAGCGATCAGCCGGCGACACAGGACATCGGTCAACGGCAGACACCAGGCGAATGGCTCGAGTACAGCCCGATCCTCACCGTGATCGCGAGCGGGGCAGGACTCCTCTATCTGATTCGTGAAGTGGCGGCGAACGGGCCCGCCGTCATCCTCGAGCTCAATCACTACGTGTTTCTGTTCCTGATCGTCGGCCTGCTGCTCCACTGGCGCCCGCGATCGTTCGTGCAAGCGATCACATCCGCGGTGACGCCCGTCGGCGGCGTGCTCATTCAGTACCCGCTCTACGCCGGCATCGTCCGCATGATGACCGAGTCGGGCATCGCCACCGCGCTCGCGCATTTCTTCGTTGCGATCTCGACCACACACACCTACCCGGTAATGGTGGGGATCTACTCCGCGTTTCTCGGTCTCTTCATTCCATCAGCCGGAGGCAAGTGGCTGATCGAAGCGCCATACATGCTCCAGGCGGCGAAGACGCTGGAGGTTCATCTCGGCTGGGTGGTACAGACCTACAACGCCACTGAAGCGCTGGCCAATCTGATTCACCCGTTCTGGATGTTGCCGTTAGTGGGAATCCTCGGCCTCAAGGCCCGAGATATCGTCGGCTACTCGATGCTGCAGTTTGCCGTGCACGTGCCGGTGGTGCTGTTCCTGGTGTGGATCCTGAACTTCACGCTTCACTACGCGCCGCCCGTCGTTCCGTAGCGGCGCGACAGCTCCCAACTCCCAACTTCCGATTCCCAAGTACCAAGAGCAATGAGCCATGTCTGGGATTCAGAAGTTGAGTCGTTGGAAGTTGTCAGTTCTGTCTGGTTAGTCCCAAACAATCTTCGTTTGGATCCGGGCCAGACGATGCGTCGGTCGAACTCTCAATGTTGTCGTCATGGTCGTCACCTCTGGCCTAAAGTGTTGGGGCCCATTCGCTCACGGGTGCGGCGACCGGCACAATCGAAGCCGGGTCGACCTCCTCGCTCGCGGACAGGTCGGATTCACTCCACACCACGTTCTCGCCCCACACCACGTTCTCGCCCCAGATGAGGTTTTCACCCCAGACGACGTTCGTGCTCCAGACGATGTTGGTGCTCCAGACGATGTTCGTGCTCCAGACGATGTTCTCACCCCAGACCACGTTCGTGCTCCAGACGATGTTGTCGCCCCACACGATGTTTTCGTACGCCACGAGGCGGTAGTTCAGCGAGTCGCCCCAGACGATGTTGTCGCCCCAGACGATGTTCTGCGCCCACGGCACGACGGCACCGGCGTAAACCGTCGACGGCACCAGCGGTGTCGTCAACCAGTAGGTACCGAGGAGCGCCGACGTGTTGATCGAACGTGCCACGGTGACGGCACCGCTCGAGTTCAGCTCGCCGGTGCCCTGGGTCATCCGGTCGTACGGCTGACCGTTCGCGTCAGACAGACTCGTCGCCGTGAACTGCAGGATGGCCTTCACCAGGTTCGGCGTCAGTTTGTTCGCGCCAGCGGCGTTGATCATTCTCGCCACCACGCCAGACACAACGCCTGCGGACATGCTGGTGCCGGTAAGGGACAGCGGCTGAGAGATCGTCGTGCCCGATCCGACCCGCAGCTGCGGGTACTGAACGTTCAACGTGCTCGTCGTGCTCACGACCTGAGTGATCTTGTGGCCGGGCGCAACGAGATCGGGCTTGGCGTACTTGTCGTTCCACGTCGGCCCGCGCGAGCTGTACGGTCCGATCGAATCATCGGAACGGCCGATGGTTCCCATCGTCTGCGACGCGCCGATCGTGATCGCCGAGCGCGCGTTGCCGGGGACAGTAATGCCGCCGTAGCCCACATGGCCGGTCTGCGGGTTGATGCCGACGTTGCCGGCGGACACCACAACCACGATCCCCGCCGCCACGGCCTTGTCGACGGCCTTCACCAGCGGATCGGTCTTGGCCGATTCGAACGGCGCGTGGCCGAGCGAGAGGTTGATGACGTCGATGTCGAGCGCGGCTTTGTTCGCGATCGCGAACTCGATCGCCGTGATCACGTTGCTCGTCGAACCCTTGCCGTTCCCATCGAGCACGCGCAAACCGATCAACGACACCGCTGGCGCGAGGCCCTGATAGGCGCTTCCGTACGGCGAGCCGCTGCCCGCGATCGTCGCCGCCACGTGCGAGCCGTGGCCGTACTCGTCGTGCGGCGCCTGCGCGAGCGCAACGCCGGTGGTGAAGTCGTAGAACGCGCGGATGCGGCTCCCGAACGTTCCGAGCGGCGCGATGCCCGAATCGATCACCGCCACGCCCACGCCAGTGCCCTCGTATCCACTCGTCGGGATGCCGAGATCCTGTCGGAGCATGTCGCCGTTCGTAATCGGCACGACCGTCTGATCGGACCCGACTGGCGCGTCGATCGAGACCGACAAGACACCAGGCATGTCGGCGAGCTTATCGAGCAGCTTGACCGGCACTTCGAGCGTGAGCGCTGAGATCACGCCGTGCTCGCGCGGTACGGGGAGTCCCTGCGCGACCAATGCTCGCTTCAGCTGAGCCCGAACCTTGCCGTCAACCTGAATGATGACCGTAACTGTTTTTTGACCGTGCTTGCCCGCCTCCTGCAGCGCAGCATCGAACTTTGGGTTCCGGCGCTCCGCTGCCGCGGGATGAGCGAGTGCGATCGCAGTCAGCAAGCTGAATGCGATTCGCCACCACCCAGGTGAACGTACTGTCAGAACTGTCATGCCCTCTCTGTGAGCAATGACAAAGCCAGCTTGTTGAGTTACAGATCTCGGTACTGCGCGCGTGCGATTCGTCTCACGTGTGCGTACCGATGCGCGCGGTGGCGAGCGGCCCACGTTTTGACGCGCGCGCGGCAGTCTCAAGGTTTTCTGACATCGCCAGACATCGCGCACTAGCGCTACTTCCGAGATCCCGGTCAGCACGGGCAGAACTGCGAAAGCTGAAGCAGCGACTTACACCCTCCTGCGCCCAATCGACACGACGCCGCCTCGGGTTCCGCACGAGTCGTATGGCCGCGGTCCCGTCGCAAGCCTCAGGAAACCCGCGATCTAAGTTGCTGAGCCCGGCCGTGTCGAACTGGCCATTTCTATGCAACTAGGACCATGCACGGCAGACCCTTGAGGAGGAACACATGAGTCGATTGATTGCGTCGATCACGTTCGCGCTTGTGGCATCGGCCATGGCCGTCAATGCCCAGGACACGACCGTGAAGTCGAAGACCAAGAGTTCAGGTGGGCAAGCGCAGACGGTGACATATACGGGCTGCGTCGCGGCGGGTACCGAGTCGAGAAGCTTTGTGCTCGACAAGGTGGTCCCCGTGAGCCGTACCACCACCACCGATCTGCAGACCGGCGAGAGCAGCTCGAGCACGACGTATGCGCTCGTGCCCGGTGAACGAGTGGAGGTGCAGACCCACGTTGGCAAGAAGGTCGAAGTGACCGGCACGATGCTTCCGGGCGGCGACAGCAAGACCGAAACGACGACCCGAGTCGATCGTGAGCACGGCGACGATGCCAAGACGCGCACGCGCGTCGAGAGCAAGAACGCCATGCCGCAGTTCCAGGTGACGTCGATCCGCGACATCGGCCCCTGCAACTAACCGCTGACAGTTCGACGTTCGAGGTTCGAGGTTCGACGTTCACAGAGAATGTCGAACCTCGAACGAACATCGAACGTCGAGCCTCGAACGTCGAAC
>Ga0075423_10000595_pt1 | contig 29599 bp, 19 predicted proteins | sample SoiMethybrSBSTD2_FD_80114 | JGI IMG/M metagenome (GOLD analysis project Ga0075423, IMG submission 80114) | Bulk soil microbial communities from a Populus tree surrounding site in Tennessee, USA - Soil MetaG P. TD hybrid SBSTD2 | ecosystem: Environmental > Terrestrial > Soil > Tree plantation...
CACAACAACGGGTCAAATCGCCGGCTTTCTGGCTGAACCGATTCAGGGAGTGGGGGGATTTATCACGCCCCCCAAGGAGTATTTTAAGGAGGTCCAGCGAATCGTCAAGAAGTATGGCGGCCTATTGATGATCGATGAAGTCCAGACTGCCTGGGGACGGACTGGAGAGGCAATGTTCGGGATCTCCTACTGGGAGGTGGAACCCGATGTCATGACCTTTGCCAAGGGACTGGCTAATGGCATTCCAATTGGCGTGACTATTGCCACACCGGAAGTCGCTGATAGCTACAAAGGTGTAACATTCTCTACCTTTGGAGGCAACCCTGTCACCTCGGTTGCGGCGCTGGCGGTGATTGAATACATCGAAAAGAATGACCTTCTCAGCAATGCACGCGAAGTTGGGGGATATCTTCGGGAGCGACTGGAGGAACTAAAGGAGAAATACCCAGTCATTGGGGATGTTCGGGGAATGGGGTTAATGCAAGGGCTAGAGCTAGTCTACCCTGACAAGTCTCCAAATCCGCAGGCGGTACTTCAGGTCTTTGAGAAAACGAGAGAGCTGGGTTTATTGATTGGTAAAGGCGGCCTCTGGGGGAACGTCATCAGAATTACCCCGCCCTTGATTTGTTCCAAAAATGATGTTGATGAAGCGGCCAAAGTCCTGGATCGGGCACTCGAGTCGCTTTGAATACGGGAAGGAAAGAGCATAGAAACGAACTGAGTCTCGGCGTCAGTCAATTCGTTCGGTAGGCAGTTCCAGTCTGACCGGGAGCTGAACAGTAAAAACGCTGCCTTTGCCGGGCTCGCTCTCTACCTGGATTTTCCCTCCGTGTCTCTCCACAATTTTTTGACAAATGGGCAAGCCCATTCCAGTCCCCACGCCAAGACCTTTAGTGGTGAATCCCGGATCGAAGATTCTTTCGATGTCCTCGGGAGGTATTCCCTTGCCGGTGTCGAGAATACGAACAAAGACCATTCCTGTGTCATGCCAACTCTGAATATGAATCTCTCCCTGTGAGGGGATGGCTTCGATGCCGTTGAGAAGAAGATTCATGAAGACTTGGTTCAGATCCGAGGGGAAGCAGTCAATTTCCGGCACGTCCGCATACTCCTTGTAGACACGAATGTCTTTCTTAAGCTGGTGCTTGAGGAGCTCCAGCGTGACTTCGACGCACTCCCGAATATCCATTCTGCGCAGGGGCGAGTGGTCCAGATTCGCAAAGCTGCGCATGGCTTTCACCATGGAATCCAAACGATGACAAGCGTTCTGGCCAACTTGTGCGCTCTCTGACAAGACATTGAACAGCCGTCGGATCTCCTGTCCTCTCGTGAGGTCCGTATGTTCTTCCGCCTTCAGGAGAGTCTGGATGCGCCCTGCAGCACGTTCGAAGGTTTGAATGACGCTAGAGAGAGCTCCCAGTGGAGTATTCGCTTCATGGGCAAAGCCCGCCACCAGGCGTCCTAGAGAGGCTCTTTTCTCTGCCTGAATTCTTTCGGCCTGGGTTTCTTTGAGCTCCTGCACGGTTGCTGCGAGCTGAAGATAGTAGCGTTGGTTTTCTTCGCTCAGCCGTTGTCGCTCCAGGGCATTTCTGACAACGAGTCGCAACTCCTCGATATCAAACGGCTTTGAGAGATAATCGTAGGCCCCTGCTCTAAGAGCCTGGATCGCGAGGGCTTCAGAGCCATGAGCCGTTATCAGCACCACCGGCGGAGGATTGGTCAACCGCTTCACTTCTTGCAGCAGAGAGATTCCGTCCATCTCCGGCATATTGATGTCGGAGATGATGGTGTGAGGTTGGAGCTCTCGAATCTTGCGCAGGGCTTCTCTTCCGTCAGAGGCCACCTCGACCTGACAACCTTCCCGCTCCAAAGATTTTCCGATTCCGTAGCGCGCGGCTTCTTCATCATCAATGACCAGGATCGTTGTCGATCTCTGCTCGTTCATACGTAAGAGGAGCTGCGAGGGTTATGTGGAGATGTCGCGGTCTTAACCTGCTACATTACGATCGCGCTATTTCTCTAATTTTCTGGGCGATACACCGGGCGCTGACCCCAAAGCGGTCGAGCAATTCCTCCGGCTTGCCTGATCGTGGAATGTCTTTGACAGCCAGCTTGTGAACCTGAACACCGCTACCGGCCACGCCGTTGAGTACCGCATCTCCTAGCCCGCCGTCGTAGTAGTGTTCTTCGACTGCAAGCAGGCAGTTACTACTCTCACTGGCTGCCCGAAGCAGTCCTTTGGCGTCAATCGGTTTGACTGAATAAGCGTCGACGACGCGCACCGCGATGTTCTCACCAGCCAGCATCTCGCAGGCCTTGAGTGCCTCGACCAAAGTGATACCTGCGGCAACCACCGCGAGTCTGTCGCTCGAGCTGGATCGCAGCACTTTGCTTCCACCGATCTCGAAAGGTTCATCGTTGGGATAGAGCACAGGCGATTTTGGCCGACTGGTACGGATGTACACAATGCCTTTGTGTTCTGCGGCCAACAACACCAACTTTTCAGTCGAAACCGCGTCACTCGGGTAAAAAACCACGGCGCCCGGGATCGCACGGAACAGTGCTAGATCCTCCAACGCCATTTGTGACGGACCATCTTCACCAATCGACACGCCACAGTGAGACCCAACACACTTGATGTTGGCTCTGGATATGGCAGCCATGCGCAGGTGGTCCATCGCACGTCCGAAAAAGGCCCCGAAGGTAGAGACGAACGGAATCTTTCCCCGGTTGGCCAAACCCACGGCAACCCCCACCATGTTCTGCTCGGCAATGAAACTTTCAAAGAAACGCTCGGGATGAGCCTTCATGAATCGCTCGGCGAAGGTGGAGTTTTTTGTGTCTCCGTCTAAGGCTACAACGTCCGGGTTGGCTGCTCCCAGTTTTGCAAGGGCACTGCCGTAAGCCTCTCGTGTCGCAATACTCTCTTCCCGCTTGAAGTCCGACGGCGCAATGCGTTGAAGCCTTGAATTCTCGTCGTGGCGTGCGGGAATGGACGGCTTTGAGATCGAGACCGGCCTGGAATCTCCGCTGACATGAAGTTCTGTTAAGGCCCTTTCCATCTCATTGCCCTTCTTGAGCGGTTTTCCATGCCAGCCCTCTTTGTCTTCGAGGAATGAAACACCCTTACCTTTTTTTGTTTTCGCCAGGATTGCTGTAGGCTGGTCCTTAAGCTGCCTGGCTTGCTCGAACCCTGCCAGGATCTTTGAAAAATCATGGCCGTCAATCACAACCGTTTGCCATCCGAATCCCGAAAACTTTTTCTGATAGCTTTCAACCTGCGAGCCATGCATGGTTTCCTGGCTCTGCCCCAAGCGATTCACGTCGACAATACCAACGAGATTGTCCAGTTTGTAGTACGCTGCTAGAGCTGCTGCTTCCCAGACGCCTCCCTCGACGCTTTCTCCATCACCCATAAGGACATACGTCCGATAGTCCAACTTGTCGAGGTACTTGGCGTTCAGTGCCATGCCGACCCCTATCGATAGGCCTTGCCCCAGGGAGCCGGTTGCAACCTCCACCCACCTCCAACGCGGGGTCGGGTGCCCTTCTAGCTCACTGTCGATGCGCCGAAGCGTCAACAATTTGTCCTCCGGGATGACCCCGACTTCTGCCCAAGCCGCATAAAGCAAGGGAGCTGCATGACCTTTCGAGAGGATGAACCGATCATTGTTGATGTGGTTAGGATTTCGCGGATCATAACGCATCTCGTGGAAGAAAAGCGCTGCGACAATGTCAGCGGCCGACATGCATGAAGTCGGGTGACCTGATCCTGCTTCACTCGTCGACCGAATAGAGTGAATTCGAAGACGAGCGGCCTTGTTCCGCAGAAGATCAATTAGTTCTTCTTGTATCATGAAGTCCTCTTGTAGAGATATGAACGCGGTTCCTTGCGTTGCAAGAACGCTTCCTCTAGGATAAGCACTAAAATGCTATCATCGTCCATAGTTATGACAAAAGCAAATGAGTACTATGAGAATTTCTCGAGGAAGTTAACCCGAAACGATGAGGTCCTTACCGATGAGAAAGCACCATTGCACCCGTTCTGAAGCCCTTAGATTGCTGCCGAAAAGCTCTCGCCAGCGGCGGAAGGATAGTGACGCCTCTCCCTACGTTCGACCATCTTATTGACATCGCTCAGATCCTTGCCTGCGTTGCGGGTGTGACGGACCTCACTACGTTGCAGGCCATTCTTCACAATAGCGTCGAAGATACACAAACAACTCCAGGAGTTAGAGGAGGTATTTGGGCAGGAAGTACGATTAGTCATAGAAGAAGTGACTGACGACAAGCGACTGCCTAAACCGGAACGAAAGCGTCTTCAGATCGAGAGAGCACCACATCTGTCAACTGCCGGAAATTGATTAAGATTGCTGACAAAATATCCAACGTTCGGGGTGTTACATATTTACATATTCGCCGCCCATGCAATGGAGTCTCCAGCGTCGGCGGGAGTATCTCAACTGGACCGAAGGAGTCGTGTCCGGCTGTCGGGGCTGCAATGAGGCGGACCTCTACGATAGGACCATCGCGGCAGGCAGGCAGATCCTACACAGCTGGGTGACCAGACCTGAAGGGTTGGGGGCTCTCCAAAGTCTCAAGGTTGTTCTCTTCGTGGAGAGTACGACGTCGGGGTTGTGCAACCAAATTTTTTCCAGTTGAGTGCTGCGGCGTTACGGACCCTAACCATTGAAGTTAGGGGGACCGTTCCCTGACGCGAACCACTCACATGGGAGTTCACGATTTTGATCCTAGCGGTACCTGGGGGCTTGGATTTTAGCAAGACCCACTGGTTTTCCCTGCCAACTCAATAGCGGGCAGAGGGCCTTTGAAGCCTAAGAGTCTCCGGATGCCCGGTCTCCCTAGTTTGCGAGCTGTTTTCCTTCCTCCGACTGGACAGTTGGAGGCGCTCCGTCCTCCGATACAGCTTCGCACCCTCTAAACCATTGACGAAGCAATAGTCATTTTTTCGGACAATCTATCCGATCCCTTCCTATTAGTATATTTCAAAAACTCTCTAAAGAACTCATCGGCAATAGCTTAGCAGTATGGCTGAGCAGCTGCTGAGCAAGCGGGTGGTCGAAAAGCGGTTCAACAATGTTCGTGGTTGGACTTGATTTTCTGCTATTCCATCAGTAAAGGTAAACCAGCATTATGATCAGACTCTTGCTACCTCTCGGACTCCTTGTGGTCGGCTGGATCATTTTCATGATCTTCGCCCGACGGAACGAAAAAAGCGTACAGTCTGAATGGCAGGAATTGTTGAACCCAAACAGCGAAAGAACCTTCCTTCAGACCCGGCACCAGATCGAAAGAAACAGCTCAATGATTGGAGTAGCTATCAACGAAGCGTTGGAGACCCGAAAGCTTGGGGACTTAGATGAGGCTATTCGCTTTCTTAACACGGGCAGCGACGTTATCGAGAGGTTCACACCTAATTTGTTATCGCTCCTGAAAGTCATGATTCGTTTTTCGCGGATGATGAGCGCGATTGCTCCTGTAAAGCCAGTCTTGCCCGATGACTTCCATCTGCCCGAACTCACAAACTTGGCGCAACTGAACAGAGTCTTGCATCAAATCTTGGTGTCAGCAAAGCAACGCTTCCGACTCAAGCTCTACATCCTCGGCAAGGGGGTATCCATCGCAAGCCGTTGTCTGATCACAAGCATAAGGGATGTAATAACCCGCCGCAGCACCGCGGACCAGGAATGGCAAGAGATCGCCACGATTGGCAAGGATTTTCAGAAGCTTTCAGACGAATCGGTCGAGAGCTTTCGTGCTCTGCTGAAGGGTCTCTCCACTGACTCCGCTAAGGAACTGGCCCGAGCGATCGGTATTCCTGAAGAGTCAAAGAAGCCTACGCGAAATATTACACCAGGATACTTGCCGTCTTGCCAGCACCCACCTGTCGAAGCGCTCACAAAACCAGAGGCTCAAGGGCGACCAGCCTCGAGCCAAGCCTTCGGCACTGTTTGATCGGACCAGATCTCCCCCTTTCACTCTTCATCAGCACCTCCATTGAAAGGTACGACAAGAGACCGCAACCCTCTTGAGCAACTCTTCACCTCTTGTAGCCAGCTTACCCAAAACGGGTGTGAATTTCCATCGTTCCTGCACGCAACACCTCCACCCTACGTTGCTGCCTAACGCGGAGAATTCTCGACTCAAGACGGTTGAGGAATGAGTACATACCCTTCTGCTTGACCCCGTAAAACTGAATGAGGTGTAACAAGAAACTGCGGTAAGATAGGCATCGAGGTGGGTCTAATGGACAAAATAGTCTCACGAATTGATGACACTTGGCGACGATACTTGGACTCTTTGGGTGCGAATGCCGCTTTTGTTGAAGGTCTCATCCGTCAATACCTGGAAAATCCTGCTCAGGTCGACGAACGATGGCGTCGTACCTTCGATGCCGTGGTAGCAGGCAATAAGGTGGACGGGGCACAATTGAAAACTGCAATGCAAGGTTTTGAGTTAAGCTCGACGAGGCTGCCCCGAATTGAAGAATCCCAGCCAGTTGCTCCGATCCAAAGTCCTTCCGAACAAATTGTGCCGATTCGTGGGGCTGCGGCCAAGATTGCAGCAAACATGGAAGCCAGTCTTTCCTTGCCAACTGCCACATCCCAACGTCAGATCCCTGTCAAGATCATCGATGAAAACAGGCGGCTAATCAATCAACATTTGGATTTGACCGCTAGTCCTAGAGTTTCATACACGCACTTAATTGGCTGGGCGATTGTGAAGGCATTGCAAAGTTTTCCCAATTTGAACAATGCCTACGCTCAAATTGATGGGCAAGCTCGGCGCATCGAAAGGTCGGCCATCAACTTGGGAGTAGCTGTGGATGTGGAAGGGAGAGATGGGACACGATTGTTAAAGGTTCCCAGCATCAAGAATGCTGCTTCCTTAGATTTCAGCGACTTCATGAGTGGGCTTAACGAAGTCATTGGCAAAGTTCGAGAAGGCAAGCCGAGCGCGTCAGATTTTCAGGACACCACTATTACTCTAACGAATCCCGGAACGCTGGGAACGGTTGCTTCCGTGCCCCGCCTTATGCCAGGCCAGGGCGCCATCATCGCAACCGGTGCAATTGACTATCCTGCCGAATATTTCGGCATGGCGCCAGAGACTCTTGCCATTCTGGGTATCAGCAAGGTCATGACAATATCCTGCACCTATGACCACCGCATCATTCAGGGTGCCGAAGCTGGTCTGTTTCTGGCAAAGATCCACCAGCTCCTCTTGGGCGAAGAGGAGTTCTACGACCAGATCTTCGCAGACCTCAAGATCCCTTACCATCCGTTGCGTTGGTCGGCGGACCGGAATCCAGCCTTGATGGCAATGGCGACCCATCGGGAGGAGACTGAGAAGCAAGCTCGAGTGCTTCAGCTAATCAACGCTTATCGAGTACGCGGCCACCTAATCGCTGATCTCAATCCTTTAGGCAATGAACCCGCTTATCATTACGAATTGGACCCAGCTAACTATGGATTGACCGTCTGGGATCTTGATCGCACCTTCATTACTGGCGGACTTAGTGCCGCACTTGGGGATGCTCCAACTTCAACTGCCACTCTGAGAGAGATTTTTGAGACGATCCGCCAGACCTACTGCGGCAAAATAGGCGCTGAATATATGAATATTCAGCATCCGGAGCAGAAGAGCTGGTTGCAAATGCGAATGGAGCCGAGCCGAAACAATTGGCCTCTGGAACCTGAGCAGAGGAAGCGGATTCTCATTCTCTTGATTGCTGCAGAGTCCTTTGAACGGTTCCTTCACACACGGTTCATCGGCCACAAGCGCTTCTCAGCGGAGGGGGCAGAAACCATGGTACCCCTCCTCAATGAACTTCTGGAATTGGCCGGAGAACAAGGTGTGCGTGAGACGGTCATTGGTATGGCCCACCGGGGCCGGCTCAATGTCCTTGCCAATATTGTGGGCAAACCGTACACGCAGATTCTTTCGGAATTCGAAGGTAACGTCGACCCAGAATCGACTCAGGGCTCGGGCGATGTCAAGTACCATTTGGGTGCCACCGGGCGCAAGATCACGGCAGGGGGAAGGGAGGTCGTTGTGTCGGTGGCCCCGAACCCCAGTCATCTAGAGGCCGTGAATCCGGTGGTTGAAGGGATCGTTCGAGCCAAGCAAAATCGCCGTCACGCTGACGGTGGAAATCAGGTCATCCCTGTTCTCATCCATGGAGACGCCGCGTTCGCGGGCCAAGGCATTGTTGCAGAAACTCTCAACTTATCTCAGTTGGCCGGTTATCGTACAGACGGAACGTTGCATCTCATCATCAACAACCAGATTGGATTCACCACAGCACCTGATGATGCCCGCTCGACGCCATATAGTACCGACGTTGCCAAGATGGTCCAGGCACCGGTCTTCCATGTGAATGGAGATGATCCAGACGCTGCCATTCGATCCCTGACCATTGCTTTTGAATATCGCCAGCTATTCAAAAAGGACGTCGTCATTGACATGTTTTGTTACCGGCGCTATGGGCACAACGAAGCGGACGATCCCAGCTATACACAGCCGCTCCTCTATCAAAAAATTCGGCACCATCCGTCTGTACGGGAACTCTATTCCGAGCGGCTCAGAAGAGAAGGGGTTATTGGTGAGTCGGAAGTTGTCGAGATTCAGCAGGCGTTCACTACTAGAATGGAACAGGCTTTTGAGGAGCTTAAGAAACGTGTCGACCATTTTGTGCCAGGAGAGATGAGCGCGTTGTCTGCCGAGGAGATCGATTCGGTTCCGATACTCACGCCCACCGGTGTCAGCAAGGATCTGTTGGCACAAATTGCGATGGCGCTGACGACATTTCCGACGGATTTCCACGTGCACCGGAAACTCACGAGTTTTTTTGCAAAACGCAGGGAGGCCATCGACCATGGGCGCGATATTGATTGGGCATTTGCAGAAGCGCTGGCATTTGCGACTCTTGTGGTGGAGGGAACGCCTGTACGACTAAGCGGTCAAGACAGTGGACGGGGCACATTCAGCCAGCGACATCTGGTACTCTACGACGAAGTCAACGGTCAGGAGTATCTTTCTCTCCAACATCTCACTCCCGGTCAAGCCAAGTTTGAAGTTTACGACAGCCTTCTGTCAGAAGCCGCTGTCCTTGGGTTTGAGTTTGGCTATAGCGTCGCCGATCCGCTGACCTTGGTTCTCTGGGAAGCTCAGTTTGGAGATTTCGCCAATGGAGCACAGTCGATCCTGGATCAATTTGTCGCAGGAGCCGAATCAAAATGGCGCCAGCCCAGCGGACTGGTCTTGCTCCTGCCCCACGGTTACGAAGGCCAGGGACCAGAGCACTCGAGCGCGAGAATCGAGCGATACCTTCAGCTGGCAGCAGAGGACAACTTGGAGATTTGTAATTGTACAACAGCGGCTCAGTACTTTCATTTACTCCGTCGACAGATGCGAGGCGGCAAAGATGGCCGGGGAATTCGAAAACCGCTGGTGCTATTCACGCCCAAGAGTCTCTTGCGGCACCCACGCTCGAGTTCGGCGTTGTCTGAACTCGCTGAAGGGCATTTTCATGAGCTCGTGAACGAGAGCCAATCCTTAAATAAAGACAGAGTAGGTCGCTTGCTGTTTTGCAGCGGCAAAATTTGCTACGAGCTGATCGAAGCCATGAAGGAAAAAGGAATCGAAGACTCGGCGGTTATCAAGCTGGAACAGATTTATCCATTTCCAAGAAATCAGCTACGGCGAGAGCTAAGACGATACACAAATGTAGGCGAGATCATCTGGGTTCAAGAAGAACCCCAAAACATGGGTGCGTGGTCTTTTGCCAAAGAGCATTTGGCTCTGGAAATGAAACCAAGTCAGACCCTGCGATACGTAGGCCGACCGGCAAGCGCCAGCACAGCAACGGGCTCGCTTAGAGTTCATCTCAAGGAACAAGCTGCTCTGATTAAGAATGCACTCAGTCTCCCGAACTCGAGAAAATCTGCTTAGGCATCCGACAAAACATAACCCGGGTTCCAAAAATCTGTAGCTCGAGGGACGAAGTTCTTCCACCGCAACTGCAAGTCAGAAAACGGATTAGTGGCTCTGCGGTGATTTGAGGACTTTGCTACGAGACTGATCATACGAATTCTTGGAAAAAGAGCCATGGATAACTCTCAGTAAATTCGGGAATTGTCTGACTAATAGGCAATTAAATCAATATGTTAGAGACTTGGACGAGTGTTGGTAACAGAGTTGCACGTGATGCTGACAAGATTTTTTCGTGGCTCTTGGAGGAATTCTGACGATTCCGGATTGTGACCTCAAAGCCTCTCGGGTTTTTGCTCTTGTTGATCCCATTTTTCTGGGGGCTTTTGCATCTCCCAAAATTACAGAGGTGCATCAAAACGCAATTCCTAAGAAATTCTCTCCAAGTTTTGTCTAGGCAGCTTGCCTAGACCTCACCAAGATAAAAAGGGCGACACTCAAAAACAAGAGTTAAGACAGTCCCAAGTCCAAGAGCCACGAACTTTTTCTTCCACTCAACTGCAACACTCCAGCGCAAGTCTCACTTGTGATGCTCGGCTTGACGTAAATGCACCTCTGCGGTGTAGGGTTGGTCTAGGGGCGTGACAGGGTCGAGAAGCATCCAGCAAAAGGTGCCCATAAAGTAAATCGCTGCAGACACGTAAAAAGTGATCGACCAGTTGTGATGAGTCAGCTGCAGAATGTAACCTGTGGCTACTGGCGAGATACCGCCAGCGAAATTGCCCATCATGTTCATACTGCCCGAAAGCGTCCCGGCATACCTTCCACCCACGTCCATACATGCTCCCCAGGCTCCGGGCATGACTAAATCGTTAGAGAAACTTGCCATGCCCATCGCCAGCATCGCCAAAGTAGGATCTTTGATCTGAACGGAAACGATCAGCAGGAGCGAAGCCCCAGAAAAGCCAATGTAGGCCATGATGCGCCGTGCTTTCACTACGCTTCCGGCCCATCGGGCAACATGCGGTGAGGCAAGACCGCAAAAGAAGGAGCCGAGTCCGCCCAAGAATAATGGGAACCCTGCCAACAGCGCGCCCTTATGCAAGGCCACGCCACGGGCTTCTTGCAGATAGGTCGGAAGCCAGGTGATGTAGAAATACCAGCCATAGGAGAGGCAGAAATACTGGATCCAAAGCATCCACACCGTTCTCGATGAAAAGAACCTCTTCCAAGGAACGTCACCGTGTCCGGAAGCCAGTTTTTCAGCTTCCCGCAATAACGTCAGTTCAGCCTTGTTGACGCCTTTGTGGTCCCTGGGGTTATCCCGATACCAGCGATAAAAAAAGACAGCCCAAATAATACCGAGAGCACCGAACACTTCGAAGGCCCTGCGCCACGACATGTAATCGAAGACCAGCACGACCAACAATGGGGTGAAGGCGCCTCCCCAGCGTGCGCTCATCCACATGATCCCTTGGGCGCGCACTCGCTCATCACCGGGGAGCCAGGTTGTAAAAGCCTTGGTGAGATTGGGAAAGCAGCCCGCTTCGCCCGCGCCAAACAGGGCCCTGGTTACGATCAAAGAGACCAGATTCCATACCCAACCTGTGGCAGCCGTAAAGAAAGACCACCAGATGACGATGCGCATGAGCACCTTGCGCGCTCCTATCCAGTCTCCCAACCAGCCACCAGGAATCTCAAAGAGAGCGTACGCCCAGGCAAAAGCAGAGAACGCGTATCCCATTTCAATCGGTGACAATCCGAGATCTTTGGATATGGTGGGCGCAGCTTGAGAGATGCACACTCGGTCAATATAAGTAATGACTGCCAGGGTGACGGCAAACACAATCACCCAGTATCGCGCATGGGTAGGGCTTTGCAATTCCGGAGCCATGGGTTCTACCGCCTTGTCTCGCTATGAAGTGTCCGAGGTACCACCTTGCAAATTTATTCAGGTTGAGCTCAGAGAATTCGTGAATTCTGAGAATGAGAAACCGCAAGATTCTAGATGGCCCAGCATACCCAGTCAACTAGAATGTGCCGCGATGGAAGCCCGATCCGCTGGGCGTCGTCGCTTCCATACCAAAATAGTGGTGAGCTATTGTGCGGAGAATTGCTACAATCCCGACCGCCTTGAGCTGTGGGTCGGTAATGTCCGAAAGCCAGAGAGCTGAAATCCGTATGGCTTCAAACCTGACACGAAGTTCCCGACGGAAAAGCAGTGTCTACCTGGGTGTGTTTCTAATCAGCTCGTCGGCGTTGATGATGGAATTGATTCTGACTCGTATTTTCTCGGTGAAGCTGTATTACCACTATGCGTTTATGGTCATTTCTTTGGCCTTATTGGGATCGGGCGCCAGTGGCGTCTATGTCTACCTCTTTCCCAGGTTCTTCAGACGAGAACGGCTCGACAAACATCTCTACCTCTTCTCGCTTGGATTCGCGGCATCCATTCCTATTGTGCTCTGGCTCGTGCTGCAACTGGACTTCCAGTTGTCTTTTGAGCCGTCAATGATCCTCCGTGTCTTTCTTCTTTACAGTGTTCCGGCAGTTCCCTTCTTTCTTGGAGGAATGTGCCTGTCACTGGCCATGACCCATTTCGCCCAGGATGTAAGTCGTATCTACTTTCTGGACTTGACAGGAGCCGGCTTCGGCTGCCTCCTGGTCATCCCCCTGCTTGCTTGGCTGGGGGGCCCCAGCGCCATGCTCAGTCTGTCATGTGTCGGCTCCCTCGCTTGTTTCTTCTTCGCATTGTCACTCCCCGGAAAGGCCCGCCTGATACCTTTAGCTGTTCTCTTGTTTGTTGTTGGCATCCTCGTCTTTGAAGCCCGCAATTCCTTTCTGACCATCAAGCATGTGAAGGGCAGGAATGAGGGTCCCACGCTCTTTTCCAAGTGGAACTCCTTTTCGCGAATTACCGTGGTGCAGGTAGACCAAGATCCTAAGAATACGTGGATCATCATGGACGGGGACGCGGGAACACAGATGCCAAACTTTCACGGGGACCTGCAGGCTTGGGGATATCTTCGAGATACAATCTCCTCCCTGGCATACCACTTGAAGCCTGACGCGGAGACGCTGATCATTGGTCCCGGAGGAGGGATGGACGTTTTGACCTCACTGGTCTTTGGAAACAAGCAAGTTACGGGAGTGGAAATTAATCCCATCACCGTCAACGACGTCATGCGAGGTGCGTTCAGAACCTTCACCGGAGGCCTTTATGATCTGCCTCAAGTTCATTGCGTGGTCGATGAAGGTAGAAGCTTCATAAGAAGAGAGAATAGGCAATATGACGTCATCCAAGCCACTCTGGTAGACACTTGGGCAGCCACGGCCGCCGGGGCTTTCGTGCTCACTGAAAATAATCTCTATACTGTAGAAGCGTTCAAAGATTACCTCTCGAAGCTTCGCGACGATGGCATCCTCACCATCACTCGCTGGAATTTGGATCCCCCTCAGCAAGACTTGCGCCTCGTTGCGATTTCCCGAGCCGCAATGACAGAACTGCAAATGTCGAATCCGGAACGCTCGATCATGGTGGTCCGAAAGAATCGAGATAGGGAGGCCGTAGAGTCCAACTTCCTGTTCAAGAAGTCGGGCTTCTCCGACGCCGATGTTAACCGGGTCGAAGCAGTCACTAGACAAAATGGTTTTGAAATCCTGTATACCCCCCATACCGTTCCTGATAACCCTTTTGCGCAATTAATCACCACGGCGGATCCCCAAGCATTTTATGAGCGCTATCCATTCAATGTCGCTCCCACTTATGACAACAGCCCATTCTTTTTTCACACTCTTCGGGTCAAGGACCTCTGGAACTCTCACTTTCTATCCTGGGAATCGAAAAAAACAAATGTCGGAATATTGGTTCTCTTCCTTGTACTTCTAGCTGCTTTTACTCTTGTTCTTCTCTTCATCCTAGTGCCTCTCTTTCTGAGCCAGCGAGGAACGTCGGCGTGCGAGCGGGCGCACCTAAGCAAGCTCGGCTACTTCATTTGCCTTGGGCTGGGATTCATCCTGGTAGAGATGACTCTGGTACAGAAGTTTATTCTGTTTCTCGGACAGCCCGTCTATGCGCTTAGCATCGTGCTGTTTTCAATGCTTGTATTCAGCGGTCTGGGCAGTTTCTCGTCACGGTTGTTCACTTCAAGACTGAACCGGAATATTAGCTTCGCCTGTCTGCTGATTGCGTTGTTGATTCTGATCTATGTCGGTCTCTTACCGGCCATCCTATACAAGTACGTGAGTTTGCCGACTCCTCACAAAGCGCTGATTGTCATCGTACTGCTATTTCCGTTGAGCTTTTGGATGGGCATACCGATGCCACTTGGAATTCACCGCCTTCAGATCCGCTCCGCCGCTATGGTCCCATGGGCTTGGGGCGTGAACGGATCCGCATCAGTTTTGGGCTCTGTCGCTACAGTGTTGATTGCAACAAACTTTGGCTTCAATCAGGCATTATTCGCGGCCGCAGCCTTCTACGCTCTGGGCGCGTGCCTCATTTCTTCCAAGGACTAACCGAATAAAGTTCTCAGAATTCCATCCGATTGAATTGGCAAACTTGGTGGGTGTGGGTTATGGCTTCTAAAGGAGAACAGTACGTGAAGGATGGGGTGACAGCAGCGAAATTTTCGGTGCTGTTTCCGGGTCTTGGGCAGCTCCTGAACAAACATTACCTTAAAGGCATGTTGGTCATCGGCGTTGCCAGCTTCATCATGGCTCTGCATTTCATGCTCCTCGCGCAACCTTCTCCGTACAACAAGGTAGCGTGGTCGGCGGCCCTCTTGGCGGGGCTCTTCACCGTCTGGCAGTTGTCCGTCTTTGACGCCTATTATTCAGCAGTGAAGAACAGAAGGGCAGATGCCAAAAGACGTAACGTTCAGATACTCACAATGGTGCGCGGGGTAGACACTAGCCGATCCAGCTTCCAGGAGGTCGCGGTCACCAGGAACCTTAGTAAGTTTGGAGCATGCCTGATCATGTCAACAGAGGTAGAGCCAAACAGCCAGTTGACGCTCACATTCGAAGGGAAGCCGAAGGGAAGCCAAGCTCGCGTAGTCTGGGCCAGGGAGACAGGAAATCGGGACGAACGCACGGTAGGTGTCGAGCTGATAGCTCCACTTCGAGAGCCCTAACCCATACCTTCAAGTGCCCTCCTAGGCGCACAGATCCGAAATATCTGTCCGCATTCTCCAAAGCTGCCCGCTCTACGGTCTCATCGCATAACTAAATACGTTCGCTCAAGTGGCCAATCCTCCATGCTGGGACTCTACCTGAAACTACCAAAAAATCACACGCTCCGGACCAGCCTGCAATGATGCTCTCAACCCTGCGAACCGTTGGCAGCCGGGCGGTCTCACGCTGTGCTTTTCAGTCACTCCGAACTCTTCCACAGTTCCCCTGCTACCCGTTTGCCGAACTCTTTAGACTGGCAACAGTCGCTATTCCTACGGTATGATGATCATAGGTTCGTAGGTGCAACCCATTGCCCCGAGTCCGGGAAGTCTCAGGAGGTTTTGATGAAAGAGAGGATTCCTTCCGATGACGCAATCCAGAAATTCATCGACGCGAGTGATGATCTGATGAAGTTAGGGATCGGCTTTTCAAACAACGTTGGCTCGGCCTTTCTGGAGTTCAGAGAGCATCTCAATATGCTGATGAAAACCCACTTTGTGGAGAAAGCGGTCGTAGAGATGCTATCAGACTCTTTTGCCAGAATGGAGTCCAAGGTTCAGACCAATATGGAGAGCATCGTCAAGATCTATCAGGAAGGTGGCTACTGGTACTCGTTCTATCTGGGTCGAGCACTGAAAAGACATGTGGATGTTCCCTCTGTTTGGCGCCGGCAAGAGCTCGATTCTGTTGAGAGGGCAAAGGAAAGCCAATAACGATCTTTCGATCTTGATTTGACAATTGACTCCCGGAAGCGGACCTCTCTACGGGTCGAGGCCCTCTTTGGTCCCCCTTCACGGGAGTTTTAAGTGAGGTAATCAATGGATAGGGAAAGAATGACAGACGAAGAAGTCCAGAAGTTCCTCAATGCCTGTGAAGACTTTATGCGCTTAGGAGCGACTCTTACCGGAAATGTGCGCCGTGGTTTTTCCGATTTCAAAAAGGTCTCCGACCCCCTGTTGAAGTCTAATTACGTCGACAAAAGCGCAGCGGAATTGCTCACTCGGTCCCTGAATGAGTTCGAAAAGAAGATGGATTCCAACCTGAAGGCCCTCAATAAGATCTGCACGAAAGGGGGAAAGTGGTTTGTGTTTTTCTTGGGGAAATCGTTGGGAGTGGCTTCGTCGTCGCTCCTCTCACACGAGGGATCCTTGATTCTCGAAGAGATCCAGTCCACCAGTCTCTCGAAAGCAGAAGGCAACGAGACTCAGCAAGTTAAGAAGATGGGTGCCTGAAGCAGCAGTGCAATCAGAGATCCGAAGAAAATCAGGCTGTGGCCGGGGGCGCCGCCAAAAGCCCGTTGGCTTTGCGCATCAGACCTGATTTGTGCCGGGCTGCTGCATTCTTGTGCAGAACACCCTTTTGGATGCACTTGTCAATCAACGAAAGTGTGGGAGACAGAAGGCTTTTGACTTTGTCAACGTTTTTGGAAGAAAGGGCCACGCTTAGTTTCTTCATCCGGCTCCGCAGCTGGCGCAGGTTGGAACGGTTAGCGGCTCGTCTCTTTTCGCTTTGACGGTGCCTTTTGACTGCCGATTTGTGGTTGGCCATTCAAGAACTCCTAAAGGTACTTGAACATTTCACGGCGGTTTCTGCCGTCGAGCAAAACGTAATTTATACAGACCTCAAAACTCCCTGTCAAGGTAAATGAGTGGTTTCTAGACTCCGCGGGGCAGTCGACCTGCGAATCTAATGGTGTCTCTGATCGACCCAAGAACAGGTCAACCGGCCATTAGGGCCAGGAAGCAGACGGTTGGTACGACCTGGTAGGGACCGTCTCGGGAAACAAACAGCTGGAGCAACAGCAAGTCTGTGGGCACGCTGTGGAGCGCTGAGATCTGCTGTTTCAAGCCTAATAACGTCTGGGCTTCGTGGGTCTTAATGAGAGAGGCTCATTCAGTGTCCGGTTACCCGGTGATACGCATTGCGCTCTGAGACGCTAGTTCGCCTTGCGTTGCGGACTTATGGCGATCCTTGACCGACTGCCGCAAAATCACCTGCCGAGAGGTTTTTTGGCGTAGACAGGTGCTTTGAATTCAAGAGGTTATCGCACAGGGATAAGATTTGCGTACGACAGGAGGAGGAACGACTGGACGGGCGTGCTTCTCTACCGCCCGAAATCCGCATCTCAATCCAACTGGGAGGTCTGATAGTACATTCTCCCATCCCGTTCTACTTGCAGAACGACATAACTACTTGCCTTTAGTCGATCAAGTGCCAAATTAAGTGACTCCAGGTCATTAACGGTCGCTCCGTTCAAGGAGTGGATGATGTCACCTGTAACTAGAGAGTTCTCAACCCCACCCCCTGCCGTCGTTTTCGCCACGACTACTACTCCAGACTTCTGCCGTAGGTCTGGAAGCAGCGGAAGGACCTTCGCTTCCACCCCGAGGCCAACGATCCCAAGTTTTCTCACCAGGTTGCTTTCGGGATCGGCCATGTCAAACAATCGATCAACATCCTCCCTATGTTCGACGACCGTGACTTCGAAGGATAACTTCTCGGTTCCGCGAAGCACTTCCAGTTTGACGCGTTCCCCGGGATTGACCAGGAAGAAACTGATTCCGAAGAGGGGAAGACTGTCGATTTGCCTCCCGTTGACCGTCAAGAGGATGTCCTGAACCTTGAGGCCTGCCCGGTCAGCGGGAGATCCAGGGAGAACATCGCCAATCACAACCCCCCAGTCTCTCGAAAGTCCAAGCCCAGCGGCCAGGCCTGGAGTAATGGTCTGAACGTGTATTCCGATCACTCCTCGATGCAGGTGGCCGTATTGGCGGAGTTGAGGGTAGGCAAACGCGATGATGGCACTGGGAATGGCAAATCCCAACCCTTCATTCCCACCCGATTGCGAAAAAATGAAGGTGTTGATTCCCACCAGTTCTCCGCTGGCGTTTACCAGCGGGCCGCCGCTATTCCCCGGATTAATGGGGGCGTCGGTCTGAACGAATACCAGCGGACTGTCGGGATCGAGCTGGCGTGCGACTGCGCTGACGACTCCCATTGAAACGGAGTTCCGCAGGCCACTGGGACTACCAAACGCGAAAACGATTTCGCCTTGTTGAAGGCTGTCATACTTGCCGATGGACAGCGCCGGTAGTCCCTTAGCTTCAACCTTCAAAAGTGCCAAGTCCAGTTCACTGGAGACTCCAATCACACGGGCATCGAGGGTGCGACCCCGGGCCCCAAGACCGGAAAAAGCAGTGGCAACTTCATCCGAGGGAGAAGACAAAACCACCTGGATGCGATGAGAGTCGGCAATAACGTGAGCGTTAGTCATGATGTATCCGTCGGCGTCAATCACTGCTCCTGATCCGATGCCGTGTTGTCTCCCAACCACTGTGTTGGCTTCGCCACGGCTGCTGTCCCCCAAAGGTCTCAGCCCTGTCACTAACACCTGCACCACGCTGGCAGAGACTTTCTTCGCAAGGGCCTTCACAGTACCGCTCAGCTGATTGAGGACTTCTGAATCTTGGCCTCTTGATGTGACTTGAGGTTGCGGATCTCCTGCCAGCAGGCTATATACCAGGCTGGTCGCTACCAGAGCGAATTGAATAGCCCGCTGCCAGCATGAGAGTCCACGAGATAGATTTGGCATAGCATTTCTCCATTCAGCTCAAGCTTGCTGACTTTGTGCGTAATGATGCCAGGTACGGCGCTTTTCCGTCATCGCGAAAACCAGACCTGCCAAGAGAGGTCACCTTGCCATAGCACTGCTGATCTGCTCCAGCCGCCCACCCACAGCCAGGCTGAACTTGAGAAACAGATCGGCTTTGGCAATGCCGATGCGCGCTGTTGCTCATGGAGGTCTTCGACACGGTAGCGTCGGGATGGCGTCTCAACAAATCGGAAGGCAAACCCACTGGTACGACCGGTGGGCCGACCCGAATTGTTCCTGCAGACGACAGTTCATCGATCAACGCCGCTGTTTCGATGCCCAACCAAAGACTCAGATTTTAAAGGGCTGGTTTCGAACTTGCAGGTCATCCTCCTTATCCACCGAGAAACTCCTGAGAGCCCAGGCCTCATCCTCAAAGGTGTCGAAGACCGTGTACAGCTTGGTGATCGTCAGAAGATCATCTATGCGCTTACAGAGATTCAATAGCTTCATCTCGCCTCCAGCGTTGGTGACGGTCGTGTACGCGGCTACCAGTTCACCGAGGCCGGAGCTGTCAATGTAGGTAACGTCGGCCATGTCTAGAAGGATCCGCCTGAAACCGGCTCTGATTAGTTTCCGCATTTTCTCGCGCAGGGCGCTGCTGCCGTCGCCCAAGGTCAGCTTTCCGCTGGTATGGACGATGATCACATTACCCTTTTCTTGGGTTGTCAGTTTCATAGTCATTGAATTATTGTCCCTTTCCTGTTGTTTTGTAACTTCTGAGCAATTCGCATTCCTGCTGTTTAGGGTTGAGCGCTTCTGCTGGCGAGCACGTTGATCAGCGCATCGCGATTGATTCTTGTCTGGAGCCGCTCGCCTGGTATCTCGCTCACTTGGGCTTCACCTTCATGACCACAAGCGTACTGTCGTCCCACTGCGGACTTTCCGCCACGAACGCTTGTAGTCGTTCCGCGATCCGTTTGCTGATTTCCGTTGCGCCGCAAGAAAGCGACGGGCGAATAATATCGCTTAACCGATCTTTCCCGAATTCCTCCTGTTGCGGGTTCAGCGCTTCGACGACTCCATCCGTGTACGCGACCAGAACGTCGCCGTCGCGGAGGAGGACCTGCTCGCACTGATATTGGCTTTGTGCGAAGATCCCGACCGGAGGTCCTCCGCACTCCAAGCTCTCGGTCGTTCTTGGGCCACGCGCCGGCGAGGTGTCGTTCCTGAAAAGGAGCGGCGGGTTATGCCCGGCGTTCACATACCGGAGCGTTTGGTCGGCAACGTCGACGACGGCGAAGAAGAGCGTCGCATAGCGATCGCTGGCGGTCAACTTGTACACTGAGTGGTTCAGTTCGGCCACAAAGCGGACAATCTCTCCTTGACGAACGGCAAGGTTCGTTCGCACCAGACCTTGCAGAGAAGCCACGAGCAGAGCGCTGGAGAGCCCCTTTCCGCAAACATCACCGACTGCCAGGCCCATTTGTGTTTGGCTGAACGGAATGAAATCATAGTAGTCACCACCCACTTCACGGGCCGGCTGGTAGAAGAAACCGAAGTCCAGGCCGCGATAATCTAGGGTTTGCGAAGGAAGCAAGCGTGCCTGTACTGCGCAGGCGATTTCGAGTTCTTTCTGGGCGACTTGCCGTTCCGCTGCATATTCATCCTCAAGCGCACCCTTCAGAGCATTCACAATTGTCACGATCACCACCAGCACGGTGAGCCTTTCAGCCAGGTTCCAGTGAGGGATCAACGTATGTTGGTAGAAAGCCGTTAATCCCGAGTCCTCGACGAAGCAGAAGAGGGCGCTGGCGAGACAACTTACGTATCCCCAGCGCATTCCCAGGAACCAAGCTGAGTAGAGCGTTGGGATCAGATAGAGAGCAAAGAGCGATAGGTCGGGATCGATGGCAAAGTCGAGCAAAGCAGTCACGGCGAACAGACCCAGGAAAACCAGCACCTTGACGACTCGTGGCTGGCGCTGGAAGAGCCGAAGGGCATTCAATGCCGCCGGCCTTATCCACATGTTGACGAATTGCTTGACTGGAGTGCTAATGCGCTTGGAGATTGAACTCATCACCAGGTTCTTCATCGGTGCCGTTCGCTCAGTTTCGTAACTCCTGGGAAGAGGGTAGCTGCGAAGCATCCCATCCGCCGCCAAGGGCTTGGATCAAAGATACGCTCGCGACCATGCGTCGCGTGAGAATATCGACTGCCGTCCTTTGATTCTGCAGTGTGCTGGTCTGCGATGTGATGACCTGCAGATAGTTCGCCAGTCCACCTCGATATTGGATAGTGGATATCTCAAGCGACTGCTGCGCAGCTTTGACTGCCCGGCTCGTGACCTCAGCCTCCTCGGAGAGGATGCGCAATTGCGCCAAACTGTCCTCCACCTGTTGAAATGCGGTCAGTACCGTCTGCCGGTAATTCGCCACAGTGGCGTCATAGGCGGCTTGCGTCAGCTTGACTTGAGCGCGGCGCTTGCCTGCATCGAAGAGAGTCTCCGCTAACTGCGGTCCCAGGGACCAGAACCGGCTTGGCCAATTGAGCAAATCGAGGATGGCCGTAGTTTGCCAACCCGCACTGGCGCCGAAAGTCAGTGACGGGTAGAACGCAGCCTTGGCGATTCCGATCTGTTCGTTTGCGGTCGCGACCTGCCGTTCGGCGGCAGCGACGTCGGGCCTCCGCTCCAGCAAAATGGAAGGAAGACCGATCAGAGATGCGGGCGGCGGCGACTGGTTTGACGCGGCAAGAATCGACAAGTCGGAAGGCGGTTTGCCCGCCAACACGGCGATCGCATGCTCGACTTGAGCCCGCTGAACCCCCAGGTCGACCAACTGCGCGCGTGCTGTTTCCAACTGAGTTTGAGCCAGTGCCACATCGCCCATGGATGCGACACCGCCATCGTACCGGTCCTGAGTCAGTTGAACATATTGCTCGTACGATTTCACCGTGGCTTCCAGCAACTGCCGCGAGGCGTCCAGTCCCTGAATCTGGAAGTAATCCGCGGCGAGTTCCGCCTGGTACAACAAGCGGGCATTCTCCAGTTCTGCCGCCGAAGCCTGCGCAATAGCTGAATTTGCCGCAACGCTGCGCCGGATGCTTCCCCATACGTCAATCTGATAGGACAAATCAATCGGTATCGTGTAAAGGCGGCCCCCGCCGGAAGCCGTGCCCGTCCCAAAACGCGTTGCGGAAGGCGCGGCGGTCACAGTGGGAAATTGACCAGATCGGGCAATACCAACTGCTGCTTTGGCCTCGCGAAACTGTGCCTCAGCGGCCAATACATTCTGGTTCGAGATGCTTACCTGGTCCTCCAGTGTGTCGAGTCGCGGATCGTTGTAAACCTTCCACCACTGGCCGCGAACCGCTCCGTCATTGGGCTGCGCTTCCTTCCAACCGGATGGCAGCTCTTCTTTAAAGGCTGGCGGCGCCGGAACGCCCGGCCGGTGGTATTTCGGACCAATCATGCAGGCGTTCGAAATGAGCAGCAATCCGATCGTCCCGAAAACGATCAACGGGAGAAGGCGATTGGAAAGGTTTGCGCCTTTCTGGTTCATATGCGGTTTTCCGCGAAAATCCGCAGCGCCATGGTCACCTGTACCTTGGTGGATCAGATCATTCATACCTGAGAGCCTCAATCGGATCCAGGAACGCCGCCTTGCGAGCCGGGTAGTAGCCAAAAAACACTCCCACCAGCGCCGAAAATACAAACGCCAGGAGGATAGACAGAAGGCTGACCTCGGTCGACCATTGCGCAAAGTGCGAGATGAGCAGCGACGACGTCAGGCCAACTACGATCCCGATAATTCCACCCAGCAAGGAGAGTGTCACGGCTTCCACCAAAAACTGCGACAGGATATCGCGCATCTTGGCGCCCACCGCCTGCCGCAAGCCGATCTCACGTGTCCTTTCGGTCACAGAGACCAGCATGATGTTCATGATCCCGATCCCGCCCACGATCAGCGATACCGATGCGATCGCGCCTAGCAGAATCGACATGACTTGCGCCGACGATTCCTGGGCCTCGAACACCTCAGTGAGATTGCGGATCGTGAAGTCATCATCCAGACCCGGCAAGATCCTGTGCCGTTCGCGCAGCAGCGCCTCGATCTCCTGCAGCGCCTGGTCCATGGCCTGCGGGCTAATGGCCTGCACCATCAGCGAGCCAACCGCTTTGGCATTGGCCTTGTTGGCGCCGAGTACCTTTTGCGTGGCCGTGGAGATTGGCAGCAGGATGACGTCGTCCTGGTCCTGACCCGCCGGCGACTGGCCTTTTGGTGTCAGCACTCCGGCCACGGTAAACGGCACATTTTTGATGATGACCGCCTGGCCCGTGGGATCGCTGTCGCCGAATAGATTCTGCGCGACGGTTTCACCCAACACAGCCGTTTTGGCGGCTGCATCCACGTCCTGGGTCGTGAAAAATTGCCCGTATAACAGGGTGTAATCCCGGATCGTCATGTAGTCCGGAGTCACCCCCTGGGCGTTGGTGGCCCAGTTGTTGATCCCGTAAACCACCTGCACTGCACCGCGCACGGTAGGGGCGGTTAAGGCGACAGACGGGCACTCGGCAGCGATTGCTTTCGCGTCGTCTTGCGTCAGCGTCGCTACCGCCCCGGAACCAAGCCGGACGCCATTGCTGGTGATGCTGCCTGGCAGCACGATGATCAGGTTGCTCCCGATACTCTGGATCTGCTCCTGGATCCGCTTGGTGGCGCCCGCGCCAACACCCACCATCGCGATCACTGCTGCCACGCCGATGATGATACCCAGCATGGTGAGCGCCGAGCGCAGGCGGTTCACCTTCAGCGCGCGGAGCGCGATCTTGATGCTGGCAACGATCTTTTTCATGACGAAACGATCTCCTCCGGCCGCTCGGCGGGAAGCTGCTCCAGGTCCTTCCGCGCTTGGCGTGGCTGCGCCAGCCTTTCGTCGAGTCGCAGCTTGCCGTCTATGAAATGGATGCTCCGGTTTGAGTAGGCCGCGACATCCGGATCGTGCGTCGCCACGATCATGGTGATTCCCTCTTCGCGGTTCAGCCGTTGGAAGATCGCCATAATCTCGACGCCGGTCCTCGAGTCCAGAGCCCCGGTCGGCTCGTCGGCCAGGATAATGCTGGGATCATTCACCAGCGACCGCGCGATGGCCACGCGCTGCTGCTGGCCCCCGGAAAGCTGGCTCGGCTGGTACTCTTCGCGGTCGGCGAGTCCCACCGCGAGCAACGCCTTTCTTGCTCGCTCGTGGCGCTCGCGCGCTGAGGTATCGGTGTACATCAGCGGCAGCTCCACATTTTCTGCCGCACTGGTTCGCGCCAGCAGGTTGAACTGCTGGAATACGAACCCGATCTTCTTGTTCCGGATTTCCGCCAGTTGGTCGCGATTCAGATTTCCGACGCTGATTCCATCCAGCATGTAGACTCCGGAGGTTGCCTTGTCGAGGCACCCGAGGATATACATGAGCGTGGATTTGCCGGATCCGGATGGCCCCATGATCGAGACGAAATCCCCCCGTTCGATCTCGAACGAGATGCTCTTCAACACGTGCACCGGCACGTCGCCGAGCCTGTAATCCTTCACCAGATCCTTGATTTCGATCACCGATGCCATTCCGCTCACCTAGAATCCCGGTCCTCTGCCGCCCTTGCTGCTACCCTGGGAGCCGGGGCTGCCCCTCGAAGCGGGAGCGGCTATTGCCGGCGCCGCGACAATCACACGGTCTCCGTCCTTCAAGCCGCCAGTGACGACCTCCGTGTAAGTGCCGTCACTTTCCCCAGTTGTAACCGTGACACGTTGCGGCTTGTTGTCTTTGTCTAGGATCCAGACAGCCTTCTCCAGTGCCGCGCCCTTGCGTACGCCCTTACCGCTACCGGCCGCTACCGTCTCGGAAGCCGGGTGATAGCGAAGTACAGCGTTCGGGATCTTCAACACGTTCAGCCGCTGAGTCACCAGAATCTTCACATTCGCCGTCATGCCTGGAAACAGTTTCAGATCCGCATTCGATACGCCGATCACGGCATCGTACGTGATTACGTTCGCAACGGTGATGGGCGCCTGGCGGATCGAGGTCACTTTGCCTGTGAACACCTTTCCGCGGTACGCATCCACCGTGAATGTCACAGGCTGGTTCACGCGCACGCGTCCCACGTCCGCCTCCGAGACATTCGTATCCACCTGCATCTTCGTCAGGTCCTGAGCGATCAGAAACAGCGTTGGAGCCGCCAGGCTCGCGGCAACGGTCTGCCCGACATCCACGTTACGCGACACTACGACGCCATCCACCGGCGCTGTGATCTTCGTGTGGTCCAGGTTGAGCTGGGCCGATTGCAGCGCCGCGGCAGCCTGTTTCACCTGAGCCTGGTTAGCGGTCAAATTCGAATTCGCCACATTCAACTGAGCCTGTGCCACCTTCACGCTGTCTTCCACCGCCTGCTGCTGACCGACTAATGCGCTATGATCGGCAATCGCCGATTTGTAAGTCGTCTGAGCGGTTTCAAGATCCTCTTTGGAGTCCGCACCCTGCCTGACCATGATCACGCGCCGGTCGACCTTGACCTTCGCATCCTCCGCGATGGCCTCTGCTTTTAGGACATTCGCCTGAGCGGCTGCAAGAGAAGAGTTTGCAGCCTGAATGCCAGCCAGTGCCTGCTGGACGACGGCTTGGGCATTGGCTACAGCGGCCCGTGCCGAATCCAAGTTAGCCTGGGCCTGATCCACCACCGCCTGGAAGGGCGCGGGATCGATCCGCGCTATCAACTGGCCCTTGGTCACTTTGGTATTGAAATCAGCAGACAAGGCCACGATAATGCCCGACACTTGCGAACCCACTTGCACGGTTACCACTGCGTTCGGGTTGCCGGTGGCCGAGATGGCGACGTTAATGTCGCCGCGCTCGACCGTCGCCGTGCGATATTGAATTCCGGCTTGTTCCCTGACCACTGCCCACGTCCCTAACCCTAGAGAAACGCAAGCCGCGGCGGCGATGAGAACTGTTTTCCTCTGCATACTCACCTCGGTCGCCACTTTACGATGCTTTTCTCTGCTCTCAAACGTTAGCTTGGCAGGGCATCAGATGGAAGGTCATTGGCACTCTTGTCAGAAAATCTTTGGATCCAATCATAAGAACCGCTCGGTCGTCGCCAACGCGGGTGCAGCCCCGAAAGCGCATTGGCCGTCGATTAGTGGAGTAGTTGCGCTAAGCGGACTTTCTCCAGGGCATTTATAACCACTCGACGCAGCTCAGTTTTGTCCACAGGCTTGGGGAGAAAATCGTAAGCGCCATGCCGCAAGGACTCGATCCACAACTGCTCACCCGCTAGAGGGGAAATGAAAATGACTTCAGTGCCGGGACAGACTTCTTTGACAACAGCGAGCAGTTCCAAGTATTCCTCAGCGGGGCCTGGCAAGTCGATTAGGACTGCATCACAAGGGAGATTTTCCGCTAAGTCCTCTCTAAACTGATTTGGCGACTCCTGGAAAACAAGATTGCACGGATAACCGTGTACGAGATCTAAGATTACCTCCCGAACCTGCAAATCTGTCGTCACCGCGAGCAGACGGGATTCTTTCTGCCCCGGGCTCGGCTGGCGTTCAAGTTCTCGCTTGGTCTTCCTGCCAATGACCTCCCTAGTATTTTGAGTCATCATCGAAGAGCCTCAGTCTTAACACAAACGTGTTCCGCGCTTGGGGATCGCTCCGTCAACTGGCCGCTGCCGACTTTTTGAGTTTCTCAGATTGCTTACTGCAATTCAGGGTACGACGTTCATCAACAGAGCTTCAGGAAGCTCGACCCTCCAAACTCTAGTTACCCCTATTCGGGTAACGCAAGAACACAGCCAAACCCGCGGTTCGCCTTTGAGAAGGTCCGTGGCCCTTGGATCGGAATCAAAAGCCGCCGCGCTGAAGTTGCCTTTCTCCGACTTACCACAAGATGCACGTTGAACTTCAATGTGACTTCCCTTGGCGTATAAACTATCGGCGTGCCTGTGGCTGACCAGCCTCGAACTATCCGTTTTGCACTTCAACAGTCGGAGTGTGATTTGCTTTCCAGGGATAGAAACTGTTTGGTATTTGGACAGCTCCAGGCAATCTCGAGTTCTTTCTGATTAACGAAATGTTGGGGTTTTCCCAAGATATTGGGACAAGCATCCGTCAGGGTCACTCTGCCAATAGTCTCATTCAGCCCACAACCGGAACCCTGCCAGCCAATTAAGGAAACCACAGTATCCGCCCAGGGAGCGGCAGAGCATGTGCTCATCTCACGGTGAGAAGTAGTATCCATGCGTGTGCCACGGGAGTCACGCGCTTGTTCCTTACTGTCCAGTTGTTCTAAGATTGAGAGGAACGCTGGAAGGCGTCAAAGTCGATGAAAGTCAGGTTTGGTCATAGTCGTTTGTCTCGCCTTTCGTTTTTCGAGAAAGGCATTCCTCAGCTTCTATTCGTTTCCCTGATTCTCGCGGCGGCTTCAAGGGAGACCTTCGCCGCCCGTGGGTTGGAAAACGGTCGTCCGGTAATTCATAACTATCTTCCAACTGAGTATCAGGGGCGCGATCAGAACATGGCGGCTGTTCAGGACTCTCGAGGCCTGGTCTATTTCGCGAATCGAGACCTGATTCTGGAATACGATGGGGAGAATTGGAGGAAGATTCCAGTTCCAAACGCCGGCTTCGTTCACACACTCGCAATTGATGCCGACGACCGCATTTATGTCGGCGGGTCGAACGAACTGGGTTACCTCCAGACTGGAGAACGCGGTGAAAGAAGCTTTGTTTCCTTGGCCAGCTATCTGCCCACGGAGGACCGGGATTTCCGGAACGTCTTGGCGATCCACCCGACACCGGAAGGTATCTACTTCACGGCCAGTGAGAGCCTCTTCCGTTGGTCCAACAACCAGTTCAAGGTTTGGCGGTTGAAATCGCCAGGCCGGCTTTCATCACACTGGGTTGCAAACCATTTGTTCGTCCTTCAGCCGGGAGTTGGTCTGCTGCGCCTGGAGCGCGATGCTTTGATCCCAGTTTCCAGCGACCCCATCTTTTCGTCGGAACGAAATGCGCCAATGATGGTAGCGAGGGCCGATGGCTCAATCCTGGTCTGCACCTTTCAGCAGGGGCTGTATTTGTTGAGTGGCGACAAGGTTGCCCCATTTCCGTCCCAGGTTAACGCATTTCTCAAAGCCAACCAGCCTCATAGGGGACTGCTGCTTCAAGACGGTTCTCTTGCCATTGCCACGCTTCTGGGCGGCGTGATCGTGCTCCGTCCCGACGGGGCTTTTCGGTCCTTAATCGATGAGTCCGTGGGCCTGCAAACCAACCGTGTTCATGACGTTCTGCAAGACCACCTCGGGTCACTATGGCTCTCGCTGAGTTATGGGCTCGCTCGGGTCGAGGCGTTTGCTCCGGTCACTGTGTTTGCTTCCGACCTAGGCCTCCGACATAGCTTCGTTCATGGAGTTCTGCGCCATCAAGACCAACTCTTTGCAGTGACTGATTCTGGCTTGTACCACTTGGAGCCAGTCGTCGAGGGCGTTGGCATTCCCCGTTTCAAGCTGGTCGGTGGACTTCGCGACAGTTTCCGAGCGCTGGAAAGCCACTCCAGTGGGCTGCTGGCAGGAAGCACCAATGGCATCTATTGGATTCGTGATGAGAAGGTTCAGCGCATCTATCCTGCCAACAACTCGATCGATGTCGTGGGTATCGATGTGCTCTTAGGCTCCAGGATCCATCCGGAGCGCGTGTTCGTTGGGGGTTTTAGTGGATTACGCTCGCTCCGCTATGAAAACCAGCGCTGGCAAGACGAAGGCAAGGTCACCGGCGTGGATGGGGAAGTCCGCTCCATCGTGGAGACCACAAAGGGAGATCTTTGGCTGGGAACCCTGAACTCGGGTGTCTTTCGAGTCTCGTTCGAAGGAAGTACGGCAAGCTGGAGGGCCCCGGCTCAAGTCCAACGCTACGAGGTGGCACCCGGGTTGCCTCCCAATCATCGGTGGGTTCGGGTTTTTTGCTTCAGCGGTCACGAGATTTTTGCGACAAATCGCGGAATCTATCGTTTTGATCCCGCCACGCAGCGGTTTCAGCCCGACGCTACTTTTGGGCTGCGTTTTGCTGATGGCTCAACGTCCGTTACAGGATTCGCATCCGACGGTCAAAACCAAGTCTGGCTTGTGGTTTGGAAGAACCGAGGCGAGGATAAAGACTCGACGGGACCGCAAATCCTTTGTGGAAGCCGACCACAAGGCGGTGTCTTCTCGTGGAAACCTTTCCCTTCATGGTCTAACGATATTCTCGGCACAGTCGAGGGACTTTCCTGGGACCCTACAGCTAAGGTCCTCTGGTGTGGCACACGCGAGGGCCTATTACGCTTTGACTTGCGCCTGTCACCTTCCCGTGAAGAGAACTTGTCGACTCTGATCCACCGTGTGTCACGCCCGGGAGGAGAATTGCTTTACGAAGGGGATGCAGGTCCTCCTATCGAGGCACCGGTGCTGGGCCACAGGCAGAACTCGATCCATTTTGAATACGCAGCCCCGAGATGGTTTGTTGGAGATAAGAACGAGTACCAGACTTGGCTGGTTGGTTTTGAGGGCGACTGGTCTGACTTCTCGGGCAAGTCGACAAAGGACTACCTCAACTTGCGAGAGGGACAATACCTCTTCAGAGTCCGGGCCCGCCACGGTGAGGGTCGTGTCGGTCAGCCTGCTTCTTTTGCATTCGCCGTTCGACCGCCGTGGTATCGCACGATTTGGGCGTATGTTTTCTACGTGACAGGAACCGTCCTCGGAGCTACCAACCTGACTGAGACTAAGGGTTTGGAATCTGCTGTTCACGCCGGGCGGAGTGTCATCGACATCCGCACACTGGCCAAATCCAGTAACTTGCCA
>Ga0075423_10000596_pt1 | contig 29594 bp, 27 predicted proteins | sample SoiMethybrSBSTD2_FD_80114 | JGI IMG/M metagenome (GOLD analysis project Ga0075423, IMG submission 80114) | Bulk soil microbial communities from a Populus tree surrounding site in Tennessee, USA - Soil MetaG P. TD hybrid SBSTD2 | ecosystem: Environmental > Terrestrial > Soil > Tree plantation...
GCCACCGGCTTCGCCGCCGTTGAACACCTCCAGCGGGCTGGCGACCTTGATCGGTCTCTGTTCGGGGAATGCGATCTCCGCATGGGCGCTGCCGCTGCCAAGCCTGGTGTCGCCGCAGGCTTTCAGCGCGGCCTTGGTGTTCGTCGCCTCGAGCTCTCCAGGCGTGCACACCGGCAGGCCTCTGACGTTGACCTTGAAGTCCCTGTCGACGTCGAGGACCAGTTCTCTGAAGGCCGGAGGATGGCCGCCGTTCGTCGTCGCGATCTTGCCGAACATGTCAGCCGTCACAGGCACGTACTCGTTTCGCGGCAACTTGCTGGGCGAGATCCCCCCGCCGACGGTCAGCGCCAGGTCGCCGACGACGATCCTCGTTTGCGCCTGCTTGGCGAGTGCCACCCCGGTCACACTCAACACCGCCACCGCGGCGATCGAAGCGAGGATCGGCAGTGGCCTCTTGCGAGCACCCATATTCCCTCCTTGAGCCCACGCGGTCCGAGACGAACCGCTCCCGTTGTCAGAACCTCGACCGTACCAGTAGGAGTAAGGCGGAGTGTTGTTCTTGGGCAAAGAAAAGGGCGGCCAGTCGGCCGCCCTTTTCACCCTCGCCTTACGCGAGCGTTTACCGCTTCCGGCTCAGCCCTTCCCGGTGCAGGGAACCGCGAGCGCGCCCTTCAGCGAGGTCGAGGCGCCTTCGCCCGGCGTGTGGGCTTCGTTCTTGAACAGGATCTTCTTCACGTTGGCCTTGAAGACGCCGTCCGGGCACCGTGCTTCGCCGTAGCCGACCTTCTTGCCCTTGTAGGAGAAGGTCTTCCCGACCGTGAACTTGAAGTCGAGCGTCGAGCCGCTGCCGCCGGCGACCACCGGGACTTTCGCGACCGAGTGGATGCCGCTGCCCTTGCGCGTGATCGTCACGTCGGTCACCACCGCGGCCGGGACCGGCACGGTGATGAAGATGTGGATCAGCAGCTTCACCTTGCCGCCCTTTTCGCCGCCGTTGAAGACGGTCAGCGGGCTCTTGACGACGAGCGGTTTCTGTTCGGGGAAGGCGATCTCGACATGCGCTTCGCCTTTGCCGATGACCGCGCCGCCGCAGACTTTCAGCGCGGCGCTCGTGTCGCGCGCCTCGAGCTGCCCCGGTTTGCAGGCCGGCAGGCCCTTGACGTTGATCTTGACGTCCTTGTCGATGTCGAATTCGACTTCCCGCAGCGCCGGCGGGTGGTTGCCGTTGGCGGTGCTGATCTTGCCGAAGATGTTCGTCTTCACCGGCGCGTACTTGTGCTTCGGCATAGCTTTCGGCGAGGTGCTGCCCCCGAACGTGCTGACCACGTTCCCCGCCCGCAGGGTGATCTGCACCGCGTTCGCAATGGCCACCACGCCCACGGACAGCGCGGCTGCCAGAGCGAGCGCCAGCATCAACTTTCTACGCATGTCTCCATCTCTCCTTTTGGGCCCTGCCCTTGTGAGCGGCGGCCGTTTGAAGCCATAAAATCCAGTGCCTCCGCTGGCAAACTACCAGCCCTTGCCCTTTCTTAAACCCCAGCTTCGAGGCAAAAGAGCGCCTTAACGAAGCGGGCTCAGCTCTCCAGCATCGAGAGACGCACCCGGTCGCGCTCCGCCGCGGCCCCCTCGGGACCGAGGAACGGCAGGGTGATCCAGAACATCAGGTCCGGCAGGCGGCTAGGCAGGCGCGAGGAGGCGCCGTGGAGGATCTCGCTGTAGAGCAGCTCGTTGATGCCGCCGGCAAGCGAGAGCGAGGTGATGCCCGGCAGCTCGACCGACGTCTCCGCCCGGCCGGCGTCGAGAAACCCGGTGAACTGGCGCAGCGCCGCGTCGCGGCGGGCGAGCGCCTTGGGGCCCGCGGCGAGGACCTCGACGATCGCGAAGCGCCCCTCGTCGGGGTGCTCGGCGAGGTGCTTGAGCAGCTCCGCCAGCCCGGCGGCGACGCGCTCGGCCCAGGGGGCGCCCGGCCTCGACTCGAACCCGCGCGCGGTATCGCCGAGCAGGTTGCCGAGCAGGACGTCGTAGGCGGCGAGGAAGCAGTCCTCCTTGCTCGCGAAGAGCTCGTAGAACGTCTTTCTCGATACCCCGGCGACCCCGATCACGTCGACGACCCGCGTCTCCGGGTAGCCGCGCTCGGCGACGACCTCGATCATCGCCTGCAGGATGCGCCGCCGCTGGGACTCCGTCACCGCCTCCCGCGGTAGCCCGTGACGGCCCCGGGGCAGCCGCTCGTTCAACCTAGCGGTGCGTCTACCGGTAGCCACAACAAGACTTTAAAGCACCCCTGGTTCTCCGCCGATCCATACGACCTGATCGCGACCCGGCCCGACGCCGACGAGGCGGACCGGCACGCCGGCGAAGTCGGCGATGAAGTCGAGGTAGGCGCGGGCCTGCGCCGGCAGATCGGCCTCGTCGCGGCACTCCGCGAGGTCGGTCTCGAAGCCGGGCAGCTCCTCGTACTCGGGCTCGGCCGAGTGCAGGATCGACTGGTGGTACGGGAAGCTGTCGAAGATCGCCCCCTCGCGCGAGCGGTAGCGCACCGCGACGCGCAGCGGGTCGATCCCGCTCAGCACGTCGAGCTTGGTGATCGTCAGCGCGCTCATCCGGTTGAGGCGGACGGCGTAGCGCAGGGCGACCAGGTCCATCCAGCCGCAGCGGCGCTCGCGGCCGGTCGTCGTCCCGTACTCGTGGCCGCGCTCGAGCATGTGACGCCCGGTCTCGTCGTCCAGCTCGGTTGGGAAGGGGCCGGCGCCGACTCGCGTCGCGTACGCCTTCGCCACCCCCCAGACCTCGCCGATGTCCGTCGGCCCGACGCCGGCCCCGACGCAGGCCGCGCCGGCGACCGGGTTCGACGAGGTGACGAAGGGATAGGTGCCGTGGTCGAGGTCGAGCAGGGTCGCCTGGGCGCCCTCGAAGAGGACGGTGCGGTCGCTGTCGAGCGCTTCCCAGCAGAGGCGCGCGGTGTCGGCGATGTGCGGCTCGAGCCGGTGGCCGTAAGCGGCGAACTCCTCGCTCATCGCGTGCAGGTCGAGCCGCGGGTCCGGCACCTCGGCGACGGAGCGATCGGCGCCCTCGCGGACGCCCTCCCCTGCCTCCTTGCGCAGCTTGCGACGCTGCACCGAGAGCTCGCGCAGCGCCTGCTGCTTGGGCTCCAGCGCGGCCATGATCTTCTTGCGCAGGATCTTCTCGTCGAGCAGGTCCTGCACCCGGATGCCGAGCCGCAGCGCCTTGTCGGCGTAGCAGGGGCCGATCCCGCGCCGCGTCGTGCCGATCGAGAGCTTGCCCAGCTTCACCTCGCCGGCGGTGTCGAGCAGCACGTGGTAAGGCATGATCAGGTGGGCGTTGGCAGAGATCCGCAGGTTGCCGACGTCGACGCCGCGCCGCTTCAGGCCGTCGATCTCGCCGAGCAGGATGCGCGGGTCGAGCACCACCCCGTTGCCGATCATGCAGAGCTTGTCCGGGTAGAGGATGCCGGAGGGGATCAGGTGGAACTTGAACTCCTCGCCGTCGCGGACGATCGTGTGGCCGGCGTTGTTGCCGCCCTGGAAGCGCACGACCGCGGCGGCGCGCTCGGCGAGCAGGTCGACGACCTTGCCCTTGCCCTCGTCGCCCCACTGGGCGCCGACTATGACCACTCCCGATCCAGGCATACGGCCGGGGATTGTGCCGGGTTCTACGCTCCGACCGCGCGCGCCTGCTCGCGCCGGTCCGGGCCGAACAGGGGCAGCGGGTCGTCGCAGATCTCGATCAGGCGAGAGACGGTGCGCGAGCCGATCTGCTCCTCCAGCTGCCGCCGCCCCTCATCGACGTCCTGGCCGGCATTGCTCGTGACCAGCACCGAGCGCTCGTTCTCATAGCGCTCGTTGACCAGGGCGTAGAGCTGCTCGACGACCCAGTCGGTGTGGCGCTCGGAGCCGAGGTCGTCGACGTAGAGGAGGTCGACCGACGTCAGCCGCCGGAAGAAGGCGTCGTAGGCGTCCTCGGACTCGGTTGCCTGGTAGGTCTGGCGGATCTGGGTCAGCAGCTTCGGGGCGAAGTAGACGGCAACGGTCCTGCCGGCGGCCAGCGCTTCCTTTGCGACCAGCATCCCCAGCGTCGTCTTGCCGGTGCCGGTGTTGCCCATCAGCCACATCCCCCTGCCCTCCGACAGGTTCTCGTCGAGCTCGTCGACGAAGGTCTGCACGGCGTTGACGACGTGGCGGGTCGCCATGTCGCGGCTCATGTCGCTGACCGGCGGGCGGTCGAAGGAGACGCCGCGGTAGCGCGGCGGGATCGCCGAGGCGACGCCTCGCACGCGACCCCGCTTCAGCCGCTGCTCTCGGCACTCGCAGGGCCGGGCGACGTCCTCGGGGCCGAGGATCCAGCCGGAGCCGTCGCAGACGCCGAGCGGGCAGGCCCGCTCGGCGAACGGCTCGCTCCTCGGGCGGGCGGCCATCAGAGCTCAGGTCCCGCCGAGGCGGCGCTGTCCTCCAGCGGCGGCCCCTCGCCCGCCGGCTGCTCGACCGGCTGCTCGTGGCCGCTGTAGTCGGCGAATTTGGGGAAGCGGTCGAGGAAGACGAGCTTCGGCGAGCCGATCGGCCCGTTCCTGTGCTTGGCGATGATCACGTCCGCCAGGCCGTCCGGCTCGTCTTCGGGGTCGCGGTAGTAGTCCTCGCGGTAGAGGAAGGCGACCAGATCGCTATCTTGCTCAAGATTTCCAGATTCACGAAGGTCGGAGAGCATCGGCTTGGGCGGATGGCGCTGCTCGGGGGCCCGGGAGAGCTGGGAGATCGCCAGCACGGGCACCTCGAGCTCCCTCGCGAGGATCTTGAGCCCACGACTCATCTGGCCAACTTGTTCGACCCTGCCCGCCCGCGGGTCGTCGGCACGCATCAGCTGAATGTAGTCGACGATGATCAGGCCGAGGCCGCCCTGATCCTGCGTCTGCGCATGCAGGCGGCGCGCCTTTGCGCGTAGGTCGAGAACACCCAGGTCGGAGGAGTCGTCGAACCACAGCGGCGCCTCCTCCAGCTCGTTGCAGGCCCGCACCACCTTCGGCCAGTCCTTCTGCGCGACCTGGCCCTTGCGCAGCTTGTCGCCGGAGATCCGAGCCCGACAGGCGATGAAGCGCTGCGCCAGCTCGACCTCCGACATCTCCAACGAGAAGAAGGCGACGGGCAGTCTGTTCTTCACCGCGACGTGCTCGGCGATGTTGGCGACGATTGCGCTGTTGTGGACGACGATGTCGTCGGCGACGAAATTCCTCAGGCCGGGCACGTCCAGGTCGTAGGTTTCCTCGACGCCGACGTACTCGACCGAGGCGACCTCGTCCCACCAGATGTCGGAATCGGCCAGCTCCTCAAGTGCGGGTGACCTCGTTGCCTCGGCCAGCTCGGCGAGGAGTCCCCGAGACGGGCTGCGCTTGCCCACATGCCAGTTGTGATTGCGTGGTCGACCGGTGAGCTCGCTCACATCCGCCCACCGTGTCTCGCCCTTTGCGAGGAGGACGTCCTCCCAGATCTCGGGGGGGATCGTGTCGGTGTTGGTCATGCGCGGTGCGGCATCGAGGCGCTCCAGAACTTGAGCCTGTCGATCCTCCTTGCCTGGGACTCGAATCAGCTCGCAGAATCGACCCATCCCCGCTTGAGAGGTGATGCGGACCTCCCTGGCGACCTTGCCTGTGCCGTCGTAGACGGGACGCCTGAGAGTCCGGATCGTCGCAACGATCCCCAGCCGCAAGAGCAGATGCTGAACGTCGTGAGCGAGTCGCTCGCTGATCGTCGTATAGCCGATCTGGGCGAGCCGATCGCTGCAGTACACGTGGCCGTCGCACGCGTACATCACGCCGAGGAAGCGAGCTATCTGCTCGTCGTCCAGCCCAAAGATCGCGTCAGGCACGAACTTGTCACCTGATCGCAAACCCATCAAACCGTGGTGCTGGAGCATTGCGGTAACTGGATTAGGGCCCGATCCTCGTCCGCCGCTGATCGTGGCCGTGCCGTGGCCGCGTGCGCCGCCGCTGCCAACTCGAACCCCATATGCCTTGGCGGCCGCTTCGACTTCGCCGAGGATTCCCGAGCCTCGTCCAAAGCAAAAGCGTGGGGTGCGTCCACCAAGGGACCCATCTGCGATCAATGCGGCAAGCATGACGATCTCGTGGTCGGGCAACTCCTTGGTCTCAGTGGGACGAGGCAATCGCCGAGGTACGGCGATCCGAGCTCCCGGATTCACTTCCCGCAGTTCCTCCCAGCCGGAACTCGTCAAGACCGGGTGGTTCGACGTCGCCTCGAGCATTCGGCCAAGTCGAGTTGTCAGTCGGTAAATCCGCCTTCGCCCGTTACGTGCGATGGCCTGGGCCTTCGCTTTTCTCATCTTCAGGTCGGGCCCAAGTGATCCCACCCAAACGTCCTCACCTCGCTCGAAGGACTTGTGTAGATCCTCGATCGTCCGCCGGGCGCCGGTCGTCGGACTATAAACACGAGAAGTACAACTCAGACACTTCCCCATTGCCGGCCGTGCGGCGACGATGATCAGGTTGCCCGGTTGGAACCCGCCCGTGATCGCGTCGATGTCGCGGAAGCCGGAGGGGGTGCCGGTCAGCTCCAGCTCGCCGGTGGAGAGCTTCTCCAGCCGGTCGACCTCGTCATGGAGGATCTCCGAGAGCAGGCGGAAGTCGCTCGCCTGCTCTTTGTGGGCGACGTCGAAGAGCAGCTTCTCGGCCCGCTCGGAGAGCTCCCGCGGCTCGCCGTCGCGCTCGTGCACCCAGCCCTGGATCTCCTGGCCGGCACCGAGCAGCCGCCGCAGCAGCGAGTTCTGCTGGACGATCTCGGCGTAGTGCTTGGCGTTGCCCGCCGCCGGCACCTTGGCGGCAAGCTCGGACACGTAGTGCTTGCCTCCGGCATCCTCGATCTCGTTGCGCTGCGTCAGCGCCTCGCTGACGCTGAGCTCGTCGACCGGCTTGGAGCCGGCGTAGAGGTTGTGGACCGCGCGGAAGATCGTCGCGTGCTTTTCGAGGTAGAAGTCCTCGGCGTTGAGCTTGACCTCGTCGATGACCCGGCTCAGCGCCGGCTCGGCGACGAGCATCGCCCCCAGCACCGATTCCTCGGCCTCGATGTTCTGCGGCGGTACGTGGGTGACGGGTGGCTGCGGCATCTGGGTTTAGTTAAGGGAGCGGGGCGGCGGAATTCGCCCCCTTCGCCCCTGGGGACCAAGCAAACCAGAGCCCCCGCCTCGCCACGAGCGGGCTCCCTGCAACCACCGGCGAAAAGAGACCGAAGCCGGGTTGGATGAGAGTTGGCACAGTTTCTACGCCAAAGATTTTGCTTCCGCGCGCCACACGCGACGCCGAAACCTTTACGGTGCAATCATGGAGGCGATGCGAGAGAGTTGGACCGACGACCGGATGGACGACCTCAACGGCAAGGTGGATGCCCTGCGGTTGGAGACGCGGACGGAGTTCAAGGCGATCCGAGGCGAGATGAAGGAAGAGTTCGCGGCGGTCCGAAGCGAGATGAAGGAGGAATTCGCCGCCGTCCGGTCCGAGATGAAGACCGAATTCGGCGCTGTCCGATCCGAGATGAAAGAGGAATTTGCGGCGGTACGGAAAGAGATGAAAGAGGAATTCACAGCGATCCGCCGCGAGATGAAAGAGGGCTTCGACAAGGTCGACGAACGCTTCGAACGGATGTTCTACAAGCTTGACGAACGCTTCCAGGCCATGGACGAGCGCCTGCTCGCCACCCACCGCATGATGTTTGGCTTTTGCGGGTTGATGTTCTCGGCCCTGATCGGATTCATCGCGACGCAGATCTAGATACTGGCTGCGGGGATCTCGCCCGCCTCCTCCTTTTGTTGCTCACCGCGGCGCAGCATGCGCTGGGTGAGGATCGCGATGCTGAGGATCGCCGTCGCGCCAAGGCTGAGCTGGACGCTGAGCAGACCCTCGCGCGTCCAGTAGACGTCGCGCAGATCGAGCAGCAGGGCAGCCTCGTCGAAGGTCAGGCCCATCCCCGCCCCCATCGGGATCGCGAGCCGGTCCTCGAGGGTGTCGTCGTCGGTCAGCAGCGCCGCCGTGCCCGAGGCGAAGGCGAGCAGGATTCCGGGCACGAAGTGATGTATGTGGCGACCGCTGACCCTGACGTTTTCGAACGGCCACCAGCGGTCGCGAATTCCCCAGGTCGAGATTCGCACCAGGGCGAAGGCGCCGAGGAAGCCGGCGAGCAGGTTGAAGAGGACCGTCTCGCTGCGCGGCGTCGCCGCGTAGCCGCTGACAGCCACGCCGACCGTGTCGAGCGCCGCCGCCGGCGCCGCTTCGACCAGGGCCTCGCCGTCGTCGTGCTCGTGCGCCCTGCGCTGCAGCAGGCGTCCGTACTGTCCCGCCACTACGGCGCTGAACCCGCCCAGGGCGACCACGGCAAGGCCGACCGTCGCCCGCTCCGATCGCGCCCAGCCGAATCGGGTTCGCGCTTGGGCGCGGCGGGTCAGACGGGTCGGGAGACGGCGCGCGGCCACGGCCGCAGCCTAACGCCGCGATTTAGGGGGCGTCAGCCCTCCTCGGCGACGATCGTCTTCACCGTGGCGACGCTGCCGTCGGCAAGCTCGATCTCGACCATGTGGGTGCCGATCTCGCGGATCGGCTGCTCGAGGCGGACTTTGCGCCGGTCGATGCGCAGGTCGCGCGCCTCCTGGATCGCGTCCACTATCTCCTTGGCGCCGACCGAGCCGAACAGCTTTCCCCCGTCATCCGCTCGCTGCTGGATCGTCAGCACGGTCTTGGAGAGCAGCGAGGCGGCCTCCTCTTCGCGCTCGGCTCGCACCCGTGCGGCCTTTTCGGCCGCCGCCTGGCGCTGCTGCGCCTGCTCGAGGGCACCCGGGGTGGCCGGGGCTGCGAGCTTGCGCGGGATCAGATAGTTGCGCAGGTAGCCGGGGGCGACGTCGATCGGTTCGCCGCGCTGCCCGAGGCTCTCGACGTCCTCGAGGAGGATCGCCTGCGTCATTGAGTGCCCACTAGCGCTCTCCGACGTAGGGCAGCAGGGCGATCTCGCGCGCCCGCTTCACCGCCACCGAGAGCTGCCGCTGGTGCTTGCGCGAGAGTCCGGTGACCCGCCGCCCGCGCGTCTTCCCCTTGTCGGAGAGGAAGCGGCGCAGCAGGTTGAGGTCCTTGTAGTCGACCGCCTCGGAGTTGATCCGCGTGTATTTGCGCGGACGCACCCTCTCCGCCCCCCGCCGTCCCCGGCGCGGTGGCGCAGATCCGTTGTCTCGGTCTCGGGCCATCGGGCAGGCATCCTACAGATTGTCTGTCCTAGGCCCGAGGAGCGTGTGATGGATTCAGCGTCTGCGGCTGGCGAGCGCCGGATCAAGCAGAGCAAGGACGCAGGGAGGCCGAATAGCAGCGCTATTTGGCCGACTGAGGACGCAGCACTGCGCAGTATCCGCCGCCGCCAGACGTGGGCGATGAATCCATCACACGCCCGCAGGGACTAGAAGGGGATGTCCTCGTCCCCGCCACCCCCGGCGCCGGCCGGGGCGGCGTCGTAGTCGGAGGTGTCGGCCGGGGTGTCGCTCTGGGGGGTGAAGCCGTTGCCGTTCCCGTTGCCGCCTCCGCCGTCGCGCGAGCCGAGGAACTGGACCGAGTTGGCGACGATCTGCACCGCCTGGCGTTTGCCGCTGCCGTCTTTGGCCTCCCACTCGCGCCAGTCGAGCCGGCCTTCGATCGCCACCGGGCGTCCCTTGGCGAGGTAGGTGGCGCAGTTCTCGCCCTGCGCCCCCCAGACGGTGACGTTGAAGTAGTTGGGCTTGTCGACCCACTCGCCGGTCGCGCCGTCCTTGCGCCGGCTGTTGACCGCCACGCGCAGCTCGCAGACCGCGGTCCCGCTGCCCAGATGGCGCAGCTCGGGGTCCTGGGTCAGGTTCCCGGTGATGACCACCACGTTGATGTTCGAAGCCGCCACGGCTCTCACTCCTCAAGATCGTTTGTCGAGACTCCAGTCTAAGAGCGCAGGCGGCGCGACTCTCCCCCCCGATGCCGGAATCTGGGCGAAAAGGAAGGGGCCGCTAGGCGGCGGAGTCGCCGGGCTCGCCCTCGGCGGGAGCCTCTGGCGCCGGCGTCTCAGCCGCCGGCTCGAGAGTCTCGCCGGCGGGCTCCGCCGGCACAGCCACCGGCTCGCTCTCCTCCGCGGCGGCGGCCTCCGGCGGACGCTCGCGCGAGGCGGCGGGCCCTGGGGCGCCGGTCGCCGGCGGGACCGTCACGGGCGTGCCGGCGTCGACCTTGAAGATGCGGAAGCGCAGCACGCCGTCGGCGATCTTCAGGTTGTGGTCGAGCTCTTCGAGCAGGTCGGCCGGCGCCTCGAAGCGGAACCAGCGGTAGTCGGCCTCGTTGCGCTGGGCGATCTCGTAGGCCAGCTTGCGCAGGCCCCAGACGTTCTCGTGCTTCAGCGTCCCCTTGGCCTCGATCTGCTTCTTGGCCTCGCTGGCGACAGCGTCGCGCGCCGGGGCATCCTGCCCCGGGTCCAGCATCAAGACCAGCTCGTATTCGCGTGCTGCGGCCAAACGGCGTCGGACTATAGCCAGGTCGCTAGTGCGGAGCGAACTCCGCCGAGCCGTCGGGCGGTGGCGGGGCTGCGGGAACAGGTTCAGATTCGGGAAGAGACTGTTCCGGTGAGGGTGCAGGCGGAGGGACCGCAGGGACAGAGCCATCGGCGGGCGGGTCCTGTCGCCGGGTGGGGGCGTCTCCCTTGGGCTGCGATCTTCTCCGGGAAGAGGGATGAGGTCCCCCACTGGGATAAGCGCTCCCCTCCGAAGACTCCGCCCGGCGGGAGACACCCCCACCCGACACCACCCGCCCGAGGGAGGCTTTCGGTCCCGGTCGCGCCGCCGCGCGCGACTGTCCGCGAACCAGCTTCAGCCGAGCACGAGCCGGCGAAGCTTCGTGCGCCGCCACCCGAGGAAGGCCGACGTCAGCTGGTAAGGGCTCGGGCGCCGGCGGCTCTAGGAGGGTCGGAACAAGCTTCAAAGCAAGAAGCGCGGCAACGACCACACCAGCTCCTTTCCCTGCGAGTGCCCACCGGATCCTGAGTCCCATGCAGCTCTAAGAATCCAGCGCGCGAGTTTCGCCCCCCTGAAGCTGCCGGGGGAGGAGATGGGAGTAGGTCCGATGGACCCTCGCGAAGCGGCTCCGCAGAGTGTTTCTCAGCCGCGAAGCGGCACTTGATTAAACCCGCCGAAGGCGGGTTTTGGGGTCCAGCGGACCTACTCCCATCTCCTCAGGCCACCGCCTCGCGCAACTCCGCAATGTCCCTCAACTGCGCATCGACCCAATCCCCCGGATTGCGCGAGTAGATGATCTCCTTCAGGTGCTGCGCCCGCAGCCTGCGCTCCTCGGCCTCCATCGTCAGCGCCCGGTGGATCGCGTCGGCCTGCTCCTGGATGTCGAACGGGTTGACGGTGAGCACGCAGTCCGCCAGCTCCTCGTGCGAGCCGGTGTTCTCGGAGAGCATCAGGACGCCGTCGCGGGTGTTGACCGCCGGCGCCTCCTTCGCGACCAGGTTCATCCCGTCGAAGATCGAGTTGACCATCAGCAGGTCGAAGTGCTTGTAGCGGGCGACAGCCTCGGGGAAGTTCTCGTAGATGTTGAGGTTGATCGGCATCCAATCGGTGGTGCCGTGGCGGTGGTTGACGACCGCGACCAGCGCCTCGATTTTCTCCAGGTACTCGGCGTACTCGGGCACGTCTTGCCGCGACGGCTGCAGGTGGGCGATGAAGGTCACCTTCTCGAGGAACTCGGGGTGCTGGGCGAGGAAGGTGTCGAAGGCGGTGAAGCCGCGCAGCACGTTCTTGGAGAGGTCGGCGCGGTCGACCCGGATGATCAGGTGCTCGCGCCGCCGCTCCAGGACTTCACGCTCGTACTGGGCGACCTCGGCCGACTCCGCCACCCGCCGCAGCCGCTTGGCGTCGATCGAGAGCGGGTAGGCGCGCGCCCGCGTCTCGCCGCCGGCATGCCGCACCAGGCAGCGGTCGTAGTCGACCTCGACCTCGAGCAGTTCGTCGCAGCAGCGGATGAAGTTGATGCAGTAGGCGTGGGTGTGGAAGCCGATGATGTCGTTGGCGAGCATGCCGCGGAAGATCTCCTCGCGGATCCGCCCCGGCAGGATCCGCCAGCTGTCGGGCTGGGACCAGGGGATGTGGACGAAGTGGTGCAGGAAGGCGTCCGGGCGCTCGGCGCGGATCATCCCCGGCGCCGTGTAGAGGTGGTAGTCGTGCAGCATCACCAGCGGCCGCTCGCGACCCTCGATCTGACCGAGCACGGCGCGGGCGATGTCGCGGTTGACGGCCTGGTAGCCGTAGTCCCAGGCGTCGCGCTCCTCCTGGCGTATGTCCGGAGCGTTGGAGAGGTCCCAGAGGTAGTGCTGGATGAACCAGAGGATCGGGTTGGCGATCACGTTGTAGAAGCCGTCGTAGGCGTCGGGGTCGCTGCCGACCAGCAGCACGCGGTACTCGATCCCGTCGATCGAGAGCTCGACCGGGCCACCCCGCTCTTCGGAGACCGCCACGTCCTCGTCGGTCATCGCCGAGGCGATCCAGAGCGCCTCGCGGTGGGAGACGAGGCCCGAGAGCGCCGTCACCAGGCCGCCGCCGCCGCGCCGCACCGTGCGCTCGCCGTCCTCGTCACGCTCGAACTGGGCGGGCCCGCGATTGGAGACGATGATCAGGGGATCGGACTCGGGCATCGGGTCCTCAGCCTACCCCGACCGCCCGGGCCTACTCGTCCAATTCGCCGAGCAGCTGCAGCCAGTCGCGCAGCAGCCGCGGCGAGAGGAACTCGCGCCGCGCGTGTTCCTTGCCCGCTTTGCCCAGCCGCATGCCCAGCTCCGGGTCGGCGAGGATCTCGACGCAGCGCCGCGCGCACTCGCTCGGCGAGTCGACCAGGAAGCCGCTCTCCCCGTTCTCGATCTGCAGCGGGATGCCGCCGACGTTGCCGGCGACGGTCGGCCGCCCCTTCCAGAGCGCCTCGGTGACGGTCAGGCCGAAGCCCTCGCGGATCGACTTCTGCAGGCAGACGTCCGACTGCGACTGGAAGGCGTTGACCTCGATCGCGCCGACGTTGTTGAGGTTGTTGAGGATCTTGATGTCGTCGTCGCCGTCGGCGTATTCGACCGTCTGCTGGAAGAAGTCCCAGCCCTCAGGGTCGTCGGTCGCCATCGAGCCGACCAGCGCCAGCTGCACGTCCGGCATCTCCGCGGTCAGCTCGCGGTAGGCGTCGATCACCCCGATCGGATCCTTCCAGGGGTCGAAGCGCGAGACCTGGGTGATCAGCGGCCGGTCGACGTCGATGCCGAACTGGTGGCAGACGAAGGCGGCGTCGTCGGGGGAGAAGGCCATGTTCTTGGGCGAGAGCGGGTCGATCGCCGGCGGGACGATGCGGATGCCGTTGTGGCCGTCGATCCCGTTGGGGACGTAGTCCGGCATGTGCCAGACGGTCGCGTCGTACTCCTCTATCAGCGGCTGCAGGCGGGCGATCGGCGCCGGGTTGGGCTCGGAGAGGTCGATGTGGCAGCGCCAGATCCAGCTGCGGCTCTTCTCGGGGGCGCCGCGGCGCAGACCGATCGGCTGCGGATCGTGGACGACGATCGTGTCCCACTCACCTTTTAGCCCCTCGGCGTTGATCGCGTTGATCTCGTCGAAGATCGCCCACTGCTCCTCGCTCAGCGTCTCCTCCGCCCCCTGCAGCGAGTTGTGCAGCAGCTTGGTCGCGTTGAAGAACTCTTCCTTGCCGAAGATCACGTGCCAGTGGGCGTCGATGCCGACGTCGCGCATCAGCGGCACGATCGTGTAGAGGATCTCCGAGACACCGCCGCCGAAGGCCGTGGCGCTGACGTGCAGGACGCGCTTGCCCTCGAGCGGCGCGGCCAGCTCGCGGATCCGCTCGCTCAGCTCCTTGCCGGCGATATGGGTGTAGTCGGCGAGCGACTTCTGGCCGAGGGCGACTTCCTGAAGCATCGGCGATTTCTACAGGCAACGACGGCCGGAGGGCGGGCCGGCTGCTCAGCCGCCGGTTTCGCCGGCCGGGCGCTTGCCCAGGGTCAGCGAGACTTTCTCCCGTTCGCCGTTCTCGTGGAGCACGTCGAGCGTCACCCGGTCGCCCGGCTGGAAGACTGAGATGTAGCGGGCGAGGTCGTCGGGCTGGACCACCTCGCGGCCGTCCACGGCGAGGATCGTGTCGCCGCCGACCTGGTAGGGAACGCCCTGGAAGCGGAGCTTTTCGTCGCCCCCCTCCAGGCCGGCTTCGTCGCCGGGCCCGCCGGGGACGATTTCGGCGAGCAGGCCGCCGTGGTCGGCGTCGAGGCCGAGCTTCTCGGCGAGCTGCGGGTAGAGGGCCTGGGTGGTGACGCCGATGTAGGCGTATTCGGCGTTCCCGCCGCGCTCCAGCTGCGCCAGCGAGCGCTTCACCGCCGAGATCGGCACAGCGAAGCCGACGCCGTTGTTGGCGCCGGACTCGGTCTCAATCTGCTGGTTGATGCCGACCACGCGGGCCTCTGCGTCGAGCAGCGGACCACCCGAGTTGCCGGGGTTGATCGAGGCGTCGGTTTGGATCGCGCCGTCGATCTGGAACTGGGTGAGCGAGCCGACCGAGCGGTCGGTCGCGGAGACGACGCCGACCGAGAGCGACTGCTGCTCCCCGAAGGGGTTGCCGATCGCCGCCACCGGCTGGCCGACGGCGAGCGTCCGGTCGTCGCCGAGCTTCAGCGGGTGCAGCTCGAAGCCGTCGGGCTTCACCTTCAGCAGGGCGACGTCGGCGAAGGGGTCGAAGCCGACGATCGTCGCCGCGACGATGTTGCGGTCGGGGAACTCGACGAAGACCGCCTTCGCTTCCTTGCGGTCGCCCCCTTCGCCGTCGGTGACGACGTGGGCGTTGGTGACGATCCTGCCGTCGGCGTCGAGGACGAAGCCGGAGCCTTCGGCGGCGCCTTCGTCGAGTATCGAGCGGATCGTGACCACTCCCGGCGAGGCTTCGCGGTAGACCCTGGCCGCGTCGAAGCCCTCGCTCGCGGCCTGCACGACCACCTGGGTGGTGGTCTTGGTCGGGCCGCTCCCACCCGGGGCCGAGCCGTCTTCGCCCCCGCCCCCGCAACCCGCGAGCAGCGCCAGCACCCCGACCAGCAGCGCCAGCACCACCGGGCCGCCTATCTGGCGTATAGCGCCGATAAGGCGCCCCGCGCCCCCGCTCACGCGGTCACTTTCGCCGGGTCGGGGGCAACCGGCGGCGGCTGTGCCCCCGGAGGAGCAAGCGGCAGGTCGAGCGTGAAAGCGGTGAAGCGGCGGCTGGAGGAGATCGCGATCTGCCCGTTCATCCGCTGCACCAGCTCGCGGGCGATCGCCAGGCCCAGCCCGGAGCCGCCGGCGGAGTCGGCGGTGAAGAAGCGCTCGAAGATGCGTTTCTGCGCTCGCTGGGGGATTCCCATGCCGTCGTCGGAGACGGTCAGCTCGGCGCGCTGATCGACGGAGTAGATGGTCACGGTGACGCTGGTGCCCTCGGGCGTGTGGGTGAGGGCGTTGTCGAGCAGGATACGGATGATCTGCCGCACCCGATCGGGGTCGGCGACGGCGATCACCGGCCGCTCGGGCGCGCGCAGCTCCAGGCGCGAGCCGCGCAGCTCGGCGCGGCCCCCGAACTCACGCGCGACCTCACGCGCCAGGGCGCTCAGATCGATGTTGCCAATCGCCATCACGATGCTGCCGGCGTCGAGCTGGGAGAGGTTGAGCAGGTCGCCGGTGAGCTTGGTCAGCCGCTCGATCTGGCTGCGCATCGTGCGCACGAACTCGGCCCGCTCCTCCGGGGTCGGGTCCTCCTCGTCGAGCAGCTCGACGAAGCCGCCGAGGCTGAAGATCGGCGTGCGCAGCTCGTGCGAGGCGTTGGCGATGAACTGCTTGCGGGCGCTGTCGAGCTCGGCGAGGCGGCGCTGCATCTCGTTGAAGGTGCGGGCGAGCTGGTTCAGCAGACCGAAGGATTCGACCGGGATACGGGCGGCGAAGTCGCCGTCGGCGACGGCGCGCGCCGCATCCTCGATCCGTTTTATCCGCAACGCTGCGTCCCGAGCCGCGTAGATGCCGATGCCAAGCGCCATCAAGAGCGCGATGAGAGAGCCGACCAGGATCGGACCGGCGACGGCGTCATGGCCTTCGATCACGACGACCCAGAGGTAGATGATTGCCGCCGTCCCAGCTCCGATCGACAGCGCCGCGGTCGCGATCCTGCTGCCAAGCGGAGTGAAACGGAGCACCTTCATTCGCGGAAGCGGTAGCCGACGCCGCGCACGGTGAAGAGGTACTCGGGCTGCTTGGGCTCGACCTCGAGCTTCTCGCGCAGGTGGCGGATGTGGACGTCGACCGTGCGCGGGTCGCGGTAGTCGGAATCCCCCCAGACGTGCTCGAGCAGCGTCTCGCGGCTGAGCACCCGTCCCGGCGAGCGCGCCAGCGCCGTGAGGATCTCGAACTCGACGTAGGTGGTCGGGACCTCCTCGCCGCGCAGCGTCACCGAGCGTCGCGCCGGGTCGATCCTCAGCTCGCCGTGCTCGAGCGGCTCGTCGTCGGTCGGCTCGGCGACCATCCGCGAGCGCCGCAGCGCCGCCTTGACGCGGCTGCGGAACTCGCGCATCGAGAAGGGCTTGGTGATGTAGTCGTCGGCGCCGACCTCGAGGCCGGCGACCTTGTCGGTCTTGCTTCCCTTAGCGGTCAGCATGATGATCGGCACTTGGCTGTGGCGGCGCAGCTGCCGGCAGACTTCGACGCCGTCAAGCCTGGGCAGCATCAGGTCGAGCACGACCAGGTCGAAGCGAGCCTCTTTGAAGCGTGCCAGCGCCTCGCGCCCGTCGAGCGCGGAGGTGACGTGGTAGCCGTCCTTGCGCAGGGGGTAGCTGAGCAGGGTTTGCACCGACTGCTCATCGTCGACGAGCAGGATCCGGGTGGACCCGTTGGGCATGCAATAAGGGTATCTCCGGTCTACCGCCGCCCCCGTTGGACGTATGTGCGAGTACCAAGAACTAAGGTTGCCGGGTAAGGCGCCGATATGAAGCTCGTGATGGAGCAGCAAGAGCTGAAAAGCCTCGTCGAGAGCGGCCGCTACCGTCCCGAGCCGGAGCTGGTCGCGCGCGCGATGCTGCGTCGCCGCGGCGTGCGGACACTGCTTACCGGAGCCGGCCTCAGCCCAGCTGATCGAATCCAGTCGGCTCCAGCGTTTCGCCGCCAGGCAGCCTGATCTCGACTCCCTCGCCGGCGACGACCTCGCCGATCCGGGTCAGCGCTGCTTCCGCGTCCCGCTGCAGCGCTGCGGTCGCGGCGGCGAGCAGGTCCGGGGGCAGCGCAGCGAGCAGCTCGTAGTCTTCGCCGCCGGAGGTCGCCAGCTCGATCGGGTTTCGTCCGGCGGCGGCCGCGACCTCGGCGACGCCGGCCGCGAGCGGCAGCGCCGCGGCGTCAATCCGCAGGCCGACGCCACTTGCCGCGGCGAGGTGGCGGGCATCCCCGCCGAGCCCGTCGCTGAGGTCGATCATCGCGGTGGCGCCGGCGGCCGCCAGCGCTCGTCCTGCCCCCAGCCGTGGCCGCGGTTCCAGTTGCTGGGCGATGAGCGAGCGCTTGCGTTCGTCCTTTATGTCGCTATGAGGGACAAAGGACGAACGCGCTCCCGAGGAGCCCCCTTTCACTCCCGTGCCTTCCAGGAGGAGAAGGCCTGCCGCGGCCCCGCCGAGCTCGCCGGTGACCACCAGGGCGTCGCCGGGCTGCGCGCCGGATCGGGTCACGAAATCCTCCGCGTCCGCCGCGTGGCCGACGACGGTCAGGGCGAGGGTCAGCGCCGGCGCCCGGGTGACGTCGCCGCCTGCCAGGGTCGTGCCGGTCTCGGCGGCGAGGGCGGTCATCCCGTCGAGAAGCTCGATGCAGCCGTCCTCGTCCAGGTCGGGCGGGACGCCGAGGACGACGTAGGCCTCGCCGGGCTCGGCGCCCATCGCCGCCAGGTCGGAGAGGGCGACCGCGAGCGCCTTGGCGCCGATCTGCGGCAGGCTGCTCCACTCGCGGCGGAAATGGACACCGTCTATCAGCGCGTCGACGGAGGTGGCGGTGGCGCCGCCCGGCACCGAGATCGCCGCGTCGTCGCCGCTGCCCAGCCGCACCGGCGGCCCGGCCTGCGGCAGGCGTTCTTTCACGCGGGCCAAGAGCTCGAACTCGCCCATGCGCTCATTCTCCCCCGCCGGCGGGTAGGAAGCCGTATTCGACCGATGACGCCACCGATCTGACTAAGGTGCGGCGAGCGTGGCAGAGGACCGACCACTCCTGCACAAGATCGGCGAAGCCGGCGCCCGTTTCGGCACCCGGCCGCCGCGCAGCAAGCGCGTCCGCCTCGCGATCCAGCTCGGCATCGCGATCGTCGTCTTCGGCTTTCTCGTCCTCACCGTCGTCGACCAGTGGTCGGAGATCAAGGACAAGGGCGTCCACTTCCACGTCGTCTGGCTGATCCCGGCCTTCGTCGTGCTGCCGCTCTTCTACGCGCTCAGCGCGGTTGGGTGGGACCTGATCCTGCGCTTTCTCGGCTACCGGATCGGGGTCGGGCGGGCGCAGGTCGCCTGGGGCCAGCCGCTGCTCGCCCGCTACGTGCCGGGCAGCGTCCTCTACGTGCTCGGCCGCGTGCTGCTCTCCGAGCGCGCCGGGGTGCAGCGGCGGGTGACGATCGCCAGCATCGTCTACGAGCAGGCGATCTCCGCCACCTCCGCGGTCGCGTTCGCCGCCTACTTCCTGATCAGCCACCCCGACCTGCAGGGGCAGCCGCTGCGCTGGGCGGTGCTGCTGCTGATCCCGCTGGCGATCGCCCTGCTGCACCCGCGCATCTTCGGTCCGCTCGCCGACCGGGTCCTGCGCGCCTTCGGCCGCGAACCGCTGCCGGAGGTGATCCCGCTGCGGGGTGTCCTGGCCCTGCTCCTCTACTACTCGCTCGTCTGGGGCGTGGTCGCGATCGGCATGTACTGCATCGCTCGCTCGGTGACCGACGTCCCCTTCACCTTCGGCGAAGTGCTCACGGTGGGCTCGGCGCAGGCCGTCGGCTACGTCGCCGCCCTCCTCACCCTGGTCGCCCCGGCGGGCCTGGGCATCCGCGACGCCGCCTTCGCCTGGGCGGTGAAGGGGGCGGTGGGCGACAGCTTCGCGGTCGGCTCGCTGATCGCGATCGCCGTGCGCGGGGTGATGACCGTGGTCGAGCTTGTCTACGTCGGCCTGGTCACTGTGGTCGGCAGGCGCGAGGGGTGGTCGATCCCGACCGGGGTGATCCATCCTTCACCTGAGGAGCAAGCAGAGGGCCCGCCTCAGCGCAGCGAGACGCCGATCCACTCACCTGAGATTCTTTAGAGCTGGAAGGCCGACCTCAGAAGTCATCCCGCAGGCGCTTCCAGACCTTGCGTCCGGGCCCCGGCGACTCCACCGCACCCGCATCGCGAAGCCTGCGCAGCTCACCACGGATGTGGTCGGGGCTGATGTCGGGAAGTGCCCGCTGCAGGTCGGCAAACGTGAAGACAGTCGAGATGTTCGACCGCACGAACTGCCTCACGCGCTCGCCTTTCGAGCCGCGACCGCTGGTGAGAGAGCCGGCGCGGGACTCGAATTCCTTGTAGGCGCCAGTGAGAATCGCGAGGAAGTAGTTGAGCCACGGCCAGATGTCGTGGCTTTCCTCCGCCCAACCGGCGGTAGAGCGTTCAAGGCTTTCGTAGTAGGTCTTCTTGCTTTTCTCGATCAGCTTCTCGAGGCTGACGAAGCGGCCGATCTCGTGGCCGGCCTGGTAGAGCAGGAGCAGCGTCAGCAGGCGCGACATCCGCCCGTTGCCGTCGTCGAAGGGATGGATCATCAGGAAGTCGAAGACATAGGCGCCGACGAGAAGCAGCCGGGGTTGCCTGTCCTCCTTCACGGCTTGCTCGAAGCGCTCGTGGAGCTCGTCCATTGCCATCGGCGTTTCAAAAGGGGTGGTGCCCTCGAAGACCACGGCGATCTTCCGGCCGGCGCTATCGAAGCGGGCGACCTCGTTTTGGGAACGCTTGAACCGTCCGCCTGGCGTTTCGGTGAGCGCGTAGAGATCGCGATGGAACTGTTCGACGATGGATCGCCGGAATGGAATGTCCGCCGCGCTGGAGTGGATCGTGTCGAGGACGTTCCGGTAGCCGGCGATCTCCTCCTCCGAGCGGTTCTGCGGAGCCGTCTTCTCTCGCACCAGGTCCGCAATCCTCTGGGGGGGCGCGGTGATCGCCTCGATCGCGTTCGAGGACTCCGTGCTCTGAATGCGGGCTACCTCGGTCAAGGTTTCCAGGATCTGGGGTCGCTGGAGCCGGAAGGCCTCCTCCCGCCCGCGCCCAGTGGCGACGCCGTTCAGGGCGGAAACAGTCGCAGAGGGGATCATTCCCAAGTGTTTGTCGAGGTCGCGGAAGGTTCGCATGGCCTGTGAGATAAGTATTAGCCGGGCTAAAAGGGGTATTTTACGGATAAGTATACCTATTTCAGGCGTCAAATAGGTATCGGGCAGCCCTAAATACCGATTTAGGCCGAGATAGTGCCCATTTCATTTTGTCCGGGGTTTGGGCTCTAAAGCGGCATGCGCGCTGGGAGCGGGTAGGCCGTCAGGATCAGCGTGAGCAGCTGGAGGGGGCGGTCTCTTGAGAGGGCTACGAGGGGGAGGGTCCAGATCAGGTACCAGGGGAGGAGCCAGGCGGTGGCGAGGAGAAGGGCGAAGGAGGCCCAGGCAGGCCCACTTGCATTTGGGTGTGTATAGGAAGCCCGAATGCAGCTTCGTTCGGATTCGACGCGGCTTCGCCCGGTCAATGGCCGGCTGCGGCGCCGCCGCCCACGCCCCCGCCAGCGGTCCCGTATTCGGGCGGGGGTGGCGGCACGTGGGTCGGCTCCTGGCCAACGCCCTGCGCGTAGGCGTCCGGGTCGTAGCCGCCGGTCGCTTCCTTGCCCAGCCTCTCCGCTTCGCTTTCCCCTTCGCCCCTGCCGCCGGTCGACACTCCGCCGCCGCGCGGCGCCGCCGCGGTGAACTCGCCGTAGAAGGGCGCCCAGCTGATCGGCTGCTTCGGTTCCCTGAATTGCTCACAGGGCACTTCGGCGCCGCTGTAGAGGTCGTGCCAGATTTCCGCCGGGAAGGTGCCGCCGTAGACGGTGATCCCGTGGACGCTGGTCATCTCGATCGCGTTCGACTGCGGGTAGCCGACCCAGACCACGCTCGCCAGATTGGGCTGGATGCCGGCGAACCAGGCGTCGGTGAAGCGATCGGTCGTCCCCGTCTTGCCGCCTTGCCCGGGGCAGCCGGTGTAGGCGGCGGTACCGGTTCCTTCGACGATGTTGTCGTGCAGCAGGCGCCACACCTGGTAGGCGACCGGCGCCGAGACGACCTGCCGCGGTTCGGGCCGTTCGGGGTGCTCGACGCGCCCGTCGGGGAAGACCACCTTGCGGATCGCGACCGGGTTGCGGTGGATGCCCCCTGAGGCGAGGGTCGCGTAGGCGTCGGCCATCTCCAGCGGCGAGACGCCGACCCGCAGGCCGCCGATCCCCTCCGCCGGGATGCCGTCGAGCGGGCTCGTGATTCCCATCGACTTGGCCGTCGCGGCGATGCTCTTCGGCCCGACGTCGAGGTCGAGCTGGGCGAAGACGGTGTTGTCGGAGGCGACCGTCGCCTGCTGCAGGTTGACTCGGCCGAGGTAGCCCTCGTCGGCGGTGCTCACTTCCCAGTGGCCCCACTTGGGCAGGTCGAGGTCGAGGTGCTTGGAGGTGTAGTAGGTCGAGTAGGGGTCGATCCCCTGCTTCAGCGCCGTGGTCAGGACGAAGGCCTTGAAGGTGGAGCCGGGCTGGCGGCGCCCCTGGGCGGCGAGGTTGAACTTGCTCCGCGCGTAGTCGGAGCTGGAGGCCATCGCCTCGATGCGGCCGTTGCGCGGATCGATCGAGACCAGCGCCGAGGCGGGGTCTTCGGAGTAGGGGAGGGCGGAGCGCATCGCCGCCAGGCCGACCTCCTGCAGGCGCGGCTCGATCGTCGTGTGGACGGCGAGCCCGCCGTTGCGCACGGTGTTCACCCCGTAGGCCTGCAGCAGCTTGTCCTCGACGTAGTCGAAGAAGTAGGGCTGGCGCTTGTCGAAGTAGCCGCGGTCGAGGTCCAGCCCCAGGCCGCGCTGCCGGGCGACCAGCGCCCGCCGCGGCGAGACATAGCCGAGGTGCGCCATCTTCGCCAGCACCTCGTTGCGGCGGCCGAGCGCCGCCCGCGGGTTGAGCACCGGGTTGTACGCGGAGGGGGCCTGCGGCAGGCCGGCCAGCAGCGCCGTCTGCTCCAGATTCAGCTTCCAGACCGGGCGCGAGAAGTAGACCTTGGCCGCCGCCCCGACCCCGACCGCGGTGGCGCCTTCGACCGTCCCGTAGGAGGCGGTGTTGAGGTACTGGCCGAGGATCTCCCGGCGCGAGTGGCGTTCGGCGTACTCGATCGCCAGCTTCGCCTCGATGATCTTGCGTTCGAGGTCGCGCTTCGGGTTGGAGAGGCAGAGGTTGCGGACGAGCTGCTGGGTGATCGTCGAGCCGCCCTCGACCGTCCGGCCGGCTTCGAGGTTCGTCACCGCGGCGCGCAGGATGCTCTCCGGGTCGACGCCGCCGTGCTCGTAGAAGCGCTCGTCCTCGATCGCCACGGTGGCGTGCTGGAGGCTCTTCGGGATGCGGTCGATCGAAACCGGGGCGCGCGCTTCGTCGGAGGCGATGACGCCGAGCTTGCTGCCGTCGGCGGCGTAGACGGTCGAGTTGCCGCCGATGTCGACTGGCTTGCAGGCGGCGAGCGAGGGTGCCTTGGCGGCGACGTCGAGGACCCAGTTGACGACGCCGATCGCGCCGATCGTGAGCAGCGCGGCGATCCCGAGGGCGACGATCAGCAGCTTGCCGCCCGCTCCTCCCCGGTGCCGCCGGCTGCGGCGGTTGCGCTGCGCCATGGAGGGAGCGTACTTCGCCCGGAGCGGCGCTCAGGCCTGCGTGTCGGCGGTCGAGAGGTTGTGGACGACCCCCTCGACCAACAGCTGGTTGGGGATCACCACGGCGGTGCCGTCGCCGGGGTCGACGTAGGTGTAGGAGAGGGTGATGTCGAGGACGCGGCCCTCGACTTCTTCGAAGGAGACGCGGTCGCCGATCCGGATCGGCTGGGAGATCGCCAGCTGGACGCCCGCGACCATGTTGGCGATCGTATGCTGGGCGGCGAAGCCGATGATCGCGGCGAGCACGGCGGTCGAGGCGAGGATGCCGGTGGCGAGGCGCTTCAGCTCGGTGAACTGGGCGATCGCGATCGCCGCCAGGACGACGAAGACGACCAGGATCAGGAGCCGGCGGAGGAAGCGCAGGCGGGTCTTGGTGGACCGCGAGACCTGTGAGACTGGCGGCGTGATGGACGGGAAGTTAGTCGCAGGAGACGCCGGGGGTCGCTCCGAGGGAGCCCAAAACCCGCCTTCGGCGGGTTTGATCTAGTGCCGCTTCGCGGCGAAACCACTCCGCGGTGCCGGGGGGAGGCTCCCTCGGAGCGACCCCCGGCGTCTTTCCCGTATGCCAGCTGGGGTCCACAACTAGCCATCGGGGGAGTGCTGTTGGCGTTGGGGGCGGGGATCTTGATCGCGGTTCCGGCGGTGATCGTCGACAACCCGCCCGAATCCGGCGACCTCAGCACCGCCGCCAACGTGATCGTCCAGCTGGCGACCGCACTGGGCTTCCTGCTGGTGCCGATCGCGATTGCGAGTCGCTGGGGGGAGAGCTCGGTGGGGCTGGCGCTGGGGCGGCTCGGGGTGCGCCGCTTTCGCCCCAGCGCGCTGAAGTGGATGCTGGCGGCGATCGGGGCCTATCTCCTCTTCGCCGCCGCCTACGCGGCGATCTTCGGCACGCCCGAACAGGAGGACATCGCCGAATCGTTCGGCTCCCTGCCGATCCAGGTCCTGCTGATCGTGATTGCCGCTCCCGTCAGCGAGGAGATCTGCTTCCGCGGCATGCTCTTCGGCGGCCTGCGCCGGAACCTGCCGCGCCTCGCCGCGGCGCTGATCAGCGGCCTGATCTTCGGCGGCCTGCACGCTCTCACCGGCCTCAGCGCCGTCCCCCCGCTGATCGCCTTCGGCTTCATCCTCGCCCTGCTCTACGAGAAGACCGGCTCGATAGTCCCCGGCATCGTCCTCCACATGCTCAACAACTCGGTGGCCCTGCTGGGGCAGTAGGGGGGAGTAAAGAAACGGCCCGCGGAGCGGGCCGTTTCGGGCGAAGTCGGGGGCAGAATTGCCTTCGACAACCGGCTGACACCCGTAAAACAAAGGCTACCAAGAGATGGTCATAGCTGGGACGCGAGGGCCGGTCGTTGAGCGGTAACTACCCGCAGGCCGCTTGACGTTGCACCTCGACCTGGTGGTTCGCGTTCCAGCAATCTTGCTGACGGAGGGCGGGGGATTCGAACCCCATCCGGATCGTTACTCCGGACGCACGGGTGTCAGCCAAGCGTCGATACCTATCGACTTCGCCCTCCGCTGCCTCCACCGTAGTCGAGAAAACCGCCATTTCAAGCCATGTTTCACTCTTTTTACAGACAATTGACTGCGGTGTTACAGAGTCGTGACAGTTCGGGCGGCCGGGCGGTCCGCAAGAATGCCGGGCCGATGAATCGGCGCCTCGTCCATGTACTTGTCTTCGCTGCCTTGCTCGTCCTCCCGGGGGCGGCGTCCGCCAAGCAGCCCGCCGGAGGTAAAGGGGGCGCAGGCAAAGCGTCACCTGCACCGGAGCAGGCGACGGTGAAGATTAGCCTCGGCAAGTTGAAGGGAGGCAAGGCGCCGATCTACGGCACCGTGCCCGTCTACGGCACGGTCGAGCCGTTCGCGCCCGGTCAGAGTGTCGACGTGACCTTCTACCTCGACGGCCACAAGCTGCTCAAGCGCGAGGCGCACGTCAGCCGGGGCAGCGGCGACGCGGGCGTCTTCAAAGCCTCGATCGTCGTCCGCAAAGACGGCAGGTACGCGGTCGCCGCCCATCTGCCGGCGAGCGGCTCGCTGCGCGGCGACACCACCGTGCGCAAGAGCTGGCGGGTCAGCTTCCCCTCGCTCGCCCAGGGCGAGTGCGGTCGCGTCGCCCGCGGCTTCAAAAAGGCGATGGCGAAGATGGGCTACGCCTCCGGCGGCGGCTCCTGCTTCAACGGCCGCACCGGCCGCGAGGTGCTGGCATACCGCAAGGTCAACGGCATGGCCCGCAACGAGCACGCCGGCAAGGGTCTGGTCAAGCTGGTCTTCGGCGGCCGCGGCGGCTACCGGGTCCGCCACCCGGGCGCCGGCGAGCACGCCGAGGTGCCGCTCTCGAAGCAGGTCCTTGTCCTCAGCAAGGGCGATAAGCCCTTCGCGATCTATCCCGTCTCCACCGGCAAGCCCTCGACCCCGACGATCACCGGCGAGTACAGCTTCTACCGGCGCGAACCCGGCTACAACGCCGAGGGCATGTACTACTCCTTCTACTGGCACAACGGCTACGCCGTCCACGGCTACGCCGAAGTCCCCACCTACGCCGCCAGCCACGGCTGCATCCGCACCTACATCGCCGACCAGCCCCGCATCTACGAACAGCTCCACTACGGCGAGCCGATCTTCGTCTTCTAGGTGCGGTGGCTGCGCTGCTCATGGGGCGGCGGGGGAGGCTCGAACAGGTCTTCGCGGAGCGCCATGGTGGCGATGATCGTCCCTGCGACGAGTCCGACCCCGAAGGTCAACCCGTTGCTCCAATGGAGCACCTCTTTCGCTGCGCCAGTCAGCGCGCCGAAGACCATTGCCACCCCGAGGTAGAAGAGAAAGTGCTTGAGGGTGTAGATCTTCTTGTCCTGATGTGGTTGCATCGTTTTGTCAGAGTAGCGCACTTGCTCCCGAGACAAGCAGGCCAAACCCAAATAACAGGAGGGCATAGGTCGCCACGTAGACCGGCCAGTGGTCGATCTCTCCTGTTCTGCGATGGCGGCGCAACCCAGCCAGCATTCCCATTGCGGTCCCGAGGGCGAACAGCTGGACTGGAAGATCAAGGGCGTCGATCGACGTGGCCATGACTATCTGCCAAGTCAGCGAAGCGAGAAACTCTCCCCCAGTGGTGAGCCGATCGCCATAGGATTCCCGCAATGTCCGACCTCGCTGCTGCCAAGCGCACCCTGCTCGCCGAGCTGCGGGAGCACTCGCTGGTGATCAGCGAGGTGAGGCTCTCCAGCGGCGCGACGGCGCAGTATTACGTCGACGCGCGGCGGGCACTGCTGCGGCCGGCGGGCTTCCACGCCGCCGGCGAGCTGATCGCCGCCGCCGCGGTCGAGGCCGGTGCGACCGCCGTCGGCGGCCCGGCGACGGCGGCGATCCCGCCCGCCTGCGCCGCCCTCGCCGTCCCCGCCGGCGAGGGCCTGGTCGGCTTCTTCGTTCGCGGCGAGCGCAAGGCCCACGGCCTGCAGCGCTGGGTCGAGGGCCCGGTCGAGCCGGGCGCCCGCTGCCTCGTCGTCGAGGACACCGTCACCAGCGGCGGCTCGACCGTCGAGGCGATCGAGCGGATCCGCGAGCAGGACCTGGAGGTGACCGCCGTCCTCGCCGTCGTCGACCGCCTCGCCGGCGGCGGCGAGCGGATCGAAGCCGCCGCCGAGGCCCCCTACCGCGCCCTCGTCACGATCGACGAGCTGTATCCCGCGCGGCCCGACCGCGGCTGATCCAGCGCGTGCCGACCGGGCCGTTGGTACCGTGCAAGTACCCATCTCCTAGAGCGTGATTTGCAGGGATTTCACCTGGTCCTGCAACAATCTCCGTTTCTACAAAAACACTCTCCTTGACATTAAAAAGGTTCTTGTTTACAGTCTTGTGACCGCCTGAGTGAGGCGGCACAGGGACCAGATAACCGAGTCCGCCACAGGGGCCGCCCAGGAAGCGGCAGGCAGAGGGCTCATGGGACAAGGAGAGAGATACGGATGTTCTCGCCACTTCGCAACCGCATGGGCAGACGCCTTCGCGAACCCTTCGGCAAGGCCGGCCTCACGGTCGCCATCCTCGCCCTCGTGATGGCGATGGTCGGCGGCGCCTGGGCAGCCGCCGGGCTGAACTCCAAGCAGAAGAAGGAAGTCAAATCGATCGCCAAGCAGTTCGCCGGCAAGCCGGGAGCAACTGGAGCACCGGGACCGCAAGGCAACCCTGGCGCCGCCGGAGCTGCCGGCAAAGACGGAACGAACGGTACAAACGGGACCAATGGCAGCAACGGCGAAGGCGTCACCATCGGCGCCGCCAGCAGCGGCGAATGTAAAGAAGGCGGCGCCAAATTCAGTAACGCCACCGGCACTAAACATGCCTGCAACGGCTCCCCCTGGACCGCCGGCGGCACCCTCCCCGAAGGCTCCACCGAGACCGGGGTCTGGGCCTTCGGGCCAGTGAAAGGAGCTAGCGAAGAAGTCGTGGTGAATGCCGCCTCTTTCACGATCCCCCTCTCCGCTCCGCTGGACAGCGCTCACGTCCACTACATCAACCAGGCCGGAGAAGAGGAACCCGAACCGGGCGTGGAAGTCCCCTCGACGCAGTGCCTCGGAACCGCCCTTGAACCGAAAGCTACCTCTGGCAACTTCTGCATGTACACCTCAGGGCTGAGTAACGTCGAAGTGGCCAGCACTCTGGGCTTTGTGGGAGAAGGCACCCTCACCTCCGGAGCCCTCAAATTGTTCCTCGTAAATACCGCCGCAGCTGCGAACGGCTTCGGATCCTGGGCGGTGACCGGCTAACCCCACCCGCCTGACCACATGGGCCACCTCCCCGGGGGCCGCTCAACGGCCCCGGGGAGCCCGGCGCCCGGCACCACACACCACACGAACTGACACATGGACCGCCACCGGAAGGCACTCAAGTGAACAAGGCATCCCACGTCCTTACCCTCCTCCTTCACCGCTCCGGTGTCGGTCGGCGTGTTCGCCTCGATGTCTTCCCAGGCAGTGGTGCGCCCTCGGTCCCTCGTCTCAGCCGCACAGCTCTGGCTCTCGCCCTTGCCCTCGTTGCCCTCGCCCCCTCAGCGGCCTCCGCCCACCAGGCCCGCCTCTTCACCGGCTCCTTCGGCTCCGCGACCTCGACCACCGTCGACCCCTACCCGCTCGCCGAATATTCCTGGGGAATCGCCGTCGACACCTCCGCCGGCACCTCGGAAGGCGACATCTACGTCGCCGACGGCGAAAACCACCGAGTCGAGAGGTTCGACGCGGCCGGCAACTTCCTGCTGATGTTCGGCAGGGAAGTCAACTCCGGCACCGGCGACCCCAACGTCTGCACCAACGCCGGCGCCCCCACCGATGTCTGCCAGCCCGGAGTAGCCGGCACCGCCCCTGGCGCCTTCGGCGGCGGCGCCAACGGCGAACCCGCGATCATGTACCTCGCCGTCGACGGCTCCACCGGCCCCTCCGCCGGCGACGTCTACGTCGCCGACTACAGCGACAGCCGCGTCACCAAGCTCGACGAATCCGGCCACCTCGTCTCCGGTTGGGGCACCGGCGGCCAGCTCGACGGCTCCGCCGCTCCCGGCGGCCCCTTCGACAAGCTCGCCGGCATCGCCGTCGACCCCTCCGGCAACCTCTGGGCCTACGACGGGCGAGTCTTCGAGTTCAAGCAAGACGCCAGCTTCGTCCCCGGCACCGGCTGGACCCCCGCTGCCGTCAACAAGCATCTGTTCGGCATCGCCGTTGACTCCGAAGACGAGGTCTATCTCGCCTCCGGCGGAGCTGTGGTGTCCAAATACGGTCCCGCCGGTGAAGAAATCGGCGTCGCCTCTCACCTGGAATTTCACGTCGGGCCGTATACCGCTTCATTAAATGCTCTTTCCGTCGATCCTTCCACCGACGACCTCTATATCAAGGTGGTAGTTGGGCCTGGGGAAATCTTCCTCCAGCGCTACGACTCCTCCTGCCACCCCCGACCGCTCTTCTTCCACGAACCCTGCACCCCCGCCGAAACCCTCACCTCCCCCCACCTTCCTTTCGGCAACGGCCTCGCCTTCGACTCCTCCAGCCCCGCCGATACCCTCTACGCCACCAGAACCACACAGTCACCCGAAGTCGCCGCGTTTGCGATAAAGACCGTTCCCGACGCGACCACCGCCAAGCCCTCCGCCCTCACCGCTGCCACCGCCACCCTCAACGGAATTGTCAACCCCGCCGGCCTTGCCCTCACCGAATGCTTCTTTCAATGGGGAGAAGCCGGCCACCTCTACGAACACGAAGCCCCCTGCGAAGCGCCCGATGCCGCCGAAGTCGGCTCGGGCTCCAGCCCGGTCTCGGTCCACGTCGCGATCACCGGCCTCCAGGCCGGTCACAGCTACCACTACCGCCTCGCCGCCGCCAACGCCAACGACGTCAACTCGCTGATCGACGAACCGAGCCTTGGCGAAGACCTCAGCTTCGGCCCGCCGGGGATCGACTCCACCTCGGCCGCCGAAGTCACCGCCACCTCGGCCACCCTGCAGGCCGAAGTAAACCCCCAGAACGTCGCCTCCAGCTACCGCTTCGAATACCTGACCGAAGAAGAATTCCAGGAAAACGGCGAAACCTTCGCCGGCGCCCTGCGGGCCCCGCTCGA
>Ga0075423_10000597_pt1 | contig 29580 bp, 30 predicted proteins | sample SoiMethybrSBSTD2_FD_80114 | JGI IMG/M metagenome (GOLD analysis project Ga0075423, IMG submission 80114) | Bulk soil microbial communities from a Populus tree surrounding site in Tennessee, USA - Soil MetaG P. TD hybrid SBSTD2 | ecosystem: Environmental > Terrestrial > Soil > Tree plantation...
CGGCTATCTGCACCGCGCCTTCGAAAAAGACTGCGAGGTCGGCGGCTGGAACCATGCGATCCCCTACACGGATCGCCTGAACTACGTCTCGCCGCTGATCAACAATTTCGCGTACGCCAACGCCGTGGAGAAGCTGCTCGGCATCGACGTCACGGAGCGGTGCAAGTACATCCGCACGATCATGGCGGAGATCTCGCGGGTGTGCGACCACCTGACGTGCGTCGGCGCCTCGGCCATGGAGCTCGGCGCGTTCACCGTGTTCCTCTACATGATCAAGGCGCGCGAGTTCCTCTGGGAGCTGATCGAGGACGTCACCGGCGCGCGGCTGACCATCTCCTACGGGCGCGTGGGCGGCGTGCGGGCCGATCTGCCGGAAGGCTTCGAGCCGAAGGTGCGCGCCGCGTTCAAGCAGACCCGCGAGGTGCTCGACGAGGTTCAGCGTCTGCTGACCGGCAACCGCATCTTCATGGATCGCATGGTCGGCGTCGGCGCGCTCACGCGAGACGAGACGATCGCGTATGCGATCACCGGCCCGCTGCTGCGCGCCGTCGGCGTCGGCTACGACGTGCGCCGCGCGTCGCCCCACTGGGCGTACGACCGAGTCGAGTGGGAGGTGCCGACGCAGAAGGACGGCGACAACTACTCGCGCTACCTGGTGCGCATGGCGGAGATGGAGCAATCGATGCGCATCGCCGAGCAGGCGCTGGCGACAATCCCGGGCGGGCCGATCAACGTGGATTTCCAGGGACGTTCGATCGATCCGGACACCTACGTCGACCAGGGCAAGCAGGGCAAGACCGAGGGGCTTCTGCTCATACCGATCAGGCTGTCGCCGAACCTCGAGGGCCAGGAACGCAAAGCGCTCGAGCGCGTCACCGCGCACGATAAGCGCGTCGTGCTACCGCCCAAGGAGACGGCCTACGGATCCATCGAAGGGCTCATGAACCATTTCATGCTGATCATGGAGGGGTATGGCATCCGCCCGCCGCAGGGCGAGGCGTATTTCGCCTCCGAGGGCGCCAACGGCGAGCTGGGCTTTTACGTCGTCTCCGACGGCGGCGATCGGCCCTATCGCGTGCGCTGTCGGCCGCCGTGCCTGCCGCCGATGGCGGCGCTGCACCGGATGATCGAGGGCGAGATGATCGCCGACCTCATCCCGACCTTTGGCTCCGTCAACATGATCGGCGGCGAGTTGGATCGATGAGCGGAGCCACGCCCATCTCGAACGGGCCACCTGCGGCGCGAGCCGGGCACGCGGACCCCGCTACAACCAATCGAGCCGAGCACGCGGCACCCGCTCCAATAAAGTTTTCAGCTGAGCAGCTCGCCGAAGTGCGCCGCCTGCAGGGGCTCTACCCGGACAAGCGAGGCGCGCTCCTGCCGGTGCTGCACATGGCGCAGGACACCTTCGGCTACATCTCGCTCGAGACCGAAGCGTACGTCGCCGGCTTGTTCGAGCTGCCGCCCGCGCACGTCCATGAGGTCGTCACGTTCTACACGCTGTATTTCCAGCAGCCGAAGGGCCGCCATGTCATCGCCGTCTGTCACAATCTCTCCTGCCATCTCGCCGGCGCGCAGGACATCCTGCGCCATCTCGAGACGCGACTGGGCATCCGGCGGGGCGAGACGAGTGAGGACGGCCGCGTGACCCTGCAGGCCGTGGAGTGTCTCTGCGCGTGCGAGGCGGCGCCGATGGCGCAGGTGAACGACCGCTACGAGCTGAATCTCACATCCGAGAAGTGTGATCGCATCCTCCAGGACCTTCGCTGATGGCCGAGATCGTCCTCATGCGCAACTTCGACCGCCCGGACTCGCACACGCTGACCGCCTATCGGAACGCCAGCGGCTACACCGCCTGGACGAAGGCCCAGACGATGGAGCCCGCGGTCCTCGTCGACGAGGTCAAGAAATCCAATCTGCGTGGCCTGGGCGGCGCCGGGTTTCCGACCGGCATGAAGTGGTCGTTCATTCCGAAGGCGCACACGGGTCCGGTGTACCTCGTGGTCAACGCCGACGAGGGGGAGCCCGGCACGTTCAAGGACCGGTACCTGCTCGAGCACGATCCGCACGCGCTGATCGAAGGCATGCTCATCACCGCGCGCGCGATCCGCTCGACGCTCGGCTTCGTCTACATCCGCGGCGAATACGTCCAGCCGTGGCGTCGCTTCAGCGCCGCCGTGAAGGAAGCGTACGACGCGGGTCTGCTGGGACAGGGATTCGAGGTCGTGATTCACCGCGGCGCCGGCGCGTATATCTGTGGAGAGGAAACGGGACTGCTGTCGTCGCTGGAGGGCAAGAAGGGCTGGCCCAAGATCAAGCCGCCGTTTCCCGCCATCAAGGGCGCCTTCGGGCAGCCGACCATCGTCAACAACGTCGAGACACTGTGCTGTGTGCCGCCGATCATCCAGCACGGCGCCGCATGGTTCGCCGGGCTCGGTACCAAGACGCAGGGCGGCACGCGGATGTATTCGATGTCGGGCCGCGTGAAGAAGCCCGGCGTGTACGAGGCGTCCGTGTCGATCACGCTTCGGCAGCTCATCGAGAAGGCGGGCGGTGTGAGCGGCACCGGCCGGCTCAAGGGGGTGGTGCCCGGCGGTGGCTCGGCGGCGATTCTCACCGCCGACGAGATCGACGTCACGATGGACGTCGACGGCCTCAAGAACGCGGGCACGATGGTGGGCTCCGCCGGCGTGATCGTGATGGACGAGAGCGTGTCGATCCCCGAGGCCTTGTTCGTGCTCGCGCGCTTCTACGCGCACGAGTCGTGCGGCCAGTGCACGCCGTGTCGCGAGTCGACGGGTTGGATCGAGAAGATGGTCCATCGGATCCTCGAGGGCCACGGCCGCAAGGACGATCTCGACACGATCCTCGACGTCGCCAAGCGCGGCGGAGGCACGACGATCTGCGCGTTCTACGACGGCGCCATCGGCCCCTACATCTCCTACATCGAAAAATTCCGCTCCGAGTTCGAGGCGCTATGCCGAGCATGAGCCTATGCCGAAGCTGACGATCGACGGCAAGGAGATCGAGGTCGAGGCGGGCACCAACCTGATCGAGGCCGCGCGCCGGCTCGGGATCGACATCCCGCATTACTGCTATCACCCCTCGCTGTCGATCGCCGGCCAGTGCCGGCTGTGCATGGTCGACATCGAGAAGACGCCGCGGCCGACCATCGCGTGCAACACGGCCGCCGCCGACGGCATGGTCGTGCACACGCAGACAGACCGCGTGAAGGACACGCGGCGCTCGATCATGGAGTTCCACCTGATCAACCATCCGCTGGACTGCCCGGTGTGCGACCAGGCCGGCGAGTGCTTCCTGCAGATCTACTATATGCAGCACGGGCTCTACGACCCGCGCATGGTGGACGAGAAGGTCCACAAGCCGAAGGCGGTGCCGCTGGGACCGCACGTGATCCTCGACGCCGAGCGCTGCATCCTGTGCTCGCGCTGCGTGCGCTTCTGCGACGAGATCACCGGCACCGGTGAGCTCGGCATCTTCAGCCGTGGCGACCACTCCGAGATCGGCCTGTTCCCCGGTCAGGACCTCGAGAACAACTACTCGGCCAACGTCGTCGACATCTGTCCGGTGGGCGCGTTGACGGACCGCGACTTCCGCTTCCAGGTGCGCGTGTGGTACCTCGACACGACGCCATCGATCTGCCCCGGCTGCGCGCGCGGCTGCAACATCGACGTGCACGTCAACCGCACGCGGCCGCATCACGCCGGCGGCCGGCGCGTGGCGCGGCTCAAGCCGCGCTTCAATGCGGCCGTCAACGCGTGGTGGATCTGCGACCTCGGACGCTATGGCTTCGACCGCGTCGACGATCCCGAGCGCATCCGCTTCGCGCGCCACGAAGGCGTGGACGTGCCGCGCGACGAGGCGCTCGGGCTGCTGGTGGCGGCGCTGCGCGATCACGCGCCCGAGGAGATCGGCATCATCGCATCGCCTGATCTCTCGAACGAGGACCTGTTCGCGCTGAGGCGGCTCGCCGAGCACCGCGGCATCCGCCAGGTGGCGTACGGGGTGCCGCCGGCCACGCCCGCCGCGGACGACGACTTCCTGCTGCGCGCCGATCGCCACCCGAATACACGTGGCGCGGAGGCGATCGGGATCGAGGCTGACGCGGCGCCGATCCTGGCGCGCGCACGGGCCGGCGGGCTCAAAGTGCTGTGGGTGATCCAGCACGATCTCACCGCGTGTGGGTGGCTCGCCGGCGACGTGGCGGAGGCGCTGGGCCGCGTGGGCACCGTGGTGTTCACGGGCACCAACGACAACGGGATGAGCACGCTCTCACCCCTCGTCCTCCCGCTCGCCGCGTGGGTCGAGCGCGACGGCACGTTCACCAACTTCCTCGGCCGCGTCCAGCGCCTCCGCGCGGCGGTGGAGCCACTAGGCGACGCCCTCGCCCCCTGGGACCTCTTCGGTCGCATCCTCTATATGCTCGGCGGCCCCGCGCCGCTCGGCCGCGCCGAGCTGTGGTTCCGCGAGCTCGCCAAGACGGTGCCCGCCTTCGCCTCGCTCACGTATCAGTCGATCGGGTCGGAGGGCGCGATGCTCGCCGGTGCGCCTCCCACCACGGCGCCGGAGCCGCCCGGCCGGCGCGTGAAGACGCCGGCATGACCGCGGCATTGGTGGCAGTGCGAGCCGCAGGCGAGGCGAGCCTGTGATCCTCGACTTCGGCATCGCCTTCGGGCGCGTGGCCTTCGTGATGTTCTTCGTCCTCAACGTCGCCGCCATCCTCGGCTGGGTCGAGCGCAAGCAGTCGGCGATCATGCAGGACCGAATCGGTGCCAACCGCGCGTCGATCTTCGGCCTGCGCGTCATGGGGCTGTTCCATCCGCTGGCCGACACGCTGAAGATGCTCACGAAGGAGGACTTTCTCCCGGCGCGCGCCGACCGCCTGCTCTTCGTGCTCGCGCCCTTCGCCTCGGTGTTCTTCTCGCTCGTCGCCTTCGCGTCGATTCCGTTCGGCGACACGCTGCGTGTGGGCGACCGCGTGATCCCGCTCCAGGCCATCACGCTCAACGTCGGCATCCTCTACGTCTTCGCGATGCTCTCGCTCGGCGTGTACGGGGTGATGATGGCCGGCTGGTCCTCGGCCAACAACTACGCGTTGCTCGGTGGTCAGCGGGCCGCCGCCCTGATGATCTCCGCCGAGATCGCCATCGGTGCCTCGATCATGGGCGTGGTCATGTGGTATGGCTCGCTGAGCCTCCAGGAGATCGCGCGGGCGCAGGGTGAGCTCCTCTTCGGCTGGATTCCCAAGTGGGGCATCGTCGTCCAGCCGTTTGCCTTCATTCTTTTTCTGACTGCCGGCATCGCGGCCACCAAGCGGATCCCGTTCGACCTGCCGGAGGGCGAGTCGGAGATCATCGGGTACTTCGTCGAGTACAGCGGCATGAAGTTCGGCATGTTCCTGATGACCGACATGGTCGAGACCACCGTGCTGGCCGGACTCTGCACGTCGCTGTTCCTCGGCGGCTGGCAGGTGCCATACCTGCTCGCCGACGGTTTCCACTTCCCGTGGGGCACGGTCGTCGGGCTCGGCCCATTGATGGTGAGCCTGCTGCAAGTCGGGTCGTTCGTGACGAAGGTCGCCGTCATGATCTTCGTGCTCATGCTCATCCGCTGGACACTCCCGCGCTTTCGCTACGACCAGGCGATGCGTCTGGGCTGGCTCGGGCTGTTCCCGCTCTCGATCCTCAACATCGTGGTAACCGGCGCGGTGCTGCTGGCGTGGGGAGCCCGACCGTGAGGCTCGCCCAACGCTTCTATCTCCGAGAGGTCGTGTCGGGGCTCGTGCTGACGGCAGGGCACTTCTTCCACAACATGGGCAAGCACATCGCGCACGCGCTCGGCCGCCGGGATGCTCGCGGCGCGGTGACGATTCAGTATCCCGATGAGCGACGGCCGCTCGCGCCGCGGCTGCGGTCGCTGCACCGCCTGGTGCGCCGCGAGGACGGCTCGCCGCGCTGCGTCGCGTGCATGATGTGCGAGACCATATGTCCGGCGCGCTGCATTTACATCGTGGCCGACGAGCACCCCAACCCCGAGATCGAGAAGATGCCCGAGCGCTTCGACATCGATCTCGGCAAGTGCGTGTTCTGCGGCTTCTGCGTCGAGGCCTGCCCGGAAGACGCCATCCGAATGGACACCGGCATCCTCGAGTTCTCGTCGTACAGTCGCCGCGGAATGATTTACACGAAGGAGATGCTGCTGGCGCTCGAGCCGGCGGGCCCTGATGGGGTCCCGCGCTCACCCGTGCCGATCCCGGCCGACCGGACGGTGTGATGGGACCCGTCACGTTCATGATGTTTGCGGTGATCGCCGTCGGCTCTGCGCTCGGCGTGGTGCTCCGACGGAATCCAGTCCACGCCGCGCTCTTTCTCGCGGTGAACCTCGGGACGATCGCCGTTTTCTATCTCGCGCTTGGCGCCGAATTCCTCGCGATCGCGCAGGTGGCGGTGTACGCCGGCGCGATCATCGTTCTGTTCCTGTTTGCGATCTTCGTGTTGATTCCGGCCAAGGAAGAAACCGCGCCGGATCCGCTGCGGCCGTACCGGGTTCTCGCGCTGCCCGTCGGCGCGGTCTTGCTCGCGCTGCTCGTCGCGGTGGTCGCGATCGGGCTGCGAGGACCCGCGGGGGCCGGGACGGCACCCGACGGCGTGCAGTCGATCGCGCGTCTGCTGTTCACGGACTATCTGTTTCCCTTCGAGGTGACGTCGGTGCTGCTGCTCGCGGCGATGGTTGGCGCCCTCCTGTTGTCGCGCCGACGAGAGGGCTGACGCGGCATGGTCCCCGAGGCGTGGTACCTGGGGCTGTCGGCCGTGCTCTTCTCCATCGGCGTGGTCGGCGTGATCGTGCGGCGCGACCCGCTCATCATCTTCATGTCCATCGAGCTGATGCTCAACGCGGCGAACCTCGCGTTCGTGGCGTTCGGCCACCGCTTTGGCTCCGCCGAGGGGCAGGCGGTCGTCTTCTTCGTGATGGCGGTCGCCGCCGCGGAAGTGGCGGTGGGGCTCGCAATCATCGTCGCCATCTTCCGGCTGCGCCGGCGCCTCTCGGTGGATGATCTGAGCCTTATGCGGTGGTAGTTGCGAGCCGCAGCACGCCGCGGGGCTGGGGCCCCGCCGTGCGAGGCGAGTCTGTGAAGAGGTAGTGCGAGCCGCAGCCCGTTCGACGGGCGAGGCGAGCCTGAAATGGAGCTGGTAGTGCGGCCATTCAGATTTCGTGGGGCTGGGGCCCCGCCGTGCGAGGCGAGTCTGTGAAGAGGTAGTGCGAGCCGCAGCACGCCGTGGGGCTGGGGACCCCGCCGTGCGAGGCGAGTCTGTGAAGAGGTAGTGCGAGCCGCAGCACGCCGCGGGGCTGGGGCCCCGCCGTGCGAGGCGAGTCTGTGAGTAGATATAGAGTAGTGGGCAGGGGGTAGGTCATGGCGAAGGCAATGACGGAGAAGGCGGCGCCGGGGCTCGGGCTCGACGCCGGCCTCGCGCGCAGGCTGCTGCGCGACATGATCCTGATCCGTCGCTTCGAGGAGAAGGCGGCGGAGGCATACGCGCTCGGCAAGATCGGTGGATTCCTGCATCTCTCGATCGGCGAGGAGGCGGTGGCGGCGGGGGCGACGTCGGTGCTGCGGCCCGACGACTACGCGATCTCCACGTACCGCGAGCACGGTCACTGTCTCGTCAAGGGCTCCGACCCGCGCCGCGTGATGGCCGAGCTGTTCGGCCGGATCGATGGGCTGAGCAAGGGCAAGGGCGGCTCGATGCACCTGTTCGACAAATCGACGAACTTCCTCGGCGGTCACGCCATCGTCGGCGCGCACTTGCCACTGGCGGCGGGCGTGGGCTTCGCGATCAAGTACCGCGGCGGCGACCAGGTGATCGTCTGCTACTTCGGCGACGGCGCCGTGCCCGAGGGCGAGTTCCACGAGGCGCTGAACCTCTCGGCGCTGTGGAAGCTGCCGGTCATCTGGATCTGTGAGAACAACCGCTACGCCATGGGCACCTCGCTCGAGCGGGCGCTGGCCCAGACCGAGATCTACAAGTTCGGCGAGGCCTATCGGGTACCGTGCGAGCCCGTCGACGGCATGGACGTGCTCGCGGTACGCGAGGCCGTCGGGCGCGCCGTCGACCGCGCGCGGCGCGACAGGACGCCGACGCTGCTCGAGGCCCGCACCTACCGGTTCCGCGGCCACAGCATGCGCGACCCGGCCGGCGCCGTGTACCGGACGAAGGAAGAAGTCGAGCGCGAGAAGCTGCGCGACCCCATTCTGTTATTCCGGGACCGCGCGCTGAAGGCGGGCGTGCTGTCCGAGGATGACGCGAAGAAGATCGAAAAGGACGTCAGCGACCTCGTCGACGAGGCGGTGGCGTTCGCCGACGCCTCACCGGAGCCGCCCGCTTCGGAGCTCTTCACCGACATCTTCAAGGAGCGCGGCTGAGATGGCGGTGATGACCTATCGGGAGGCGCTGAACCTCGCGCTGCGCGAGGAGATGCGCCGCGACCCCGACGTATTCGTGATGGGTGAAGAGGTCGGGCTCTACGAGGGCGCTTACAAGGTCACGCAGGGTCTGCTCAAGGAGTTCGGTCCCAAGCGGATCGTCGACACACCGATCGCGGAGTCGGGATTCACCGGTGTGGGGATCGGCGCCACCATGGTGGGGCTGCGGCCCGTGGTCGAGATGATGACGTTCAACTTCGCGCTGCTGGCATTGGACCAGATCGTGAACTCGGCGGCCAAGCTCAATTACATGTCGGGCGGCCAGTTCAACGTGCCGATCGTCATCCGTGGTCCGGGCGGCCCGGCGCACCAGCTCGCTGCGCAGCACTCGCAATCGATGGAGGTGTACTTCTACCACGTCCCCGGCCTCAAGGTCGTGCGCCCGTCGACGCCGATGGACGCCAAGGGGCTGTTGAAGTCGGCGATCCGCGACGACAACCCGGTGATCTTCATCGAGTCCGAGACGCTCTATAACGTCAAAGGAGAAGTTCCGGAGGACCCCGACTTCCTGATTCCGCTCGGCGAGGCGGTCGTGCGACGCGAGGGCACCGACGTCACCGTGGTCGCCTACATGGGCATGATGTACCGGGCCATGGAAGCCGCCGAAGAGCTCGCCAAGGACGGCATCTCCGTGGAGATCGTGGATCCGCGCACGCTGCAGCCGATGGACAAGGACACGATCATCGGCTCAGTGCGCAAAACCCATCGCGCTGTGGTCGTCGAGGCCGGCGCCGGATTCGCTGGTATGGGATCCGAGATCGCCACCGAGATCACCGAGGAGGCATTCGACGATCTCGACGCGCCCGTGGAACGCGTGACCGGCGCCCAGGCGCCGATGCCCTATGCGCGCAACCTCGAGCGCGCCAAGACGCCGACGAAAGAAAAGATCATGGATGCGGTGCGCAAGGTTTGTTACGCGAACGGGAGCCGCTGACATGGCCGTGACGAAAGTGGTGATGCCGAAGCTCTCCGAGCAGATGGAGAGCGGCAAGGTCATCAAGTGGCTCAAGAAGGAAGGCGATCGCGTCCAGAGCGGCGACATCCTGGCCGAGGTCGAGACCGACAAAGCCGACGTCGAGATGGAGGCGTTCGGCGCCGGCGTGCTGCGCAAGATTCTCGTGTCGGCCGGCGACACGGCACCGGTCGGCGCCCTGATCGGGGTGATCGCCGACGAAAGCGAAGACATCAACGCCGTCGTCGGTCAGGCCGGCGGGGGCGCACCCGCGCAGGCCGCGGCCGCGCCGAGTGCCGCCAAGCCGGCGGTGGCGGAGCGGCCTTCCGCCGCGCCGCCGCAGCCGAAGAGCGAAGATCACGCGGCACGCAAGCCCTCGCCGAGCCGTGGGCCGGAGGCCCCCACGAGCCCGCGCGTGGCGGAAGTCGTCGCGCAGCAGCCCGCCGCGTCGATGGCGCCCGCCGGACCGAGCGCCGACGGAGGCCGCGTAAAGGCTTCGCCGCTCGCCCGAAAGATCGCGGCGCAGTCCGGTGTCGATCTGAAGCTGATCCAGGGCAGCGGCCCGGGCGGACGCATCGTGCGTCGCGACGTCGAGGCCTCTCAGTCGGCGCCGCCGGCCGCAGCGGCGACGGCCCCGGCGCTCCGTCCGGTCGCGCAGCCCGCCGCCACCGGCCCCGAGTTCGAGGACGTTCCGCTCACCACGATGCGCGCGGCCATCGCCAAGCGGATGCCGCTGTCGAAAGCGCCGGTGCCGCACTTCTACGTGACGACGGAAGTCGCGATGGATCGCGCCTGGGCGCTGCGCGAGGAGCTGAACGCGCTCGACGGCCAGCCGAAGATCTCGGTCAACGATCTGATCATCCGCGCGGCCGCGCTGACGCTGGTGCACCATCCCGGCGTGAACGCATCGTTCCAGGGCGAGTCGATCCGCGTCTTTCACCGCGTGCACATGGGCATCGCGGTCGCGCTGGACGAGGGGCTCATCACGCCGGTGCTCCGCGACACGCAGGCCAAGTCGTTGGTGCAGATCGCCGTGGAGGCGCGTGACCTCGCCGAGCGCGCGCGTCAGCGCAAGCTGCGCACGCAGGAGCTGTCCGGAGCGACGTTCTCGATCTCGAACCTCGGCATGTACGACGTGCGCGACTTCTCGGCCATCATCAATCCGCCCGAGGGCGCCATCCTGGCCGTTGGCGCGGTCCGCAAGGTGCCCGTGGTGACCGAAGACGGCCTGGGTGTGGGCCGACGCATGGCGCTGACGATCTCGTGCGATCACCGCGTGATGGACGGCGCGATGGGCGCGCGCTACCTGCAAGATCTCAAGAAGCTGCTCGAAGAGCCGCTGAGGCTCCTGGTCTAGCCGTGGCCTCACAAAAATTCGATATCGTCGTCGTCGGCACCGGACCCGGCGGCTACGTGTCGGCCATCCGCGCCGCGCAGCTCGGCCTCAGCGTCGCCACCGTCGAGGACGACCGGCCCGGCGGCGTGTGTCTCAACTGGGGCTGCATTCCGACCAAGGCGCTGCTCCGCAACGCCGAGGTGGTTCAACTCTTCGAGAAGGCGGAGACCTTCGGCATCACGGTGCAGGGCATGCAGCCCGACTATGCGTCGGCCGTGCAGCGCAGCCGCGGCGTCGCCGACCGCATGGCGAAGGGCGTCGAGTTCCTGTTCCGGAAGAACAAGATCACGCTCTTCCCGGGGACGGGAACGCTCAAGTCGAAGAACGTCGTCGAGGTCCGGGGCAAGGACGGTGCGACGACGACGCTCGAGGCCGGCCGTGCCGTCATCCTGGCCACCGGCTCAGAGCCCAAGTCGCTGCCCGGCGTCGCCATCGACGAGAAGCTCGTGATCTCGTCCAACGGCGCCGTTCGCAACGAGGCCAAGCCGAAATCCATCATCATCATCGGCGCCGGCGCCGTCGGCGTGGAGTTCGCCGACGTCTATCGCTCGTACGGCGTCGAGGTCACGCTGCTCGAGGCGCTGCCGCGCATCGTGCCGGTCGAGGACGAAGAGGTGAGCGCCCAGCTCACCCGCAGCCTCTCGCGCCGGGGTATCACCATCAAGACCGGGGTGAAGGTGAGCGCGGTGAAGCCGGGCGGCGCTGGCGTCGTTGTCGACACCGACGGGGGACGGTTCGAAGCCGCGCAGGTGCTGATGGCGGTCGGCCGCGGCGCCCGCACGAAAGGTGTCGGTCTCGAGGCGCTCGGCGTGGCGATGGAGCGCGGCTTCGTCAAGGTCTCGCCGACCATGGAAACCTCGGTCAAAGGCGTCTACGCGATCGGCGACATGGCGGGCGCGCCGCTGCTGGCGCACAAGGCGATGGCCGAAGGTGTCGTGGCAGCGGAGGCAATCGCCGGCAAGAATCCGCGACCCATCGACTACGGAAACGTCCCGTCGTGCACCTACTGTCGGCCTCAGGTGGCCTCCATTGGTCTCACGGAGGCCAAGGCGAAAGAGGGCGGCCGTGAGCTCGCGATCGGGAAGTTTCCGTTCACGGCCAACGGCAAGGCGGTGGCGCTGGGCGAGACGGAAGGGTTCGTCAAGGTGATCGCCGACAAGAAGACGGGCGAGATCCTAGGCGTGCACATCATCGGTCCCGAGGCGACGGAGATGATCCACGAGTTCGCGGTCGGGCGCACGCTCGAGGCGACGGTGGACGAGATCATGCACACGATCCACGCGCACCCGACGCTGTCCGAGGCGGCGCTCGAGGCCACGCTGGCCGCCCTCGGCCACGCAATTCACATCTAGGCCCCGCATGGATTTCGAGCTCACCGCCGAGCAGCAGGCGCTCCAGAAGCGTGCCAGGGATCTGGCCGACGGCACCTTCGCCGAGCGCGCCGCACGCTGGGACGCGACCGAGCAGTATCCCTGGGACAACGTCAAGGACCTGGTGACGGCGGGCTTCATGGGCATGACCGTCAAGACGGCGTACGGCGGCGGCGGTCGGCCGCTGCTCGACGTCATCCTGGTCATCGAAGAGATCGCGCGCGCGTGCGGCATCACCGGGCGGATCGTCGTCGAGGGCAATCTCGGCACCGTCGGCGCACTGAACGCCTATGGCACCGACGCGCAGAAGCGCCGGTGGTTTCCGTGGGTGCTGGAGGGCGAGAAGCCGGCCATCGCGATCAGCGAGCCGGCGGCGGGCTCGGCGGCGACCGACATGGAAACGCGGATCGAGGAGACGCCGGGCGGCTATCGGATCGACGGTCACAAGTGCTGGATCACCGGCGCGGGAACGTCACGACTCTATCTCGTCTACGGGCGCTTCGGCGGGCGGCCTGGCGCCGACGGCATCGGCGGCGTCTTCGTCGAGCGTGAGACGCCCGGCTTCCGCATCGGGCGGCGCGAGTACATGATGGGCCTGCGCGGCATCCCCGAGGGCGAGCTGCACTTCGAGCGCTGCGAAGTGCCGAAGGACAATCTGCTGGTCGGGCCGGGCGACGGCTTCAAAAAGCTGATGGCCGCCTACAACGGTCAGCGACTCGGCGCGGCCACCGTGGCGCTCGGTCTCGCGCAGGGCGCCTACGAGAAGGCGCTCGGGTACGCGACGGCGCGCCGGCAGTTCGGACGCCCGATCGGCGACTTTCAGGGCATCCGGTGGAAGCTCGCCGACATGGCGATCAGGATCGACGCCGCGCGGCTGATGATCCATCGCGCGGCGGCCCGCGCCCGCGAGCGCTTTCCCGACGCGCTCGAGGCTGCGAAGGCCAAGACGTTCGCGGCGGAGACGGCGCAATACGTCACCAGCGAGGCACTCCAGATCCACGGCGCCGCCGGCTACGGCCGCACGCTGCCGCTCGAGCGCATGATGCGCGACGCGCGGATGTTCGCCATCGGCGGCGGCACGCTGGAGATGATGCGAAATCTCGTCGCCGACCGCATCCTCGGCGCGCACGTCGACTGGCGCCGGGGCTGAGCCCTACTTCGCAGGCGGCTCCGGCTTGAGGGGCGCCAGCATTTCAGCGATGACCTTACGCGCGGCGGCGACGTATGCCGCCTCGACGCTGATGGTGCCCTGCGTCCCCACCGGCGCCGGGGCATGGTTCTCGTGCCAGATCTCGCGGCCGCTGACCGGATCGAGCAGGCTCGCGCTCAAGCCGACGATGACGAAGCGCGTCTGCGTCGGCGCGTCGGCCTCCCAGCGCCGAATCTCCAGATAAAGCACGCTCCTCTTCGTTCCGTTCCGGCGGGCCATCTCGAGTGCTGCGTCCAGGTTCTTCGGAGCCTGCTCCTGCGGCGCGCCGGCCGTCTGCCACAACGCAACGTCGAAGCCCTTCAGCTGAAGCTGGTATCGGGCTTCGGACTGCAGCACGTCGCCGACACTGACCTCGCCGGTGCGGCGCACGTAGCGGTCGATGAGACCGGCGCCCATCACGAGCAGCGGGTCCCCGGTGAGATTGTTCGTGGGCAGAACGGTGACGTTGCGCGAGACCTGCAGCGGTGCGCGGCGCGAGGTCGCACAGCCATTGAGCATCGCCGCCACGAGAACCATGACGGCGAGCCGCGTGATCATCGCTGCGCTCCGGCGGGGCGGAGCCGCTGCTCCATCGATTGCAGCTGCTGGCGCAGCCGCTCCTGCTCGACGCGCAACGACCCGAGCGTACGACGGACGTCGGCCAGGCCGGCGTCGCCCATCTCTCGGTTCGCGCTCGCCACGACGTCGGGCACCAGCTCGCTCACCTCACGCATCAGCGCCTCCGCCCCTGCGGCGTCTCCGCCGGTCGCCGCGATCGCATAGCGGAACAGCGCCGCTCCGGCCCGCCGAGCCTGTGCGATCTCCGGCGTGGTCGGCAATGTGGGCTCGGCTCGGCCGACGAGCTTCGCCGACAACATCTCCGTGTACTGCGCGAGAGCCTCACCAGTGAGCCAGTCCTTATCGCCCGCCGCGCCCATCCGCGTGAGTCGCGGCGCGAGGAACTCGATCACCGGCCGATCGTCGAGGTTCAGCGGCGCCCGGCCGATGATGTCGGGCACGTCGGACAGGTCGGCGACGTGGAGCATGGCGATCGAGCGTGGCGCTGTCAGGAACGAGTCCCGACTCCACTCGGGCAGCGCGGCCAGCCGACGGCCCGCGCGATCGAGATCGACGACGAGCGACTCTTTGGCGCCGATGAGGCCGAGGACGGGACGGTTGGGGTAAAAGTCGTTTCGCCACAGCGTCGTGTGCGGAAAGACGGCGAGGAATGTGCGCGCGATCACCTCGAACTCCTCGCGCGTCAATTGATAGAACGGCAGCCACTGGCAGAACAGGCCGCCCGGCGCCAGCCGCCGGCTGATCGTCCGGTACATCTCGAGCGAGTAGAGACTGCCGGCGCTGGCGTGCCAGGGCACGAACAGATCCGACACGATCACGTCGAACGATGCAGCGTTCGCTGCCAGGTACCGGCGCCCATCGTCAACGACGAGCTTCACGTCCCGTCGGTCGAGCAGATCGGCATTCCATTGGCCGAAGTGCGTCTTCGCGAACGCGGCGACGGCAGGCACCACTTCGATCACGGTGGTGTCCGCGACGCCGAGCGCGGGCGCGGCGCTGGCTGTGATGCCGGTCGCCATTCCGAGGAACGCCACGCGCCGCGGCGAGGGATGTAGCAGAAGCGGCACCAGTCCTTGCCGTCGCTCGTTGCGCTCGGCCGCGGTGCTGCCGAGCACGTAATAGTTGTCGAGCCGGAGCTGCGTATCGCCGGCGGTGTCGACGACCGTAACGATTCCCGCGGCGCTCTCGGCGGTCGCGCGCACGCTCTCGCCGGCCTTCAGATGCATCAGCGGCGCCCGAATGGGATCGAGGAGCACCGCGACGACGACCGCCGCGTATGCGAGCCCGCGAAGGATCCGGTCATTCTCGCTCATGACCGCGGCCGCCACGAGATACAGGATCGCCGCCAGCAGAAATCCGGCGCGGAGGCCGAGCAACGGCACGATCGCGAACGCGGCGATGAGCGCGCCGAGCGCGCCGCCCAGCAGGTTCGCCCCGCTCAGCACGCCGACGGGACGCGAGGCGCTGCGACGCTCGCCGAACGCCGCCCAGAGCGCGGGCAACACAGCGCCGGCCGCCAGCGTGCCGGGCCCCGCCGTCAGCGCCGCCAGGCCGATGATCCGGGCAACGTACTCGCCGAGGCCGTCGCGCATGCCGACGTACTGCAGTCCGTCCGTGAGTCGGACGAAGCCCCAGAATCCCAGCAGCGATGCGATACCCGCAACGACGAGGCTCGCCGCCGCCACGCGCGCCGGGCTGATGAGGCGGAGCAGGAACGCCGAAAGCGCCGCGCCGGCCGCGAGCGCCAGCACGAACACGACGGTCACCGCCGCGAAGGAGTAGACGGAATTGTGCAGGACCTGGGCGAACAGCATCACCCAGAGAATCTCCAGACCCATGCCAAGACCGCCGACGCCGAAGGCGGCGAGCGAAAGCCGTCGCGATGAACGTGCAGGCGCCGCCGACTCGACCGCCGGCGCCGCGCTGGACGCCTCGCCGATCCAGAATGCAAGAACGCCTGCAAGCGCGTGCGCGGACGCGGCGATCAGATAGCTCGCTTTCACGCCGACGGCGACCGGCAGGCCGAATCCCATGGCCGCGACGCCGGCAGCGCCGCCGAGTGTGTTCAACGCGTACAGCGCGCCGCCTCGCCGGCCCACGAGGTCGGCGGAAGCGAGCGCGTGCACGAGCGTCGGGAGCGTCGCCCCAAGTGCCAGCGTCACCGGAGTGATCGCGATGGCGACCACGAGGATACGGCCGAGCGGCCCGAGGGCGGCCAGCGCCGCCTGGGCGCCGTCGCTGCTGAGCCATTGAAACAGCGCGCACGACGCCACTGCGCCCGCCGCGACGAGGAGCTCGAGGATCGCGTAGCGCCGGACCGGTCTCGCGCTCGGGCGACGTGCGAGAAGGGCGCCCGCGGCCAGCCCGACGAAGTAACCCGCGACCACCGTGGCCGCCGTCGCCGCCGTCGTCCCCAACACGAGGCCCGCCGAACGCAACCAGAGCAGCTCGAGACCGAGCGCGCCCGCGCCGGACAACGCGAAGCACAGCCAGAGCAGCGCGCTCACGCGGGGTGAGGCGCCAGTGCGCGCCGCAGCCAGTCGCCCGCGCTCACGAGGAGCACGACCCCGGCGCTGATCGCGACCTCGGTGGGCCCGAGCGGCATGTCGTAACGATAGGCGGCGCAAAAGCCGACGAACGCCGTCACACCGCCGATGGCGGAGGAGACGACCGAGAACGTCACCATGCGCCGGGTCATCTGACGAGCCGCGAGCGGAGGCGCCAGCAGAAACCCGAACGTCACCAGTGGCCCGGCGGCGAGCACGCCGAAGGAGATGGTCACGCCGCACAGCAGATAGAGCAGGGCATCCCAGAACGTCGTGCGCTTGCCGAACACGACGGCCAGGTCGTGATCGAACGAGACGAGCAGGAATTCCTTCTGAAAAGCGATCAGCGCGATGACGACCGCACTGAGGACGGCTGCGAGAAAGACCACGCTCGTCTCGGTCGCGGCCAGCAGCTCTCCTTTGAGGAGGTTCACGATGTGGGCCTCGCCCCACGGGTCGGCGGCGAGGAACAGGATCGTGAGCGCGCCCGCGATGGCGAACGTCATGCCGATGCGCGCCTCGACGAATTCGCGACCGCGCCGCTCGAGCAGCGCGAGCAAGAGGATCCCACCGAGCGTGAACGCCGTGGCCCCGAGCCGCGCCATCATCGCGTCGCTGGCTCCGCCGTGCGGGTGCGGCCCGACGAACATACGGTGCATGAGCAGCGAGAACGCGATCCCGGCGGCGGCGAGCTGAGGCAGGGCGACACCGAGGAAGATCATCCGGCGCAGTACGAAGTAGACGCCAACCAGGGGACACACGAGGCCGACGAGCACGCTCGCAATGAGCGCATCGCGCAGGATAAAGCCGGGACTCAGAACTTCGACAACGGTGTTCACGCGCGCCCGCTCACAGCACGGCGGCCATCGTGTGCCGCGCGAGCGTTTCTTCGAGGCCGCCGCGCGCGGCGCCTCCGTCCTGCACCCAGACGACCGCCTTGACCACGCCCTGCAGCACCCTGACTTGATGAGTGACGAGGAGCACGGTGAGGCCGTCGTCGCGGTTGAGACGGCTCAGCACGCCCATGATCGCGGCCGTCGCGTCGGCGTCGATGCCGGCCGTCGGTTCGTCGAGGACCAGCAAGCTCGGCTCTGCCGCGAGGGCGCGCGCGATCAGTACGCGCTGAGTCTGACCGCCCGAAAGGTCGGCGAAGCGTTGGTCGGCGAGGGCCGGCAGTCCCACGAGCTCGAGCGCGTGCCGGGCGACGCGGTGCTGATGAGCTCCAGCGCGCCGCCATGCGGAGAGACGGGCGTAGGTGCCCATCAGCACGACTTCGAACACGGTGAGCGGAAATGCCGGGTCTAGCGTTTCTCGCTGCGGCACATAGCCTAGAGGGCTCGCGCGCCGGTCCAGCTCGTATTCGATGCTTCCTGCCGTCGGGGCCAGCAGGCCGACGATCCCGCGAAGCAGCGTGGTCTTGCCGGCGCCGTTCGGTCCGAGAAGCGCCAGGAACTCTCCGCGAGCGAGCTCGAGATCCACGTGCTCGAGCACCGGGCGATTGCCGTAGCCCAGGCTGACGTCCCGCAGTCTCAGCAGACACAAAACGGGGCGTCAGCCTCCTTTGACCGCATTCACCAACGTCCGCACATTGTAGTCAATCAAGCTGATGTAGTCCCTTGCCTCCGGCACGCCGCGGACCATCGAGGGGATCTCGACCAGCTTGGCCCCCGTCGACTGCGCCACCGTCGATGCCAGCCCAGCCGGGTAGTGCAGCTCGCGGATGACGAGGTCGACCTTGTTCTGTCGCATCCGCTCGATCAGATCGGCGACGTGCGCCGGAGTGGGATCGATACCCGGTCGGATCTCGATCGTCCCGAACTGGATCATGCCGAAGCGCTCGGCGAGATAGATCATGTCTGGATGATAGCTGACGAACTTCTTGCCCTTCAGCGGCGCCGCCTCGCGCTGCCAGCGCGCGATCGCCTCGTCGAGCCTGGCGTTGTAAGCGTCCCCGTTCTTCTTGAACGCCGCCGCGTGCTCCGGATAGTTGCGCGACAGGCCGTCGACGATGGCGCGGACGATGTTCTTGCCGTTGCCCGGGTCGAGGTTGAAGTGTGGATTTCCCATCGGGTGGATATCGCCGAGCGAGCGGTCCAGCCGCGTCGGCACCTCGAGCGGCGTGACGTACACCGAGGAGTCGATGTAGCCGGGCTGATCGCGCTGGATCTTGGGATTGCGGCTCGCCTCGAGAAGACCGGGCAAGAAGGCGTGCTCCATCTCGAGGCCCATGAGAATCACGACGTCCGCGCGATTCAGCGTCACCGCGAAGCTGGGCTTCATCGGCACCGCGTGAACGTCCTCCACGCCCGTGGCGATGCTGGTGACGTCCGCCAGATCCCCGGTGACCTGCCGCGTGATGTCGGCGAGATCGGTGATGGTGGTCACGATACGAATCTTCTTCGCCGCACCGACGTCGGCTGGAAGCAGCGCGACGACAACGGCGAGGACGGGCAGCAGCAAGCGTCTCATGATGATCTCCTAACGGTCACGGAAGCCGTGGACGTGACTGCCGATGACGGCTGTCCACTGCAGGAAGAACTGGTCGTCGGACGGTCGCGTGCCCGGCCGGTTGCTGTCCACATGCGCGTATTGCAAGCGCAGCCGCTGGAACTCCGAGAGCCAGATCGTGAAATAGGGAGAGATCGACCAGGTCACCAGCGACGGGCGGTCGATATCTTGGACCCACTGGTAGAGCACGCCGGGGTAGTACCGGCGCGTCAGCCGCGCCTCGAGATAGCTGTAGAGGCCGAACGCATCCTTGAAGCGGAAGACCTGGTTGGGCGAGTCCTCGGTCGGGACGATGCCGGGCCGCGCCTCGTGGTTGATGAGGAACTCGGTGCCCCAGATCAGCCCGCGGTAGGCCGCCTGGCTCGGCGGCGTATAGCGCACCGTCAGATCCACGCCGAACAGATTGCGCGGCTTGAGTCCCTCGATCCGCACCTCCGGCGTGTACGCGTCGCTCGTGCCCAAGTCCACGCCCAGGTACTCCGTGAGATTGAAGTACGTGCTCAGCCGCGCGAGATAGGTGAACTCCGATAGATCGCGCGGCACGCGATTGTCGACGCGCTCGTTGTCGGCACCGATCTTGTTGTACATGCCGGCCGTGAACGACACGTAGTGAGGGATCGGTACCAGCCAGTTGACCTCGACACCGTCGGCCTGGGATTCCCCGCCGACGTACTCGTCGAGCACGAGCGGCCGGTTCACGAACGGCAGATCGTGATCGTGGAACGTGGACAATCGGCCGAAGTCGGCGAAGAAGCGGCCACCCTTGACGGTGAGGCCCCAAGGGAGCGACGTGGTCACGATCGCCGCCTCCTCGACGTCCACGCCGTCCGTCGTGCCGTTGATGATGCCGTACGCGCGCGCGAACGGATCGATGTTGCCCGAGATTCCTATCTCGGCCGATCGGAACTCGAAGTTCGATTTGTTCTGCCGGCTGTGCGAGAACACCGTGTCGACGACGAAGCCGATGGCCGGATTGAACTGTGACGGGAACGTCTTGTTGGCGGCCGCCAACTGCGGCTGGATCTCCTGCAGCACCATCCGCTTGAGCTCTTCGACGTCGGGAACATAGGCGGGCGCGGTGCCGGGAGGCGGCGTCAACGGTCGCGGGGGCGCCGTGACAGCCGGTGGAGGCGGTGCCCCTGGCGGCGCCGTTGCCGGCGGGGCGCCCGGTGGAGCGGCCGGCGGCGAGGTGAGTCGCCGAATCAGCTCCTCCTGCTGACGCATCTGCTGCTCGACGCGCCGTAGCTGTTCTTTGAGGGCGTCGATTTCCTGACGAAGTTGCGAGTCGCCGCCCGGCTGCTGTGCGGGCGCCGTGAACGGCCCCGCGACCACCATCACGGCGAGTGCCGAAGCCACCGCACGTCGAATCAATGTTTCGAGCAATCGATGCATGATCTCCTCCTCCGAGTGAGGGAGCCGCACCCGTCACGCGTGACGGGTGACGATGCGATGAAGCGCTCGGGAGGAGTTAGGCGGGAGGGGCGCGCGACTCGGCGTCGCGGCTGACGAAGACGATCGGTGCCGGCGGCACCGAGACGGCCAGTGGAACCGTGACCATGACCACGAACAGCAACACGGCGGTGGAAAGCGGCGCCGCCATGCCAGTCGTGGCGAGGAGCGTGAGGTCGTGCTCCTGGTTGAACAGCCCAACGCCATGGCCGGTATGCGTGTGGGGCACGCAGGCGCCCTGAGCGGCCAGGGCGACGAGCACGAGTAGGATCAGCGCGGCGATGTTCGGTCGTTTCATCTGACGAACGAATCGCAAGTTACAGCACGCCGCGGTGCTTCGTCAATTCCGCGACCGTGTGTCGCGTCGTTGACCCGCCCCTGGCGCGACCGTAGCATCAGATCGTGACGCGCCTCGCCGCAGCCGTCCTGGTCCTCGTCGCGCTGTTTGCGCCGGCGCTGGCCGCCGGCAACGTGCCGGACCCCACGTGGGTCCCCGGCGTGTACGACGGCGGCGATGCCGACGAAATCCTCGCACTCGTCTGGGACGGGACGCCCGGGCTTGCCGCCCAGGCGCCGGTGCTCCTCGAGCCTCACGCCGTCGTCCCGGCGTCCTCGGCGGCGCGGGTCCTGGCGCCGCCCCGTTTTGCACGCCCCGCCGTCTCCCGCGCCCCTCCGCTCGTCTGAGCCTCCCGCACGCTCGGCTCCATATGTCATCGACGAGAGGAGCCCCGTGCGTCTCTCTCAGGCCACCCACGGCCGAGGCGTACGCAAAGCTCCGATACAGAGGAGAACGCTATGTTCGGTTTGGGAACGCAAGAGCTGATGGTCATTCTCGTGATCGTGCTCGTCCTGTTCGGGGGCAGCAAGCTGCCGGAGATCGCGCGCTCGCTCGGCAAATCGGTGCGCGAATTCAAGAAAGGCATCGACGAAGGCGCGTCTGAAGACGACAAGGACGACAAGCCGAAGCCGGCCGGCTAGTGGTCGAGCGCGGCGAGTCGCACCACCAGGAAGAAGCCGTTGAGCGTGCCCAGCACGCCGAGCGCGGCCATGATCATCGAGAAGCCGAACATCGCCCGTGAGCTCGCGAGAATCGCCACCGAGGAGCAAACGATGGCGATCTGCAGGAAGACCTCGGCGAACTCGAAGTAGCGGTCGCGCTGCCGGTAGTGGTCCCGGTCCTGCTCCAGGCGCTTCGCGTCCTTCTCGATGTCCTTCTTCTCGGCGTTGTAGCGCTTCTCCTCCTCGGAGAACCTCGTGGCTAGCTCCTGCTGCCTTGCCTGGCGCGGGCCGCGAGCGGCGGCGACGTCGGCGAGCTCCGCCTGCATCACCAGGGCCTGGGCACGATAGAGGTGCTCGCGGATGACCTTCGCCTGATAGAAGGCCCACTGGTCGGAGGACTGCTGCTGGGCGAGCAGCATGTGCTTCATCGCGTTGCCGGCGCCGAGCGATGCGATGGCGAGGATGACGGCGTAGATGGCCGTGGTGAGAGCGACGCGACGGCTGAACGCCTTGTCGCGTCGCTCCCCGAGCTCGTCGGGATTCGGAAGCTCGACCTCAGGCACGCGGGGGCGTGCTGCCCTTGCGGATTTCTTCGCGCATCGCGTCCTTGCCCGCCTCGAACGCGCTCATGAGACGCTGCGTCTGCTCCTCGAAGACCTCTCGGCTCTTGTCGAGCCAGCTGCCTGCCCGGCCCTGCGCGTCGCTGGCCACCGCCTGCGCGCGGCGTGCAAACTCGCCGCCATGCTCCAGCAGCTGGTCGCGTAGCTGATCCCGCATCTCGCGGCCCGTCTTCGGCGCGAGCAACAGCGCGGAGGCGGCGCCGATGAGGCCGCCGAGGAAGAACCAGCCGAGATATCCCGCTGCGTCGTTCCGGTCATCCGCCATGGTGATCTCCTTGCTCCTTCGAAAGCCGGGCTACGAAGACGTCGAAGCCCCGTTTCAGTCCGGCCGCCACGCCGATGAGCTGGCCGGCGCGCGCGAGCCCCGCCAGGCCGTGTACGGCCCGTCCGACGCCTTCGGCCACCGCGTTCACGCGCTCGGTCACTTCACCTACGCGCTCGATTTCGTCCTTGGCCTCTCGTGTGAGCTTCCGGACGTCGTCGGTGAGCGCATGAGCCTGGCCCACGAGCGGCCGCAGCTCCTGCTCGACGATCGTCAGCACGCTCTCCGCCCGCCGGATCATCCGCCGAAGGGCCAGAATCGTCGGGATCGCCGCCAGCGTGAGCAGCACCGCGCATGCCACCAGGACTGTGAGTGCCCAGGGTTGCACTGGAGACTGAATTATAATCTGAGCCATGTCGCCCGACGAGCGTCTCGAAGAGCTACGGCGGCGCAACCGCGCTGCGGAGCTCGGCGGGGGCGAGGAGCGCATCCGCCGCCAGCACAAGGCGGGCAAGAAGACAGCGCGCGAGCGCCTGGATCTCCTGCTCGATCCCGGCTCCTTTCTCGAGGTGGATCGCTTCGTCGTGCATCAGACGCACGACTTCGACATGGCCGAGCAGCGGATCCCCGGCGACGGCGTCGTCACCGGCTCGGGGCGCGTGCACGGTCGGCCGGTGTTCGTTTTCGCCCAGGACTTCACGGTGTTCGGCGGCTCGCTGTCGGAGGCGTACGCGCGGAAGATCTGCAAGATCATGGATCTCGCGATGAAGACGGGCGCGCCCGTCATCGGTCTGAACGACTCCGGCGGCGCACGGATCCAGGAGGGCGTCGCCTCGCTCGGCGGCTACGCCGACATCTTCTTGCGCAACACGCTGGCGTCCGGCGTGGTGCCGCAGATCTCCGCCATCATGGGCCCGTGCGCGGGCGGGGCGGTGTACTCGCCGGCCATCACCGACTTCGTGTTCATGGTCAAGAACACGTCGTACATGTTCGTGACCGGTCCCGACGTCATCAAGGCCGTGACCCACGAGAACGTAACGGCCGAGGACCTCGGCGGCGCCGGCACGCATGGCAGCACGTCCGGGGTGGCGCACTTCGCGGCGGACGGCGAAGAGGAGTGCCTGGCGCTGATCCGCGAGCTGCTGACGTTCCTGCCGCAGAACAATCTCGAGGACCCGCCGCTCCGCCCGACGCAGGATCCCGTCGATCGGCGAGACGATGCGCTGCAGTCGATCGTCCCCGCGCAGCCGAACCGTGCCTACGACATGAAGGAGATCGTGCGCGCGGTGGTCGACGACCGCTATTTCGTCGAGGTGCACGCGACGTTTGCGCCCAACATCGTCGTCGGCTTTGCGCGCCTCGGCGGCCGGCCCGTCGGCATCGTGGCCAACCAGCCGGCGCATCTGGCCGGCTGCCTGGACATCGCCGCCTCGGTCAAGGCCGCGCGCTTCGTGCGCTTCTGCGACTGCTTCAACATCCCGCTGGTCACCTTCGTCGACGTGCCAGGCTTCCTGCCGGGTACGGCGCAGGAGTTCGGCGGGATTATCAAGCACGGCGCCAAGCTGCTCTACGCGTATTGTGAAGCCACGGTGCCCAAGCTCACGGTCATCACCCGCAAGGCCTACGGCGGCGCCTACGACGTCATGTCGTCCAAGCACATTCGGGGCGACGTCAACCTCGCGTTTCCAACCGCGGAGATCGCGGTGATGGGCCCGGAGGGCGCCGTGAACATCCTGTACCGGCGCGAGCTGGAGGCCGCGAACGACGGCGCGTTCCGCGACGCGCGCATTCGCGAGTATCGCGAGAAGTTCGCCAACCCGTATGTGGCCGCCGAGCGCGGCTACGTCGACGAGGTGATCGAGCCGCGCGACACGCGCGCGCGTCTCTGCGCGGCGCTGGCGATCTTGAAGACGAAGCGCGACGCCAACCCGCCACGGAAACACGGCAACATCCCGCTGTGAGGAGTCGTCGATGAGTAGTGAGCGTGAGCCCGTGACGTCCTGGGGAGAGCGCGTCAAGCGCGTGTACGGGCCCACCGATGTCCCGGCCGACGCCGGCGCCGAAACGCCCGGGCAGTTCCCATTCACTCGCGGCATCCATCCGAGCGGCTATCGCTCGCGGCGCTGGACGATGCGGCAGTACGCGGGCTTCGGGTCCGCGGCCGAAACCAACAAGCGCTATCGATTCCTGCTCGATCAGGGGCAGACCGGTCTGTCCGTGGCGTTCGACCTGCCGACCCAGATGGGCTACGACCCGGACGCCTCGATCGCGCGCGGCGAAGTCGGCAAGGTCGGTGTGTCGATCGCGTCGCTCGAGGACATGCAGGACCTGTTCGAGGGGATCCCGCTGGATCGTGTGTCGACGTCCATGACGATCAACGCGACCGCGTCGATTTTGTTGGCGCTCTATGTCGCCGTCGCGCGCCGCCAGGGCGTGAGCCCCGCCGCGGTGTCGGGCACGACGCAGAACGACATCCTCAAGGAGTACATCGCGCGCGGCACCTACATCTTCCCGCCCGGGCCCTCGATGCGGCTCATCACCGACGTGTTCGCGTACTGCCGCGACGTCGTCCCGAAGTGGAACACGATCTCCATCTCGGGCTATCACGTGCGCGAGGCGGGCTGCACGGCCGTGCAGGAGGTGGCCTTCACGCTCGCCAACGGCATCGCGTACGTCGAGGCCGCGCGGCGCGCCGGGCTCGAGGTCGACGCCTTCGCCCCGCAGTTGTCGTTCTTCTTCAACGCGCACAACGATCTCATCGAGGAAGTCGCGAAATTCCGCGCCGCGCGACGGCTGTGGGCGCGGATCATGCGCGAGCGGTTCGGCGCCCGCGATGCGCGCTCGCAGATACTGCGCTTTCATGCGCAGACGGCGGGCAGCATGCTGACGGCACAGCAGCCGGAAAACAACATCGTCCGCGTGACCGTGCAGGCGCTCGCCGCCGTGCTCGGCGGCTGCCAGTCCCTGCACACCAACTCGATGGACGAGGCCCTCGCTCTGCCGACGGAGCGCGCGGTCCGCATCGCGCTCCGCACGCAGCAGATCCTCGCCCACGAGTCGGGGGTCGCCGATACCGTCGATCCACTCGGCGGCTCCTACGCGGTCGAGCGCCTCACGCGCGACATCGAGGCTGCGGCCGAGGACTACATCCGACGCATTGACGAGCAGGGAGGTGCCGTGCAGGCCATCGCCTTCATGCAGCGCGAGATCCAGGAGGCGGCATACCGCTGGCAGCGGGAGGTCGAAGACAAGCGCCGCGTGGTGGTCGGCGTCAACGAGTTCGTCACCGAGGACGGGCCGCCGGCGTCGCTCTTCACGGTCGATCCGGGCGTCAGCGAAGCCCTCGCCGAGCGGGTGGCCCGCGTGCGCAAGGCGCGCGACGCCAGCCGCGCCGGACACGCACTGGACGCCCTGGAGGGAGCGGCGCGTGGCCGGGACAACCTGATGCCGCGGCTGGTCGAAGCCGTCGAGCAGTCGGTGACGCTCGGCGAGATCTGCGAGCGCCTGCGCGCGGTCTTCGGCGTGCACCAGCCCTCGGTGACCTTCTGATGCGGCGGACCCGTGCCGCTGTCAGCATCCTCGCGGCGGTCTTCCTCGCGACGGCGATGGCTGCGGTGCCCGCGGCGGCCGGCGTCGCCGACCGCATCGGCGGGACGTTCACGCTCATGGCCGACGAGTTCATCCAGGCCTTCCAGCCGGTCGAGGGCATCGTCGTGTCGGTCGACGAGATGGAGATCTTCCTCGACATCGGTTCCTCGCGCGGCGGCCAGGTGGGGCAGGAGTACACGATCTTCCGTAAGGGCGCGGCGTTCATGCATCCGCTCACCGGCAAGCCACTGGGGCGGTACGAGGACATCCTGGGGTGGGCCCACATCCGGCGCGTACAGCCGGAGTTCGCTGTGGCTTCCTTCATCGCCGCGCCGGACAAGCCGCGACCGGAACCCGAAGATGGCGCGCGCATCACGCGAGGGCGCATCAAGATCGCCGTCGCTCCGGTGCTGGATATGACTTCCGGAGGGGCGGATCTCCGGCGCGTCCCCTACCTGATCGGCACGGTCCTCGAGCGTAGCAAGCGGTTTCAGGTGGTGGATCCCAGCACCGTCAACGACATGTTCGCGAGCGGAGGTCTGCGTGTCGAGGAGATGCTGGCCAAGCCCGAGCGTGCCGTGCGCGCGGCCAAGAACCTGGACGTGGCGGGGTGGATCGTCCCCATGCTCATGGAGCGCCGGGGCAGCATCACGCTCGACGTGACGTACATTTCGGCGATCACGGGGATGGCTCTGTTCTCGCGGCGCCAGACCCTGCTCCCGAACAGCGCCGTGGAAGAGCAGCGGTTCCCCTGGGAACCCCCCGTCGAGGACTAACTCCCAGGACGACTGGCGGGACCGGCCGATGTGTTATTCTCCCGGCCGGATGAAGACTCGGTCGCTCGTCTGGATCCTCGTGCTGTTCGTCGCTCTTTCTGGTTGCAGCATGGTGAAGAAGGTCCTCGGCATTCAGGACCCCGGCGATCCCTCGGTGGTGCTCAAGTCCGCGGAGACCCGATGGCTTCTCATCAAGAATCCGCGCTTCGGCGACGTCGCGAGCGAGCCGGAGTACGTGTGGGTCGAGGAAGACAAGGTCCCGACGACGATGACGACGCTGCTCCGGGGCCAGTCGGCGATCATCGCCAAGCCGGAAATCGTCGCCAAATACGGCGTGCCGCCGGGCGGCGGCAAGATCAGCCCGCGCCAGGGCACGATGTATCAGACTGCGGATACAGGCAAAGCGGGCGCGGCCAGCGCGCGCGGTAGCGCGGCAGCAACGGCTCCGCCGGCGTCGCCCGGCGGCGCTCCCGCCTCGCCGGCGCGTGCCACGGCCTCGGTCGCGCCGACGCCGGTGCCCGCGCCCGCGCCTAAGCCGCCCGAGCGCGGCTACGTGGTGTACGTCGACGAGACCCGCGTCGTCATCGACCTCACGAACCTCGACGGTCTCCGGCCCGGGACCCTGCTGAGCCTGCGCCGCGACAAGATTCCCATCGTGCACCCCGTCACGGGCGAAATGCTCGGCGAGCTCGACGAGGAGGTCGCGGTCGCTCGCGTCACCGAAATTCGCGAGCGGTTCTCGGTGGCGGAGGTCCAGAGCATCACTCCCGGCGCCAACGTCCAGGTGCGCGACCGCGTCGTCTTGAAGTAGGGCGCCGTGTCGGCGCCGACTCTGGAGCAGGTCCTCAAAGAGCGCGTAAGCGCCCTCATCGGCGAGGACCTTGCCGCCGTGGAGACGGAGATCCGCCACGAGATCGCCTCGCCGGTCGGGCTGATCCAGGAGATGGGCGGCTACATCGCCGGGGCGGGTGGCAAGCGCTTACGACCGATCCTGCTCCTGCTCGCGGCCCGTCTGGCGGGCTATCGCGGGCCGCGGGCGGTGCGACTGGCCTGCGGCGTCGAGCTGCTGCACACGGCCACCCTCATTCACGACGACGTCGTCGACCAGGCGCCGCTGCGTCGCGGCCAGCCGTCGGCCAACGCGCAGTGGGGCGACGACGCGTCCGTGCTGGTGGGCGACCACCTCTATTCCAAGTCTTTCGCCCTGCTCGTGCGCGACAACGATCGCGCGATCATGGAGACGCTCGCCCGCGCGACCGTGTCGATGACCGAGGCGGAGGTCTACCAGCTCCAGCTCAAGCGCAGCGGCCTGACGTCAGAAGCGGACTACGTCCGGATCATCACCCAGAAGACCGCATCGTTCATGTCGGCGTGCTGCCGGATCGGCGCACTGCTGGGCGGCGTCGGGCCCGCGCAGCTGGAGGCGCTGACGCGGTACGGCCTGGACATCGGCATCGCGTTTCAGATGTCGGACGACTCGCTCGACTTCATCGCGGACGAGCAACGCCTCGGCAAGGCGATTGCCGCCGACCTGCGCGAGGGCAAGCGGACGCTGCCGCTCATCGCGATGCTGGACCGCGTCGGTCCTCCGGAGGCCGATCGCGTGCGGGCGCTGCTGCGGCGCCGCGCGCTCGAGCCTCTGGAGATCGAGGAGATCCGGCGGCTCGTGCTCAAGTACGCCGGCGTGGATTACGCGCTCGAGCGCGCGCACGCCTATGCGCGTGACGCCAAACGCGACCTCGACGTGTTCGAGCCGTCCGAGGAGCGCGAGCTGCTCACGCTCGTCGCCGATTTCGTGGTCGACCGCGACCGGTGACCGTCGCGGGCGCGACGGTGCGTCGATCGCCCCGCCGGCCATGACGCCCATCGTCACGCTGACCACCGACTTCGGCACCCGCGATGCGTACGTCGCCGCCATGAAAGGCGTGATTCTCGGCATCGCGCGCGACGTGCGGCTGGTCGACGTCAGCCACGAGGTTGCGGCGCACGATGTGACCGAGGGCGCGCTGGCGCTGGAGGCGGCCGTGCCGTTCTTCCCCGCCGGGACCGTCCATCTCGCTGTGGTTGATCCCGGTGTCGGCACCGCCCGGCGCGGGCTCGCGATCGTGACCGAGGCTGCCCGGTTCGTCGGGCCCGACAACGGCCTCTTCACGCCGTTCCTCGAACGGCCGGGGTGGCATGCGTTCGAGCTCACCGCCTCGGAGTATCGGCTGCGGGCGGTCAGTCGGACATTTCACGGCCGCGACGTGTTCGCGCCGGCCGCGGCGCATCTGGCGCTCGGCGTTGTGCCGGAGCGGCTCGGACCTCGCGTCGAGGATCCCGTGCGCCTGCACTGGTCGAGCGTGCGCGAGACGCACGGCGCGGTGGCGGGTACCGTGCTGCACGTCGATCGATTCGGCAATCTCGTGACGTCGATCCGCGCGGAGTCGTTCGAGGCGTTCGGCGCGATCACCGTGCGGTTTAGCGGGCGCGCGCTGCCATTCGTGGGAACCTATGGAGAGCTGACGCCGGGGGAAGCAGGCGCTCTGGTCGGCGGAAGCGGTCGCCTGGAGATCGCGGTGCGCGAAGGCAGCGCCGCCGCGCGCCTGCGCGCGCGGCGCGGCGCGCCGATCGTTGTCAGTCGCTCTTTGCCGGTGCGGAGGGTGAGGCGGCGCCCGTAGAGCTCGTCGTCGAGGCGGCGGGCTTATCGGCCGCGGGCTTGTCGGCTGCCGGCTTGTCCGCCTTGTCGGCGGAGCCGTTCGTCGACTTCTCGGCCTCCTTCGCCTTCTTGCGAGATTCGGAGGGATAGTCGGTGACGTACCAGCCTTCACCCTTCAAGATGAACGGCGCGGGAGACAGCAGCC
>Ga0075423_10000599_pt1 | contig 29492 bp, 25 predicted proteins | sample SoiMethybrSBSTD2_FD_80114 | JGI IMG/M metagenome (GOLD analysis project Ga0075423, IMG submission 80114) | Bulk soil microbial communities from a Populus tree surrounding site in Tennessee, USA - Soil MetaG P. TD hybrid SBSTD2 | ecosystem: Environmental > Terrestrial > Soil > Tree plantation...
AAAACCTGCTGACAAAAACTCACACGGATCACGATGAGTCTTACACAGGCTGCTGCCGCAATCGTTGCACCACTGAGCCGCAGGCTTGCCACACAGAACGCCAACTCGGTCTTTGAAGTGGCTGACTTCTACGATCTCGCAACGGACTGGGACCGACTTTAGACCAATACCAGTTCAGCCTTGACTATCCCTAAGCAGCAGCAGGAAAATTCGCGCCTGCTCAATCGGCCACGAAAGAGCAGTTCCACCAGGAAACGAATCTAGTTGGAAAACGAAACTTGCGATCTCTGAAGTTGGGGGATGGATGTATGAAGCCCAAATCTCTAATCCTTAAGACCGTTGGTGTCGGCATTGCAGGTTGGGCTGTTAGTTTCTCTGCCGATGCTATTCTTAAAGCCGTGCATGCCTCGCCTTTCTGGGCGAATTGTCTGGATGATGTGATCGTCGGGATCGTTGCGGCTTGCGCGTACTGGTTTCACGCGCAGTATCAGGTGCAGATTATCAGTCGTCGGCGAACGTTAGCGTATTTAGATGATGCGATTCGCAATGCTCTGCAAGTAGTGTTATTGGCTCCTGACGATGATCTTATACGGGAAGTGGCAACGGCGGCAGAGCGTATCAGTCGTGCCCTGCTGGCCGTGCGCTTGCAGAAAGAGGGAAACGAGATACTTGTAAAAGGATTGTGAAACACTCATCCCGCATTTCCAACTCCGAACAAACTGCTGCCCACGAATGCCAGCCCGGGACAGGTTCTTTGCTCCGATCTCGTTCAAACAGTTCCTCTCGTTTTGAATTTTTGAATAGCGGGATTGAGAATCTTGAAGCATCCTCACAAAATGGTCAGATCTAGGGGTATGCCAACACAACCGCACCCGTACAGATTAAGGAGCCTCCTAACCACTGGTGCCACGTCAAACGCTCGTGCAGGAAAACTACGGCCAGCACGATGGCGACCACGACGCTAAGTTTGTCGATGGGAGCGACTCGCGACGCCTCGCCCAATTGCAGCGCCCGAAAATAGCACAGCCAGGAGAGCCCGGTGGCCAATCCTGAGAGTATTAAGAAGAGCCATGTGCTCCCGCGAATCGTTGTAAGCGGCTGTTTATTTGATAAGAACGCAACCGACCATGCGAAAACAAGGATTACCAGGGTGCGAACGGCCGTTGCTAGATTGGAATCGACGCCTTGCACACCGACCTTCGCCAGAATTGCAGTCAGGCCCGCGAAAAATGCCGAGAGCAAAGCCCAAATTAGCCATGTCATGTTTTTTGAACTCCTGGGCGAATCGCAAACTTTTGAAATTCTAGTCCGCGACAAACCTCAAGGGTGACGATTCGCACTTCAGCTAAAACATCCAATCCGGGTAATCAAAGGGCAAACGCCGCTTCAGGAGCAAATTGGGTAGTGTCCCTACCGCAAATTGACGAATTGACTTGTGTGGCATTTAAAACTGGGCTACTCTACAGTCCAGCAAGCCCTCCCCTTGAAAGAAGCCCTCCTCGTATGCCAGCGCCACTGGTCTTTCAGTTTATTTGCAAGCACTGTCGCACACAGTTCTCAGCTCCCCTTCGAGAGATCGTCCAGCGTTGGGGCAGGCTCGAATGCCCCTCGTGCCACAGAAGTCACGAATACACAGTCTCAGATATCAAATCTGATATGAAAGCCGCAGCTTGACTCGTGCTGCTCCATCTGGGTAGGCAAATCAACTTTGGCCACAAAAACAAACCCCCCAGGGCACAACTATGAAACCGGACATTTGCACTTGCTACAAAAACCGGACATTTTAATTTGCTAAGGACACTATTTGTTGGGTTTCGTGTCAAGCTATTTAGAAATGTCCCCGTCCTTAACCGTCATGAAAATAAATCCGAGCTATGCCGCGTTTTGCTGAGGCGCGAGTGTGACGGAGTAGCTTAATACTACTACTTGCGAGACAGGTTTTACCGTTCAAGAAATGGCGCAGTTGGCCCAAAAGAAGCAAACTCCGAGAAGATCTGAGAGATGTTCTGAAAACCTATCAATGGGACGTTACATCCAGCGTGGTGGCAGTGACCTTCCAAAATCCTCCCGAGCCCGACATGATGATTGATGTGGCTGAAAGGCACATGGGTTCCGCTAAGCGCCAGGGCAAGGACCGGATCTCGTACCTGACTGCCGATTGAGTGCCCCATTGAGCGCCGTGACGGAGTTCGACAGCATCAAAATACACATGGATCAGACCGGGCTATTCAGCGAAAGATACCGAGTGGTCGCAGTTGAAGACGAACGTCTCACGATCCAGGGACTGATTACCGGTACTGTGCTAACAATTACGAACTCGGCCCCAGGTATCCCACTCACCCCTGAGGAATACCCGCTCGGCCAATTAATTGCCCTGAGCGATCCTTCAGCTTCTGCTCCGAATTAGTTCGCCTTCTAGCTTTCCCCTTGCACACTAAAAGGCGACCACCTCAACTGAGTTAGTTCAGCGCTCCCAAGGCTTGGCAGGCGCCATGATCGGCTGGTTTAGTGCCGCTGGAATCGAAGTGTATAGCGGCGTGCCTCCACCGAACAGAAACTCCGCTGTCCTGTTGAACCTACCGTGACCGGATCTGCCGTTGCGACGTAAACCGTGTTGTTGGTGCCAGATGGAACAGCTGCAAAGTTATACCCACCCTTACCTTTGCTGCTGCCATTGGTCGCCAGCACATCATCAATCAGGCAAGCATGGGTGCTGTCGGGGGCAGTGCAGGCAGTGGAGCTTCCGCCCAGAGCTGCGAGAGTTGCGTACCCGGTCGTCGGGTAGGCGCTTATGTAGCTCACCTGGGCTGTGTTGATCGTGCGAATCAAGCTGGCCGCGGCCGACTCGTTGGCTGACATGCGTGCTCGCAGCAAGTTCGGGATGGCGATCGTAGCGATGATCAAGATGATCGCCACCACGATCAGCAACTCAATTAATAAAAAGCCTCCGCATCTCGTTTTTTCCTTTTAGCCGATTGGTGCCACTTGAGCATTGTTCGCCCAAGACTGTTGCTTTATTTGGATGCACTTTTCGCGACCGTCATGATCGTTCTTCCTATTGCGTTGTACAGATGTGTTGTTGCGTTAAAATCAAAATAGCGCCGGGATGGCGGAATTGGCAGACGCGCACGGCTTAGGACCGTGTTCCGAAAGGAGTGCAGGTTCAAGTCCTGTTCCCGGCACCATTATCCAGCAAAGCGATCGCGTTTTGCTTTTGCACCTTATCAGCGTGGACGTACCTCTGCGGGATCATTATGCTGGAGTGACCAGCGAGCCTTTGAATCGTAAATGCGTCGGCTCCTGCATTTCCGAGCCGGGTGCAGAACGTATGCCGGGTCGAATGCAGTACACAGTCCGGCGGTCGTTTGAGAGCGTCTCGAACTTCTCTGAACATCTCACTCGGGTAATGCCGAGTTAACGGACGGTATTCGCCCAGACCTGTCCAGGCCCATCTTGACCGCGAGCGCTTTAGCGCCTCCTGCACACAGACCTGAGCGCGAAAGGTTAAAGGGATGAGCTGGCACTCCTTTCCACCTAAGCCTCTAAACCTACTCGTATCGAAGTGCGATCATAGGGTCCACCTTCGTGGCGCGGCGAGCAGGAATATAGCAAGCCAGCAGAGCCACGGCGATCAGAGTAAAAGAAGTGGCTACGAAGCTCAGGGCATCCGTCGCGCTTGTGGAGTAGAGCAGCGACTGCATAATGCGCGTTGCCGACAATGCTCCAATCAATCCCAGGAGCAAACCGAACGCCAGCAACTGCAGACCTTCTCTGAGCACCATGCCCAATACGTTGCTCCGCTGGGCACCAAGGGCGATACGCACGCCGATCTCGCGCGTGCGTTGGCTCACCGAGTAGGAAATAAGAGCGTAAATGCAAATCGCCGATAGAAGCAGAGCCAGTGCTGCGAATCCGCTAACCAGCCACGTGCGAAAGCGCTGTTGCACCAAGGATTCATCGAGCAGCTGATCCATCGTCCGAATCTGCGCCAGCGGTAGAGTACTGTCCATGCTTGCAAGTTGTGAGCGGATTGCCGGGACAATTTTCGGCGCATTTCCACTGCTGCAGACTACTAGGTACATTTCGCGTGACCACATTACCCAGCCATTCTCATTGTAGGGAACGTAGAGAGTCGGGGCGGGCGCGGAATCCAGTCCAGAGTATTTCACGTCTCCAACTACACCCACGATTGTTTCCCAAGGAGAGTTTGGATCAGGGTCGCCCGTCTGAATCCGCCGCCCAATCGGGTCTTTATCGCCAAAATACTGTTTCGCCATAGTCTCGTTGATGATCACGATCATGGGATCCTTGTCGCCTTCGACTTTGTCAGAGCGAGAGAAAAATCGTCCTCTTAGCAGCGGAATCCCGAGTGAACGAAAGTAGTCGGGACTCACCGTCATCTCTTCCGCAAGCTGTAGCCGGCGGTTGCGATCGTAGCCCTGCCCTTCCACGGTAAATGGATTGCTGATCTCCAGTAGGTTGGGGGGAATGCTCATCGTAACCCCCGCTGCTTTCACGCCGGGCAGCGACTGCACTTTTTCCAGGAACTGCTGCCAGAATTGCGTGATCTGCGGCGGACCGGCATAGCTGTCGGGAAGAGAGATTGCCGCGGTGATCACGTTATCGGTCTGAACCCCGGGGTTTACGTCGCTCAGGCGAACAAAGCTTCGAATGAGCAGGCCTGAGCCGATCATGAGCAGCAAGGCCAGCGCAACTTCAAAGACCAGCAGCGCACGATGCGTGCGGTGAGCAGAAGCCGACGACGAGGAGCGGTTCGTATCTTTCAAAGGATCACTGAGCGATGGGCGCGAAGTTTCAAGAGCGGGCGCCAAGCCGAACAGCATCCCGCTGCCGACGCAGACCACAAACGTAAACAGCAGCACTCCGGAGTTGATGCCGACCTCCCCTAACCGTGGCATCTGTCCCGGACCAAACGCCAGAAAGGCTCGCACGGCAAAGTAAGCAAGCAGCAGTCCAATGACGCCCCCCAGCAGCGAAAGCACGGCGCTCTCGGTGAGAAGCTGGCGCACCACCCGTTTGCGGCTTGCACCCAACGCCATGCGCACCGCCACCTCGCGCTGCCGCACCGTCGCTCGTGCCAGCAGCAGGTTAGCCACATTGACCACGGCGATCAAAAGCACCAGAGCGATCGCGCCTAGCAATACCAGCAAGCCTGTGGAGACATCGCTGACCATCCACTCCTTCATCGGCATCATCACGCCGACCAAATCCGGAGAACTCGGATATTGCACCGTCACTTGGGCCACGATGTCGTTCAATTCGGCCTCAGCCTGGCGAACACTAACACCCGGCTTGAGCCTTCCAAGGGCAAGCAAGCCGTAGGGAGGCCGAACGCTTGGCGGATTCAGCGTGTGAATCGCCCAGACATCGACCGGCCGGCGAGAGGGGAAGCGGAAACCTGCCGGCATGACGCCGACGATCGTGTGCAACTTTCCGTCGAGCGTAAGCGTGCGGTTCAGCACCTCGGGATCGGAGCCGAGATGGTCTCGCCACAACTGCTCGCTGATTGCTACAACTCCGGGTGCGCCTGGACGGTCTTCCCCGGGCTGAAACCCACGCCCTTTGAGCGGTGGAACGCCAAAGACCGAAAAGAAATTCGCGCTCACGCCGACGCCGGGAATGCGTTCCGGCGCCCCCATTCCGCTGAGCGCGAAGCTGCCACCAGCACCATCGAGAATGGCAACCTGTTCGAAGCTCTGTTGGCGATCGCGCCACGCCAGAAAGTCCGCAGTACCCATGGGGCTCATTCCAGAACCGTCGCGCTGATGCGTCCCCACCACAATGAGCCGCTGGGGCTCGGGATAAGGCAAGGGCCGAAGTAAGATTGCGTCGACCAGGCTGAACATAGCCGTGTTTGCACCAATCCCGATGGCGATTGCCGTCACGGCGACGGCTGTGAACAGGGGCGACTTGCGCAACATGCGCACGCCATAGCGAATGTCCTGCACAAAAACTTCGAGCGCAAACTCCCAACCCACCGCTCGTACCGCGTGCTTCACTGTTTCCATCCCACCCAGTTCCAGTCGCGCAGAGCGCAAGGCTTCTTCCGGTGTCGCACCCGCTCGTACTTTTGCGTCAGCCGCGTTTTGCACGTAGGCATTCAGCTCTTCGCTAAGTTCGCCCTCAGTCTTGTCTCTTCTGACCAGCTCTTTCAGGCCGGCCGTGAGATGGCGAAAGATGTTCATGATGATCTCCCGGCGCGAGTTCGGCGCTAAGCTTCAAGAATGCGTGCGATTGCGACGGATTGCGTCTTCCAGTCGCGCGTCTCCGACTTGAGCTGCTTTCTTCCCCTCGCAGTCAAAACGTAGTATTTGGCGCGGCGGTTGTTTTCTGTGGCCCGCCATTCGCTGTCCAGCCACCCGGCGCGCTCCAGTCGCTTAAACGCGGGAAACAGAGAACCAGGATTGACCTGAAACACTCCCTGGCTGATCTGCTCAATGCGCAGCCCGATGCCGTGCGCATGCATCGGCTCAAGGGCGAGCGTTTTCAGGATCAGCATATCCAGCGTGCCCTGAACGAGCGCGGTATTCCTATCAGGCATACAAGTTCCCCTAGAGGGTCTAGTTGAAGGCAGCGCTAAACGATCCTCCTTCTTACCCTAGATTGTCAAGTGGAGAGCCGGCCACAGAACGAAATGTGAGGGTAACAGACAAGAGACCAGCCTGTTGCTTTCGATCCACCCCTTCATAAAAACGGCGCTTTGAGTGGGACGCAGGGCTGGTCCGAACCGGATGGTTGCAGCACAAACAGCAGTTCCGAACGCCAGTTGCCTTCCAGGCTTTTGGCAATCTCCTCCTGGCTGGCGTGAACCCGCGGATCACTGAGTGCAGCCAACTCTCGTGGGTCGCGCTCCCCGGCTACGATGGCCCGCACGATCGCTTCAAAGTTACGCCCGGGCACTTGACAGGTTTTGGAACTGAGCTTTCAGAACGTGATTCGCAACCGATACGGAAACTAAATGATCAACCCAGACCGGCTTTCCTGCCAGTCACGATTCAGTTCGTTCGCCTTTGGTTCGGTTGCGCGGGGGTTGCGGATTTTGCAGCACTTTGCCTGAATCTGCAGGGAGAAGTGCTTTTTCTTCTTTAGGGTGAGTAGCGGGATTGAGACTTAGGATCTGGCGGGGAAACCCATGCGGGTTCGAGTCCCCCCTTTTGCACCAGTTCTCACGGGGATCCTTTCCGGTACTCGCGAATCGCGGCCCCAGCAGGTACACACGAGGCCAGAGCTTTCGGCGTAAGCTGCTCTACTCTCGCAAATCTGCATATTGCACGTCGTCAATTTCGCGTCCCAGAAATCTGGGCCCCAGCCGCCTGAACTTCTCTACTGAATCCGTCACGAAAAACTTGAAGCCGCTTCTCTGAGGGCGTGCTGGCTCGGCCGGTTTATCGTTGGAACGCTGCAACAGTTGAGAAACAACACTGGCCGTGGATTCTGCGGAATCAACGATTGCTATGTGGACCGGTACGATGCGCCGCAGTAACGGCTTCAGTAGTGGATAGTGCGTACAACCCAGCAGGAGCACGTCAGCGGAGTGAAATCCGTCGGCGAAAGCTTCTTCAAGATAAATTCGTGAGACTTGTTCAGTTACCGCATGATCAACCCAGGCTTCCTCAACCAGAGGGACCAAGAGAGGGCAAGCTTTCTCCTTTGCAGATAAGCCGCGCGATTCGAGGGCCTGACGATAGGCGTGGCTGCTAATCGTCGCCTCGGTCCCGATCACCACTACGCGGTGGGCCTGGCTGGCGCGAGCAGCACTGTCCGCCCCCGGTTCAATGACTCCGATCACCGGAACGCTTGCCGCTCCCGTGATCTGGGGCAGGGCGAGCGCAGTGGCGGTATTACAGGCAATTACCAGCAGTTGAGCACCTTGCTGCTCAAGGAAACGGGCAGCGGAAACAGCGTATCTCGCTACAGTCTCCGCCGATTTCGACCCGTACGGTAATCGCGCGGTGTCCCCGAAGTAGATGTAGTCTGCTGCGGGAATAACTTCAACTAGAGCTTTAACTACCGTCAAGCCGCCAAATCCGGAATCAAATACGCCTATCGAGGGCCAAGCCATAGCCATATCCATCATAATTGCGACGATATGAACAACAGTACAGTAAGGCGATGACAAAGATTACTTTCGGTGCGAAGAGCCCCTGATAGAGCAGTGCAGGGAAGTTGCCCGTTTGCACCAGAACACCCTCTAGAACGCCGCCTTTCGGGAAAGGCTGGAGGCCTACGCGAAGTTTGGCAGAGCGGAGGACTCGTTCGCGCTTGAAATGATTGCGTCGCGTGTGCGCCGGAAGCGTTTCAGCCGGGAAGAAAGGAATGAGCGATAGGTTTTTTCTGGGAGTCTTGTTGCTCTTCGATTGCTTTTCCGCAGCACACCCCGGGAGGAATCCGAGCACCATGCGGACACGTGCGGGGATGGCCCAGGAAGCTGCAGATTTTGTCGGTGGCTTCGGGCGAGAGAATGTGTTCGAACTTGCAGGCCTGCTGCTCGATTTCCGTTTCGCTGTCCATCGCCAGACTGTCTGTAAACAGGCGCTCCGCCAGACGGTGACGGCGGATAATGTCTCCAGCCCGCTGCCGCCCATGATCCGTAAGTTCCACGATCATGTTGCCGTCGCCGGTAGAAACGGCTGCAGGCTTCAAAGCATCGTGGCAGGGATTTACGAATGGTTTGTGCTGGTGTACTTCTGGCGGATGAAGCAACGTGTTAACCAGCCCCATTTCCGTCATCTTCTCGATGGCCAGGCTGACCGGTAAGGCGCCGTGAACCTCCATGTGCCCGGTTTCTGCTATTTCGCCATGCTCCGCCATCACCCAGAGCTCTTCGAGCACCTCATCGAACTGTTCCTCGTCGGCCATAGAGAAAACTTCCGTAGCAGCAATCTTGCCATGATGCAATTCGATACGGCGGTCCGCTAAGCGCGCCACCACGGGATCGTGCGTGACCATGACGATGGTGCGTCCCTGATGATGCAGCTGCCGCAAAAGTCGCAGCACGATCTCTTCGTTAACAGCGTCGAGATTGCCAGTAGGTTCGTCCGCCAACACAATTTTGGGATCATTGATTAGGGCGCGGGCGATACACACTCTTTGCTGCTCCCCCCCGGAGAGCTGAGAGGGTGTATGCTTCGCTCGGCTCCGTAGGCCCACTCGCTCCAGCGCTTCCATGGCTTCCTGTTCGTCCGTCATGCTATGGAAGTATTGCGCCAGCATGACATTCTCGACTGCTGTCAGATATGGGATCAGGTGGAACTGCTGAAAGATGAACCCGACCTTCTCCGCGCGCACCCGATTCAGCTCTGGAATCGGCAGCCTGGCCACGTTTTGACCATCAACCCAGATTTCGCCGGAATTTGGCCGATCCAGGCAGCCGATTAGATTTACGAGAGTCGACTTGCCCGAGCCCGAGGGGCCCATCACAGCCAGCCACTCGCCGGGTTCCACGTGGAGGGAAACGGTGTCAAGCGCGCGCACAAAGTCGCCACGTTCGGCTTGAGCCGGATAAACGCGGCTGACCTCTTTCAGCTTGATCATCTCACTCCCCTCTGAGGATGTTAGCAGGCTGAATGCGTCCCAGCAGCCACATCGGCCAAATGGCGGCCGTCAAAGCAACCGCCACGCTGCCCAAAATGACAACCGGCAGCACCCCAAAACGAGGGGCGATTGGCGCGTGAAAGTCGATACGCCCGATAGCGCTGGCAATGGCGTTCCCAACAACAAAGCCGATTGCCGAAGCCACCGTTCCCATCGCCGCAGCTTCAGCCGCTAAGAACCCATGAAGCAGGCGTCCTGAAGCGCCCAGGGATTTCATGACGGCAAAATCACGCCGGCGATCAAACACCAAACCGGTAAGCGTAGCGAGTACACACAGACCGGCTGTTGCAATGATCAGGATTGCCGCGACCCACAGGGTGGCGCGCATTTTTCCGAGCACACGTGCTTCTGCTTCGATGATCTGCCGCACGGGGCGGACTTGTGCGAAGGGAAGCGCCTGCTGTAGGTCTTGAATCGCTTGCCCGATTTCTCCGGCCGAACCTGAAAAACTAATCTCAATCGTAGAGGGCTCCACGCCTGTCCAAGACTTGAAATCCGCGCTTGCAAGATAAATCCGGCTGTCTTCTGCAGCACCGGTCTGCAGCGTACCCGCGGGAGTCACAGACATTGTCTTCCCCTGGAAGCTGAGATCGAATGGCTTGCCTCGTGGACTCACAACTTGTGCCGCTCGCACACCAACAAGTCCGTCGTGTTGGGCCCGGGGCCATGCGCTTACGGACCACCAGCTATCGAGCTTTTCAACAGCGTTGAAGTCCGTGCCGGCGACCACAACCGGCCGACCCTCCCGTGTTCGGGCGACCACATAAGAAAAGGGGACAGCCAAGCCGTGTCCGTTCACAATGGCCCGCGCTTTCCCTAGAGTTTCCGCAGGAAGTGATTGGTTATCTTCCGCCGCAATCACGACATTGGCGCCGTAATTACGAAACTCCTTTTTCAATTTGGCTTGAACACCCACATACAAATTGAGCATGGCGGTGGCCGTCGCCGCTGCCACAATCAAGGCTAGCAAAGCGGCAATTGCGCGCCCACGACGGAGCACCGCAGCTCGCACCAGCATGCGTACGAACATCGAACGCCGAGAACTGCGTCCCACACGCCTCCCGAGTTGGGAGCTCATGCCTCTCCTCTCAGCGCGTATACGGGATCAAACTTTACTGCCCGTCGAATGGCAGCCGCGCTGCCTGCAAATGTCACGACCACGGCAATCGTGAGAATGACCGGCAAAAGCACCGGCTGGATGCCGATTTGCGAGTCGAAAATCGATCGGCCGATGAACCGCGCCAGCAGTGCCCCCCACGCAAATCCTGTTCCACCCCCGAGAATTGCCAGCAGCATCGCTTCCGCAAAGAAGAGCGCTGCAATCCGAACATCGCCGGCGCCTAATGCCTTCATGAGCCCCACTTCAGTCCGCCGTTCAAAAATCGCCGTTGCCATGGCAGCTGAAACCGCCAGAGCGGAAGCGAGCAACACGGCAATCGTAATCAACAGCATGAGTCCTTTGGTTCGAGACAGAACTCTGCCTTCGTTCTGCGCTACTTGGCGAATCTGCTCCGCGTGCGAGTGTGGAATCGCCTCTTGCAACTGAAATGCAATAGATTGGGGATATGGCGAACAATACCATCGGTCCCTGATCTCGGGAGACATAGTCGCCGGATCGCGCCGTGCCAGCTCGTCTTCAGGCTTTGTTACCGCGCTCACGTAGACGCGCCGTACCGCCCCGGGTTTACCGAGAAGTTGCTGAGCAATCGAAAGCGGCGCCCAGATCTGCTCATCTTCACTACTACCGCTCGCGAGAATGCCGGAAATGCGATGACGCTGGCCGTTAATCTCGACGCTCTCTCCTGCCTGCAACTTGAGGGTCGCAGCAAGATTCTCACCTAGCAGAACGTCTTGTGAATCATCGGCTGGCCACTCGCCGCGGACTTTCCACCCGGGATACGTACTGCGCACACCCGTAACAAAGTGCTGCTTGCCGAAGCTCACGGACTTGGAAAAGTAGGTTCCCATCAGGGAAGTTTCGACTGCACCAACCTTGATGTTGACCGGTAGCATGGGAGCAAATCCCACAATATTGTTTCGCCAGAACATTCCTTTGATTCGAGGCAGGTCGGCTTCCGTCAAATAGCCGCCATCACTCGGCGGCTTCAGATTCACGCCGCCGATTTCAACATCGAGGCCATCTTCGTCGGGAGTAACAATCAGATTGGCCCCATAGGTTCGCAGTTCGCGGCTGATCTTGTCTCCGATATCGGTGGCAACCGCGATCATTGCAGTCGCCACTCCTACGCCCAAGCTGATGGCGAGACCTGCCAGCAGTTTGCGCCGCTTCTCACGTCGAAAGGATTCATATACCAGCCGGACAAACATAAATTTATTCGTGGAACCACTTGGCTCCGGCTACAAGCTCGGCTTCACGGATCACGACAGCGTCTGATGTCTGCTCGGCCTTGAGGGGAATAGGATTGCAGCCGCCCGCAGTTCCAACCGACTGTCCAGCAATCGGCGCGGCGCAGTTCTTGCAAATCACACCCTGTCGGCCCTTGTAGAACCCGACTGAGCCGCAGATCTGGCAGGCATCGATAACGCTGGCAACCTTGCCGTCCGGTTTCTGGTACAGCCAGAAGCGAATCTCGCTTCCGTTCTCGGTTGCCTGGAAGCGGTGCAGATCACCGTCGGATACTTGCGACAACGGGATTCGGACCACCCCACTTGTGAAGGTCACGGTTGTCGCCGGAGACAGCGCACTCACACTCTTCGCGTAGATGAACTCTGCCGTCACCAACGTGATGAAGACGAATGAACTGGCATAGACGGAACCCATCCACAGGCGCTCGCGGCGGGCGCTCCACACTGCTTTGCGGCGCTCGGCCGCGGAAGCGGGAAGGGAAGCAGGCTCGCGGCGCTTGACCTCAAATAGCACCATCAATGCCGCGAGAGCGAGGATGGTTACAAAGAAGAAGAGATCGTTGCGGACGATTGGCCCAATGATGGCCATTTCCCTTTGAGAGGAAGGAAGTACTCCATTTTCCGAGAGCTCGTGCAGGCCGGAGATGGTCAGTTGCGCTGCGACGAAGAAGAGAATCACGGTCGTGATGCGGAAGAACTTCTGCAGATTCACCCGCACACTGCCCTTTACGAACATCACACCGAACAGAATGGCTGCCCCGATCCCAAGCAGAGTTCCCAGGACACTGAGAAGCTCCGTGGAGTTCAGGGAGACTGCACCCAGCAGAAGAACCGTCTCAACCCACTCCCGAAGAACCATGAGAAAGACGAAAAGGAAAAGTCCAAGCCACGAGCCGCGGCCGGCCAGAAGTCCTACTTTGCTCTCGATTTGGCCCTTAAGCTTGCGCCCGGTCTTCATCATGAAGACGATCATTGTGATGACGAAGAAGGCCGCCGCCAGCATGATCCAGCCCTCGAAGATGTCCTGGTTGAGATGGGCCCGGGCAAGAAGAATGGCAATTCCAACCCCGCCGACCGACGCTACGGCCAACCCGGAATACACGGCTTTGCGCACCTGTACGCGCCCGATTTTGCTCAAATAGGCAAGAGTGATGCCCACGATCAGCGCGGCTTCAACCCCCTCGCGCAAGGTGACGATGAAAGCTTGTAACATTTTGCTCTTAGAGCAGTTGCAACGCTTGTTGCAACTGAGTTTCAACTAGGATCACTACCTAGAATAATCTTGAGAGGACCCGTCGTCAAACGCGGGCTGTTACCTGAATTACAAGCGTTTAATAAATTGCTTTGCTTCCTCTAGTCGAGGAAAGAGCTTCTCCTCTGCCTGGAACTCCGGAGAATGCACGCACCGGCGGCTACCGCGCAGCTTTACGGGATGTTTTAGGTGCAGCATCTCGTGGTAGACGATGTATTCGAGAGCGTACCGGGGAACGCGGGCCTGATCAAAGATCCGGCTGACTACAATCGCGTTATGCGCCGGATCGTAGTGGCCCAGGCTGGTGCGGGCGTGATCCTGGCTCCAGGTGAGGTCCGGGCGTGCCAGCAGCCCATGAAAGAAATGGGTGTTCAGGTCGTCAAAAATGTTTTCCAGGTTGTAGATGTGTCCGTTTGCTGTTTCGATGCGCTTGCGGCCGCGCATCTGTCGCAGCAGGTAGGCCTTGTCTCGAATATGCCGACTAGACACGTAACGCCGATAGCGTGCCGCTTGGTGGCGCTCAACGGGTTTACGGTACATCTTGGCAAAAAGGATGTGGGCGATCGCTCGCAGCACTGGCTCCGGAGCGCCTTCCAGCAGATCGGAAACCCGGACGAAAAGTCTGCCTTCGCGAAGACGGATGGTGTTGTTTACGTCGACGAAGGCGAAGAATTCGATCGTGAGGTGGGGAATCGGAGCGCGGGGCCGCAGCTCTCGATAGCTCTCCTGGAAGATGTTCAGAAGCCGGTCTGTCACTGACTATTAACTTAGCACGCCATGTCGGCAGAACTGAGCTGCAGCAACAATCATGCGGCTATCGACCCTTCTGCTGAGCGTCTGGTTTCAGCAGTTTCTTTTGCTTTGCTAATTCTTCCTGTTCGGCCAGCAATTGTCGGTGGTCCTGTGCACTCGAATCTAGTGTTTCGAGTGCGTTCGTCAGCAGCAAGTCGTAATCTCTTGGGCTCTCTTTGCCCGAACCTGCCTGATCTTTTAGGGCACGCAATCTGGCGCCGAATTCGGTATCAGCTTCTATGACCGTCTTCAAGACCTTCCGCAGATCCGCTCTCCGGTCCGCAAATGTATCGACGTTATCGTTCAGCTCATCGTAAAGGTCAAGAAAATCCTGCAAGCGATCGTGAATCGCCTGTCCTCGATCGCTAATCTGTGGATCGGTGCGGGCCTTATCCACCGTTTCCAGCCGAGCACGCGCGAATTTGACGTACAGCTTGAGCCGCTGCTCGGGTTCCTGCGCCGTATCGCGCAACTGATCGATTTCCGGTGGAGTCAGAGGGTCGCGCCGGGGTTCGGCGCGCGTGCTCCAGGCTGTAAGCAAGACGACAGCCGCCACCATGGTGGACGCGATTTTCATTTCTGCTTCTTTCCAAACATCCGATCGAACAGATCAGTCCTCATCTGCTCTAACCGATCGATGGCGCTTTGGACCGGCGCCTGATCTTCAAATGCCAGAGTGCGTTTAAGATTACGCAACTTTTCAGCCATCTTGCGAAGCGCTATTTCCGTATCTTTGACCTTCTTGCCGGAACGGATTGCCGCGTCGCGGGCTTTATCCGAGTAGTTCACAACGTCGTCCACTGCTGCGCGCGCCTCATTTTCCTTGCCTTCTTTGTAGAAATTATCGGCCGCCTCCGCTTGTTTTCTGGCAATTTGGGTACACAGGGATGGAAGTTCTTCTACACGGGCCGACTGCACCCGGCCTTTTAGCTGCTCTACATCGGTCTCCTTCCAGGCGAACGTCGCCGACGTGGTCGATAACAGCGCAGCAAAGATGATGACGCTTCTACCCATGTCTCACTTCTTCGGTTCGATGGCGATTAGCCGATGCCGCGCCTGCCATTCCTGATCGGGAAACTTTCCGTTGGCTACTTCCAAAAAACGGTGATAATTCTCTGCCGCCAGCTTGTAATCCCGCAAATGATCGTATGCTGTAGCCCGGAGAAAGTAGCTGACGGGAATCTCTGGCGTCAGCTTCGCACGGGCATCCAGGGCTTTGATGGCCAAATCGTAATTCTTGTTTTCGCTGGCGGCTACGGCTAAGTCTCCATACGCAGCGGCCAGGTCAGGTTTCAGCCTGACAGTGGCCAACAGTTCCTCTTGTGCCTCCGGGAATTTACGTTGTTTCAGAAGAGTCTCTGCAAATGCCAGATGCAATTCAGCATCTTGCGCCTTCTCAGCCAGCAGCGAACGATAGAGCGCCTCAGCATCGGCATACCGGGTTGCCTTCGTATATACATCCGCGAGATCGCGTTGCACGGCTTCATCTCCGGCAGCCAGTTTCAGCGACATTTGTAGTTCAGGAACAGCCTTGTCGAAATTTCCTTGCGCGGCAAACACGCGACCAAGCTGCATGTGTGTGGTGGCATCCTCGGGATGCAGAGCCACCAGCCTCCCCAGGATCTCTTGGGCCTCCGCAAACCGCTTGCCTCGCATGTAGATGTTGGCCAGCCCACTGAGTGCATCGCTCGAAGACGGGTCCTGAGTGAGCGCTTGCTTGTACGCACGTTCTGCGTCGGCAACCCGCTCCTGCCGTTCCAGCAGTTGTCCCGCAGAGAGATGAGGCTCGGGATCGCCGGGCTTTAGAGCGGACGCGCGATTAAATGCCTCCAGGGCTTCGTCAGGTTTGCTGTCCGCGAGTACTTGCGCCAGCGACAACCAGGCGCGAAACTGGCCATCCTCTACCTTCGCCGTGGGTTTAAGCTTGGTTGCTGCGCGCAGAAACTGCTCCGCCTCAGGTTGGCCGCTCCTTGCCAGCATCAGGCCGAGATTGAGATTGGATTCAAATACATCCGCCTTCGCGGCCACCGACTTGCGATACGCGGCGATGGATTCTTCTTTTTTCCCCATCGCATTTTCAACAAATCCCAGGTCGTACCAGGCCTGGTAGTTTCCCGGATCAGAGTCCACAAATTTTTGGAGTAAGGATTCAGCAGTTGCGTAATCCTTCTTCTCAATCGCAGTTTCGGCTTGTGTGAGTTCGGCAGCATGGTCTGCTCCGGCCACCTGGTGATGGCGAACGGTTTTGGCACTGCTTTGCGAGAGTAAAAATTCTTCGGTTGCCACCGAAATCAACAGCAAAAGCAAGCCAACTCTGCGAAGACCTCGCGCTATCCAGATGTTTCCTGAATGCCCCAATCGTGCTCCGTAATGCGATGTCAAATGCTACCGGCGTGCCGAAACCGGCTAGTTTCGCCCGGCAGCCCGTGAACCATTTCCGATCAACACCTTGGCCAGAAATTCCCCGGTATAGGAGTTTGGCAACTTGGCAATTGCCTCCGGCGGGCCTGTGCCCACCACCTGTCCGCCGCGCTCCCCGCCTTCCGGCCCCAGATCGATAACCCAATCCGCCGTTTTAATAACTTCCAGATTGTGCTCGATGACCAGAACGGACCCCCCTGCTTCAATTAGACGCCGGAAAGCGGAAAGCAGCTTGCTCACATCGTCGAAGTGCAAGCCGGTTGTCGGCTCATCAAAGATATAGAGCGTGCGGCTTCTCAGCCGGTTGCCTTTTGCCGAACTTGAAGGGCGTCCAATATCCCGGGTGGTGGGTTGCAAGTGCGCCGCCAGTTTCATACGTTGCGCTTCCCCGCCCGAGAGCGTAGTCGCCGACTGGCCCAGCCGCAGGTACCCCAGCCCAACTTCCTCCAAGACACGCAGCTTCTCCGTGATCTTGGGCACGCCGGCAAAGAACTGCAATGCTTCCCTGACGGTTAGGTTCAAGACATCATGAATGTTTTTGCCCCGGTAGCGAACCTCCAGCACCTGTGGTTTGTAGCGTGTTCCTTTGCATTCTTCGCACACGAGTTCAACGTCTGCAAGGAATTGCATTTCTACCGTAACCGTGCCATCTCCCTGGCAGGTTTCGCACCGTCCTCCCGGAACATTGAATGAGAAATAGCCGGCGGCGAAGCCGCGTTTCTTTGCTTCGGGAAGTGACGCAAACAGATCACGGATCGCGTCGAACACTTTGATGTAAGTAACCGGATTAGATCGTGGAGTGCGCCCGATTGGCGACTGGTCCACCAGCACGACATCGTCAATGAACTCTGCACCTTCTAAGCGGTCCCAAGTTGGCGATGGAAGCGGGCCGCCATTGGTCTGGCGCTTTGCCGCTGACAATGCCTGGTAAAGAACATCATGCAACAGCGACGACTTACCCGATCCGGAAACGCCGGTGATCGCGACCAGCATTCGCAAGGGAAGGCTTAGATTGATAGCCTTCAAGTTATGGGCGCGTGCGCCGCAGATGGTGATCTGCTGGGAACCGGGTTTGCGCCGCGTATTGGGCACCTGAATACGCAGTTCCTCGGAGAGATATCGCCCCGTCAACGAAGCCGGTGTCCGGCGGATCTCATCATAGGTACCCTCAGCGAGAACCTGACCACCGTTCTCCCCAGCTCCGGGACCGAGATCGAGAATGCGATCTGAGGCGCGCATCACATCGGGATCGTGCTCCACCACCAGAATTGTGTTTCCCAGATTGCGGAGGTCATGCAGGATTTTGATCAGCCGGTGCGTGTCGCGGCTGTGCAGTCCGATGGAAGGTTCATCGAGCACGTACAGCGTTCCCACCAGACGCGAGCCGAGCGAAGTCGCAAGTTGAATCCTTTGCGCCTCACCGCCTGAAAGCGTAGAAGACAGCCGATCCAGAGTCAGGTACTCTAATCCCACCTCGTTCAGAAATTGCAGGCGTTCGCGGATTTCCTCCAGCAACTTCTCCGCAATTCCGGCTTCCTGATCACTCAGCCGCACCCGATCAAAGAACTGCGAAGCCTGTTCAACCGTCATGCAGCAAACGTCACAAATATCTTTACCGTTGATCTTGATCTGCCGGGCTTCCAGTCGCAGCCGCGCGCCATTGCAGGTTGAGCACGTCGAATAGCCGCGGTAGCGGCTGAGAAAAACACGGACATGCAGCTTGTATTTCTTGCGTTCCAGGTATTGGAAAAAGCCGCGAATTCCGGGAAAGCGCCCCTGCCCCCCAATGATCAAACGTTGATGCTCAGGATCAAGCTCGGCCCAGGGTACATCCAGTGGTATGCCGGCTTGCCGCGCATATCCTTTCAACTCGGTGAAGTAAGGGCGATATTTGGGCTTGGTCCAGGGCTCAATCGGCGCTTCGTTTAGGGTCTTCGACTTGTCCGGGATAACCAGGTCGAGATCGAAATCGATCGTATTGCCGAATCCCTGGCAGCGCGGGCAGGCGCCATAAGGATTGTTGAACGAGAAGAGGCGCGGCTCAGGTTCTTCATACCGGATATTGCAGCCCTTGCACTCGAATCGCTGCGAAAAACGAAGTCGTTGCTTTGGTCCATCCTCGCGAGGGACTGATTCAAAAATGACCTCTCCGCTTTCCCGGTAACCGATCTCGACCGCATCAACCAGGCGAGCGCGCGACTCAGTCGAAACTACCAGCCGGTCCACAAGTACAAAGACCGGCTCGGCAAAGTTCAACTCGAGCAACGACTCTGGGGTAGAAAACTCATAGATCTGCTCGTTCTGGTAAAGACGATTAAACCCGCGCTTGCGGAGATCGAATAGGCGGTCTTTGAGACGATCGGAGACAACCTGAACTTTGGGCTTCTTCTTGCTACGCCCCTTTCTGATGTAGGCGCGGGCGTCTCGCTCGTGCGTATCGCCATTGTTGGCCGGTTCTGTCCCAACCTGAACAGGAAACAACACCTGCAGTCGCGTACCCTCACCGAGACGCAGCACCGCGTCGGCCACTTCGTCCACGGTGTCTTTCTTCACCTCATTTCCGCACTGAATGCAGCAAGTTCGGCCGATGCGCGCAAAAAGGAGCCGGAGATAATCGTAGATTTCCGTGGCGGTAGCGACGGTGGAGCGCGGGTTCCGCGTGGTATTTTTCTGCCGGATCGCCACCGCTGGCGCAATGCCATCGATGACATCCGCATCGGGTTTCTCAATCCGCTCCAAAAATTGCCGTGCGTACGCAGAGAGCGATTCCACATACCGCCGCTGCCCTTCGGCGTAGATAGTGTCGAAGGCCAGGGACGACTTACCGGAGCCCGACACGCCGGTTACAACTGTCAGCGAATTGTGCGGGATTTCAAAATCGATGTTCTTGAGGTTGTGAACCCGCGCCCCGCGAACAACAATGCTTTCCGTGGACATCAGTGCCGAACCGTAGCGGCAAACCAGACCACACTTTTCCCGCGGACGGGACCACTAGTGGCTTCAAGAGAGCTACGGAATCTTTCTATTATAAGGCAGGAGGAGCGGCCCACATTGGCCGGCCGGTGTGGGCGATTCGGTGCACTCCTCTAGAAGCAGGGGCTATCTTCGCCGTCAGAGACAAAAAAGGAAGGCCCCGATTTCTCGGAGCCCCTGAATCCCTGTCATGGTGCAATGTAAGTATCTGGGTAACAACACTGGAGTCAAGGTATTCGCATTCAGAACCGAGGGTGACTCTGGTGCGGGAGAGATTCTCCCTGTGTTTTTCTCTCCCACCGAACCGCTAAAGGAGCATGGACCCGGCGGGAATCAAATCCGCACCTTCACCATGACAGGAAATGGAAATTATGTATCACCTCGTTGTTCGTCCCTTTTCTTCCCATACCGAAACGCTAGCCCGATCCCGAGTGTCATAAATCCTACGGGCGGCGCCAGCAGCACCATCACAGCGCGGTTGATCGCCCGCTGGCCTTCTTTGCTGGTTCCGGCCGCGCTGCTGTAACACATGGCGCAGCCCTGGGCAAAAGCAGGTGCTGCCCAGAGCAGCAGTAGCAAGGCGGTGGTTAGAAATCGAAGCCTCATTTCACTCCCAGCGTGAGAATCCGGAACGCATCGGGGAAGAAGATGCACATCAGCGCCAGGCACGCCAGCAGAGAACTCATCGTAAGCCACTTCATGCGCGAGACCTCGAATTTCATGTGCATGAAATAGGCAATGATCAACCCCGCCTTGATCAGCGACAGACCCATCAGAATGCTCGACATGCGGATGGGGTCCATATTCTGATACGCGAGGTAAACTTCGATCCCCGTCATCACCAGAAGCGCGCCCCACACCCAAAAGAACTGGCCTTTGCCGTGATGTCGATGCTGTTCCGCTACTCGCGATGCCAGCGCGACCTGAATTGCATCCATGGTTGTATCTACGCTCCTAGATGATCCTCGTTGACATCAGATAGACCAGCGGGAAAATGAACATCCATACCAAATCCACAAAGTGCCAGTACAAGCCTGCGACCTCGACATCCGAAGAATCATAAACTTTGGGCTTGAGCCAAATGATAATTCCGCACACAATCGCCGCCGCCAGCAGCACATGCGCGCCGTAATGGAAGGGACTGTACGCGGGTGTGGCCAGCCATGCGATGAGCCATAGGCCCAGAAGAATCGGGATGAACGTCCGCCGCAGCGCGATAATTCCCAGATAAATGACCCCCAGCGTCACGTGCAGCATGTGCATGCCTGTGAGCCCGAAAAAGGTAGCCGGGAACTGAGGCACGGTTTTCGCTACGTCAGCGAACTCCACGCTGGCGGTATGGTGAGGGACACTGGGAAAGACCGGAAGAGTTAACCCTTCAGCGATCAGATTGCTCCACTCCTGCCCGTGCAGAATCACGAACGCAGTGCCGCAGGCCATGGTAGCCAGCAACCACCAGCGCTGCGCTTTCGCGTTTCCGAACACCGAAGCTCTCACCGCCAGCACCATAGTCAGCGAACTGGTGAGGAGAAATGCCGTCATCAGGGTAGCGTTGCGGATGCTTTCAGAATGAAATGGCGTCGGCCAGTGCGGCGTCGAAATGCGTCCATAGCTGTAGGCATAAAGCAGCGCTCCGAACGTGAGAGAGTCAGAGAGAAGGAACAACCACATTCCAATTTTTTTGGAGTAGGTGCCAAACAGCGAAGGTTCGTAAGTCTCTGCTAGCGCCTGCGGATGCGCCACCGCTTCCGACATGTTTTAGTTCTCCTGAGATGTTCTAACTTCGTGGGCCAATTACCGCGCGAACTCCAGCAGCGCAAAAATGTAAATCCACAACAAGGTCATGAAGTGCCAGTACCAGGCGGTAATATCTACCACGATGCGACGCAATTCCACAGGACGTCGCAGCACAGACGTAACCCCCGCGTAGATTAGCGCCAGCATGCCTCCAGACAAGTGGATGGCGTGCGCCGCAGTCAGCAGATAAACGAATGAACTGCTGGGGCTCGTGGCAAGATAAAACCCTCGGGCTTGCAATTCACGCCAGGCGATCCACTGCCCAGCGAGGAATCCAAATCCAAGAACAATCGTCACTGCCAGCCATGGGAAACTTCGCTCCCCGTCAACCAGAATTCCAGGTATCGATTGCACCGGAGCCAGCGCAGCCTCTTGCGTGATCTGCCTGCGCGCAAACTCCGCCGTCACGCTGCTTACCAGGAGCAGCAGAGTGTTGATCACCAAAAGCCCGGTCGGAAGGCTTACCTGCACCCAGTCGGAAATATTTTTCCCGGTGCGCTCGTCCAAGACGGGAAGGCCCTGACGAAAAATGTAGGCGCTGGTGAAGGCGACGAACAGCATGGTGACCGTCACCAGCAGGAGCAGGATACCAAGCCGCGCGCGCCGCAAACGCGCTCCGTAATCGGGAGCACCGTTGTCTTCGCGGCCGTCTCCTCCGCCATCGGTGACAGGCGGAGGCACACCGCTGCCGCCCTGTCCAAGCTTCGGATCCTTCATCGTAACCGACGGACTCAAAGTAGCCATGCCTTGTTTGTGTGGCGCGGACACTCCTGAGCTTAGTGAGCAGCCGCTGTCACCGGATCGGTCTGCATCACGTAGTCGCGGGGCGCGCCGGGAACACTGTACTCATATGGCCCATGGTTCACCACCGGAGTGTGACCGCCGAAATTATCATGCGGAGGCGGCGTCGCTGTCGTCCATTCCAGTGTCGTTGCTTCCCACGGATTGTCACTCGCCTTCGGCCCCTTGAACATGCTCCAGAACAGATTGAACACGAACACAAACTGGATCCCGATCGTGATGAAGGCCGCATACGTCATAAACTGCTGCACCGGAATCAGATCGTGCAGATACGCAAGCTCGGTAAGCTGCGAATAGCGCCGCGGATGGCCCGCCATGCCTAGGTAATGCATCGGCATAAAGATGGCGTACGTCCCGATCAGGGTTATCCAAAAGTGAATGCGGCCCAGACTTTCGTTCATCATGCGCCCAAACATCTTTGGAAACCAATAATACGTCGCGGCGAAGATGCCAAAAATCGCAGCCACACCCATGATCAGGTGGAAATGACCCACCACGAAGTAGGTATCGTGCAGCGGAATATCCAGCACAGGCTGCGCCAAGAACGGGCCGCTCAAGCCGCCGGAAACAAATAGTGATACGAATCCAATCGCGAACAGCATCGGCGAATGGAAGCGAATCCGCGCTTTGTGCAGGGTCCCCAGCCAATTAAATGTCTTAATCGCCGACGGCACGCCGATGGCCATGGTCATGATCGAAAACGCGAACGCCGAGTAGGGGCTCATGCCGCTCATGAACATGTGGTGTCCCCACACCATAAAGCCCAACAGCCCGATCGCCATGATCGCGTAGACCATCGCCTTGTACCCGAAGATCGGCTTGCGCGCGAAGGTCGAGAGCACCTGGGAAGCCACACCCATGCCTGGAAGAATTGCGATGTAAACCTCCGGATGGCCGAAGAACCAGAACAGGTGTTGCCACAACAGCGGTGATCCGCCCTTGTGACCCATTACCTGTCCGTTCACAACAACTAGAGGAACATAGAAACTCGTGCCCAGGTTCCGGTCTAGTAGAAGTAGAATTCCCGCCGAGAGCAGAACGCCGAACGCGAGCAACCCCAGAATCGCGGTGACGAACCATGCCCAGCACGTGAGCGGTAGGCGGAACAGCGTCATGCCTTTCGCGCGCAGATCAAGCAGGGTAGTGATGAAGTTCAGCGCGCCCATCAGCGAAGCCACGCAGAATATGGCAATGCTTATCACCCATAAGTCCGCGCCCAGTTGCTCGCCCGGACCCGCACTCGGCAGTGCACTCAGGGGAGCGTAGCCCGTCCAGCCGTGCAGTGGCGCACCACCAGAGACGAAGAAGGCTGCGATCATCGCCACGAATGCCAAAAACGTTATCCAGAACGAAAGCATGTTCAGGACCGGGAAAGCCATGTCCGGTGCACCAATCTGAATCGGCAGAAAATAATTTCCAAAACCGCTCTGCGGCGCCGTGGTTAAGACAAAAAACACCATGATGGTGCCGTGCATGGTCAGCAGACTGAGATAGGTTTCCGGCTTGATCTCACCTACAAGCGGCAGAACCGCCGTCGGCCAGATCAAGTGAATGCGCATCAGTAGTGAAAGGAACATCCCTACAAACACCGCCACCAAGGCCAGAAAGTAGTACTGGATGCCGATGACTTTATGATCCAGGCTAAAGATGTATTTCCGTATGAATCCCTGAGGAGCCGCGTGCGCGTGAACCGTAGCCGTAGTTGCCATTTACTGTTTCTCCGCCTCCCGTGAGGCCAGCCACTTATCAAAATCGTCCTGGCTGACGACTTTCAGCATGCCATGCATCTTGTAATGTCCCAGCCCGCAAAGCTCCGCGCAGGCAATCTCATAATCCCCGGTTTCTATAGGCGTGAAATGCATGTGGATCGCAAGCCCGGGCACGGCGTCCTGCTTGAACCGCATCGAGGGAACAAAGAAGCTGTGGATCACATCTTCGGCCCGCAGCGTTAAATTCACCTCGCGATTAACCGGTAAGTACATGGTGCCTGCCACCACGTCATCTTTCGCGGCCGGATCGCTCGTGTCCAGCCCGATCGCAGCCTCATTCCCTGCCGAAGGATCTACTAACTTCGGATTGGTCCCACCAAATTTCCCGTCCGGTCCCGGATATCGGAAATACCAGGCGAACTGCATTCCCGTCACCTCTACCGGAACGGCGTCAGCCTTGGCCGGCTCGAACCGCTCATCCGCCCAAACCTTGCTTCCCATGAGGTTCAAACCAATGAAAAGGATGGCCGTCAACGCGGTCCACAACACTTCCATCTTCGTGTTGCCGTGGGAATATTCGACCTTGCTCGCACTCCCCCGGTCGCGATATTGCCAGGCAAACAGCCCCAGCGCGCCTTGAGCGGCAACGAAAACCACCCCCATCGCGATGTACGTCAGCCCAAATTGGTGATCGATCCAGGGCGCCGAAGTCGAAGCCCCGTGCGGTAGCCACCAGGTTTTTGCTGCGAAAAAGTATGTGCTGAAGAAGGTGATAAGCCAGATCACAACCAGAAGAGCAAGGCCCATCTACCAGACCTCCCGAGGCCGGATTCTTACGCCGCCCGCTTGCATAATGAAAAATTCTGGATGGCTTCGCAGTCTATCACAGCCAGGAGTGCGCCGGGCAACCGCATCCGTTCCGTTCTGGCGGCAATTACGCTTTGAGTCATTTTCTCTTTGCCACCTTTGCGAAACCTTGCGACTTTCAGGGTAAAAAGAGGAGTTCGGCGGATTCATATTCCGGTTCCAGACGCATATCTTCTGAAGAAACTCTCCGCCTTCCACCGCGGCCGCGCATCCTCGTCCGCCACGTTTACCAGCAACCGTCGCACAACTTCTTCATATAAGGCGGCAGAGGAAAGATCCACCGGCTGATTCACATCATCGGAAGGGGCGTGATAGCGATGTGTCAGCCAGTCCTTGAATATCTTCTGCTCTGGCGATCCCGGATCGAATCCCACATCCATCAGCAACGCCGGAACACCGTGTCGAACAAAGCTGTACTGGTCGCTGCGGATGAAAGAATTCCGCAACGGCTCGGGATCGGGTTGCACGCGCACCCCTAACCCTTGCGCGATTTCCCGTGCGCGATCGCCCAAATCCGACTCCTCCAGGCCTTCGACTCGCAAGACTTTCAGGGGGACAATAGGCAGGAACATATCGACATTGAGGTCGGCCATGATGGATTTGGGATCGACCGTCGGATGAGCGGCAAAGTATTTCGATCCCAGCAAGCCTTTCTCCTCGCCAGTTACGAACACAAACAAAACCGACCGACGCAGCCTCGCCGGCTGTTTTTTTAGAGACGCAGCCATATCCAGCAGCAGCGCGCTACCCGAACCGTCGTCCATGGCGCCGTTATAAATGCGGTCGCCGTTAATGGGTTCTCCGATGCCCACGTGGTCGATGTGTGCCGAAAGTACGACATACTCGCTTTTCAATTGCGGATCGCTACCTGCAAGCTTGCCGACGATATTGTCGGACTCAATCTGCTTCTTCTCTACTTTAGGTTTAGCCTTAAGTGATACCGATAAGTCGAAGTGCGGTATCGGCTTGCGATCTTTCGCCAACGCCGCCACTTCTTCGAATGTATGACCGGAGCCGACAAAGAGTTTCTCTGCCTTGGCTGGATTAAATGTCAGCGCAACCTTCTCACCTTCAGTCTCATGGAACTCGGCATCGGCCAGGTCCATTTGCACATGTGTCCGGTTCAAAGAAATCCGGCTCCACGGAATGTCCATCGACGCAGGATTTGGGATCGTGATCACTCCAACTGCTCCCGCATCGCGCAGGCTCTTCCAGCGTTCGCCAGCGGATTGATAGTGAGAAGAGAGGGCAGTGGGAATCTCGGCAGGCGATCCGCTGATCAGCACCACGACCTTGCCCCTGAGATCGACGCCAGCCAGATCGTCATGGTTCTTCTCAGGAATTTTCAATCCATAGCCTACAAATACAAGCGGCGCGGTTGTTTCTTCAGTGACGAGGTCCGCCCGTGTATTGAAGTACGCGTCTTCTCCCAGCGTGAGCGGCGCTGCCACCCCGTTTCGCACCAGCACGGCGCTTGATCCACTCTCCACGATTTGTCGCGAAACGAACTTGACCGGCTGATAAAAACCCTTCGTGCCGGCAGGCTGAATTCCATTCTCGGTCAGTTGTTTTACGACGTATGCCTCAGCCTTGCGCAAGCCTTCGCTGCCGGTTTCGCGGCCTTCCATCGAATCGTCGGCCAACACCTTCACATGTTCCCACCAAGTCTTGCCGTCAAAGTGGTTGGTTGTGGACTGCTGTCCGTAGATCATCGTACCGATGCTCAGCGCTGCCACAGCCAGGAGCATTAGCTTGTGCATCATCGCCTCCGCAGGAAAAGAGAGATTAATGTAGGCGCGGGCATCCTGCCCGTGCAAGCACCCCTCGACGGAGCATCGGGGAAGAGCATGGCTTCAGCCATGCCACAAAGAGGACCGTACTCGACGGCTTCAGCCGCTGAGGGCTGTTTTTTCGCCGCCGTTTCCCTTGTTCCTGTTACTTTGATTTCCATGTCCGAGGAGCGAACAAGCTGGAACCGCAAGTATCTCAAAGGCTCTCATGGCTCGCTGCAAGTGGATCCGCTATTGCCGTACGTCTACGATCGATTCATCAATCCCCTTTTTCCGAACTCAGGAACCGCGCTGGACGTGGCTGGCGGCATTGGACGTCACGCCATTTGGCTGGCGCGACGACGTTGGCGCGTAACACTACTCGATATCTCGGAAGTCGCAATCGCCAGGGCCGAAGCGAATGGAGAACTCTACCGCAAACGAATGCTATGCAAGAGCGCCGACGCCTCTCAATTCAAAGCTGGCCGCGAAAGGTACGATGTGGTGCTTGTCTTCTTCTACCTGGAAAGGAAAATTTTTCCTGAGCTGATCAACGCGCTTCATCCCCGCGGACTGCTGATTTACAAAACCTACACAGAGTTGCAACTGAAATTCGGCAAGGGTCCAACCCACCCCATGCACCTGCTGAAGCAGAACGAACTGCTGCGGGCGTTTTCGAAGCTCAACGTTGTACATTATGAAGAAACGATCCGTGATCGCGGCATCGCGCAGTTAGTCGCAAGAAAAAGCTGAAGCTAGGAATGATTTGAAGCCGAAAAAGATAACAGCTAGGGGCAGCTTCTACCTTTGTGAGCTCTGCCCGTTCTTTCCCAGTTCGCGAATGTACTTGACCATGCCCTGAACTTGCTCTGGATTCAGTGTGTTCTTGAACGCGGGCATGTTGTTCTTGCCTTCGGTGATCACCTGCGCCAGTTCAGTGTCAGATTTGCTCTGTACCTGCGGTGAACGCAAATCCGCTGCCTGCATGCTCTTCCCCAACGGCGTTCCTCCACCGTCTGAGCCGTGACAGGAAACACAGTTCGTCTTGTATGCCGCCTTGGCCTTGTCCTCTGCCCCAAGTGCCATCGACACAAATAGCAAAAGAAGTATCAAGCAACTTAGCGCGCGCACCAACGACTTGCGATTTTTCATAGGTCGTGAGTTTCGTCCTAACGGTTAGTCGCACGACAATATAACCGATTACTGCGATTCCCGCCTGGCCGACCCGACAGTCGCTACTCCCAGCTTGCGCAACCGCTCCCTGGCCTGCAACGCCTCATTCGATTTCGGATAACGTTGCACTACATGGCGTAACGCAGCCACTCCATCATCCTGCTTGCCGAGTTCCAGCAGCGCCATGCCTTTCTTTAGTTCGGCCGTCGCAGCCTTGTTTCCGTCAGGAAAATTCTGCAGCACTTGATCGTAGGTTTTGACTGCCTGCTGGTAGTTGCCCTGCTTGTACTGAATATCGGCCAGGTAGAAATAGCAATTTCCCGCCAAATCGGTGTTGGGATAATTCTTTACGTAGTCGCCGAACTCCTGAACTGCCAGGTCGTTCTTGCCCGCCTGGTAGTCGCGCAACGCATTGTTGTAGAGAACATCCGGCGGTACCTGTGCCTGTTGCTGTTGTTGTGCCTGCTGTGCCGCCATATTCTGCTGGGTGGACTGCATGTCTTCCAGCTGCTTGCTCACTTTAACCAGCCGCGCTTTGAGTTCATCGAGCGTGTCGTTGAGCGCCTGAATCTGGCCCGAGAGTTGGTCCACGTGGCTGCCGCTTTCGCTCTGTTGTTTCTGCAAAGTGTTCTGCAGGGCAGTCATTGCAGACGCGGCTTTGTTGATCGTGTCCGTGTTCTGGTCCAGCAGATTCTTCATCACACCCATGCGCTCGTCGAAGGACTGCTGCATATGTGTCATCTGCTGCTGGAGGGTATCCACCTGCGTCTGCAGTTGAATGATTTCTTTGCTCACGCCCCAAGCGGGAGCGGCAGCCAGGCAAAGGGCCGCAATTGAAGTAAACAAATATCGTCGTATGGTCATAACGCTCCCTAGGATGCAAAAAGTATGCTGCACGTCCGGCCAGATACGAAGTGGGCTTCTATTCAGAAGGATAGCTTGTTTCACGCCATTTGCGAACTGCCGCTGTTAACCAGAAGGGAATCGTGCCTTAGTACTGCCGGATGAGCTATTTCAGGAGATATTCCTTGACGAACATCACTTCGGCATAGAACTCGTAATCCTGATTCTTCTTCTTCCGAAAGCCGTGCCCTTCATCTTTCGCCTCCAGCCACCACACGGGTGTGCTGTTCTGGCGGACGATCGACACCATCTGTTCCGATTCGCTGGCCGGTACCCGGGGATCATTTTTGCCGGCGATCACGAACAGCGGTTTGGTAATGTTCTTCGCTTTGTTGAATGGCGCAATCTGCTCGAGAAACGCCCGAACTTTAGGATCTCGTTCATCACCATACTCAACCCGGCGCAGGTCCTGCCGGTATCCCGAAGTGTGTTCGAGAAACGTAACCAGGTTGGAAGGCCCGACTACGTCAATCGAGCAACAGATGCGATCGTTGTAGTTGGTAGCGACCGCCAGCGTCATGAACCCGCCGTAACTGCCGCCTGTCACCAGCACACGGGAGGAATCGAGATCGGGACGGGTTTGAATCCAATCCAGTAGTGAATTGATGTCCTTGTACGATCCTTCGCGCAGCAGGCCGTTGTCCAGAGAGAGGAAAGTCTTGCCATACCCGGTGGAGCCGCGAACGTTGGGAAAAATCAGCGCGAGGCCTAGTTCGTTCAGAAAGTAGTTTTGCCGGCCCAGGAAGTCAGGACGAAACTGCCCTTCAGGACCGCCATGGATAGCAATGATCACGGGGCGCTTGCCCGTGTATTCTGGCTGCGGCATGTAAAGAAATCCGCTGATCTGCCGCTCGTCCCAGCTCTTCCAGTGAATCAGCTGCGGTGCGAAGAAATTCGCGGTATTCCGGCCACCGGTTTCGCTGAACGTCCAGCGATCCACCTTGCCGGTCTGCACATCCAGCGAATACACGTCTGAAGTTGAGCGCGCCGAAGTGATATTGAACCCCAGATCGCGATTGTTCTTGTGCCAGCGCGCGCCATAGACGATGCCCT
>Ga0075423_10000600_pt1 | contig 29483 bp, 29 predicted proteins | sample SoiMethybrSBSTD2_FD_80114 | JGI IMG/M metagenome (GOLD analysis project Ga0075423, IMG submission 80114) | Bulk soil microbial communities from a Populus tree surrounding site in Tennessee, USA - Soil MetaG P. TD hybrid SBSTD2 | ecosystem: Environmental > Terrestrial > Soil > Tree plantation...
ACGCGGAAGGTCTCCACGAATTGATTCGGTCGTTCCCCATCTCGATACAGCTCCCAACGCGTCGCCCCGGTTCGCAGTCGGGACCGGCGGAGCTCCTGCATCGCTTCCAGGAAGTCCGCCTGTCGTTCCGGCGCGACGGTGAAGTGCACCGCGACCATAACTGGTCCGGTTTTGGGTTCGGGTTCGAAGGCCAGCTGCGGATCACCCCAGTAGACGGCTGGCTGGGGGTCAAGGTGGCCGGTCTCAGGCAGCCGCCACAACAGACCTGCGGCGACACCCAGTAGTACCAGGACTCCTGATGCAAGAACGGCTGGTTGCAGGCCGACCCGGTTGGCGAAGATTCCCCAGACCAGCGCGCCGACGGTTTGGGAGCCCATAAAGATCACCGTGTAAAGCGCCATGCCGCGGGCTCGCACCCAACCCGGCAGCACCAGCTGCATCTCCGCTTGCAGAGTCGACGTCATCGCCATCCAACCAACACCACTGAGGACCAAGGTTGCCAATGCGATCGGGAAGCTGGGGACCAAAATGATCACAGCCAGCGCTGCGGCGTAAAGCACTCCGCCGGCAGTGAGAATCGTATTCGTGGAGACGCTGTTTTTGAGCCGCCCCAGCAGCACGGCGCCGACGATGGCCCCAGTCCCTAGAGCAGCAAACAGCGCGCCGAAACCGTCTGCACCTACCTGCAAATGCTGGCTGGCGATAACTGGCAGCAATGCCCACAGACCCATTGCCGGTGCGACAAACATGATCGCCCGCAGCATGATGCGCCGCACCACCGGTTCGTGCCAGACATAGCGGCCGCCGGCCCGCAGCGCAGGTACAAACCGCTCCCGGCTCAAGGGCTCCATCGACCGGCGGCGCCACAGGAGCAGTGCAACTGCGAGAAAGACGACAGAAGCCGCATTCAAGGCAAAGACCACCGGTACGCCGCCCAAATGGGCGATGACCACGCCAGCCAGTGCGGGGCCAACCGCACGCGACACGTTGACGCTAACCAAATCGAGCCGGGAGGCTGCCCGGAGTTGTGTCCTAGGGACAAGCTCTGGGACCGTGGCTGCCCAGGTTGGCAGCTGCACGGCCGCGCCGGCGCCGAGAAGGAAGGTGAAGGCGATCAACAAGGCGGGCGGCATCTGCCCAGCGGCGGTGAGTACAGCGAGCAGGATGCCAACGCCGAAGAAATAGACCTGGATCGCGAACAGCAGCCAGCGTCGATCGAAGGAATCGGCCAGCACGCCGCCCGGGAGCGCGAGCATCATGATGGGCAGCGTGGTGGCCGCCTGCACCAACGAGACGAGCGTGGCGGCATTGGGTGCGTCGACCACCAGCCACTGGGCGCCGACGGTCTGCATCCACGTACCTGTCCAGCTGATCAGTACGCCGATCCAGAGCCAGCGGAATGCCCGATTCTGGAATGGCGCGAAGGCCGGAGCCTCAGACGCCACGGTGTCAGTCGTTGAAAGACCTCCTTGGCGACGAGCGGCGGACATCGTGCTGAGCTTCGACGCCCAGGCACAGGGTGAGCTGAACACGAGTTGATCAAGGCTTAGCGCAGTAGAGATTACAGCGCCGCTGGTGCCCTTCGCCCACCAGCGTCGCGTAGTCGAAGCTCGGCGCACTGCTCATCCGCAGCACACCTCTCGTCGAAACCTCAGCCGATGATGGTCCTGCCGATTACGCCGAAAACCGCCAGCAATCCGATGCTCGTCAGCACGGCAATCGCAGCTACGGCGGTGCCAATCCACCACCGGCGTGCGGGCGAGGGCCGAAGGTTGATCCAAGCGAGAATTCCCCACAAGATCCCTTCGATCAGGAACCACGTCTCATTGAAGAACAGGTCCTGAAGATCGGCGAGACGCTCGTTCACCGTGAGAAACAACGGATATTCCAGATGCAGTACGCCGGCCAGGCTCAGCACCCGCTGTATGTCATCGATGATCGCATGCATGATGAAGCCGACTGCAAGCAGCCAGCACAATCCCAGCAAGATCGGTCGCACGCGTGGCCTCTTCCACAGCGGAAGCATGGCGATCGGCAGTGCCGCGACCACCAGCAAGATCGCCGTACCGGTGAGATTGATGACCTGCCATTGGCTTTCAGACCTAGGTACGCCGAACATGCCGACTGCGCCGCCCAAGCCGTAGTAGGCGCGGTACATCGCATACCAGAAACCCCAGCCAGCGGTTATCAGGCTCACGATGATCAAGCGGGAGCGGTGCCGCTCGGCTGGTGTCTGCAATTGGTCATCTACTTCAGCCGCGTACGAGGCCTTCATTAGCTGACCTAGCGCCTTCGCGGTGAGGAGGCTGACCTCGGTGCACGTCGGTAAGCCATTCCGGTTTCCTCCGCGACCATGTTGCGAATGATCTTGCGTACCTGCAGGGCCGCGGCATCCGCGCTGACATTGATCTCCATGCGAGGCCCGTCGGCATCCAGCACGTCCTGCATAGTTTCGAGTATCTGCTTCACACGTTTGTAGTAGTCGGTGAAGATCGGCAGCAGCACCTTCCCTGCCTGCTCCCCAAACGCGAAATTCCGGCTCACGCGCCAGGCGTGCCGCGTCCTGCCGGGAGCGATTGGCGTAATGGCGTGGGTAAAGCGGAACGTGTGGATCTGACTCTCGTTGGCTCCCGTATCGACATAGACATCCCACCGATCGACCCACAGACCAGGCGTGACGAAGGCGCCCTGCTCGTGCTGGACATGCTCGGCGTCGGCAGACAGTCCGAGCAGCTCGGCTTGCCACTCCGGGATTGGCGCAGGTTGGTACGTACGCGAGAACGACACCGTCGTCTCAGTGACTTCTACCTCGAGCGGCGGAGGCGAGCTTCGAAGTACCGGTGGTGCGATGTAGGGATCTACGACGGCGACGTGAGTGATATCGCCGAAGTTCTCATGCAGCAGCAGCAGATCGGCTTCGGTTTCCCATTCATCGCCAAGAGTTGCCCAGCCGGGATCATTGAGCCACGGCGTTGCGGCCGGTGGATGTAGTCGGGCCAATGCCGGCTCACCGAGCCAGACCCAGACGAAGTGCCCATCCTCATGAACCGGGAAGGCAGGCACTCGGGCACCAACTGGGATTTCGCTCTGAGTTGGCACGTGGACGCAGTAGCCGCGAGCGTCATAGACGAAGCCGGTGTAGCCGGAGACAATGCGGTCGCCATCGACACGGCCGAGACTCAGCGGATATGGCCGGTGCGCGCAACGATCCTCGAGCGCGACCGCGGTTCCGTCGGTGGTACGGAACAAGACGACGCCGGTTTCGAGGACACGGCGACCCAGCGGTTCGCGTCCGACTTCTTGGCTGGTGGCCACCGAATACCAACAATTATGCGGATGGACCTGCGTCCGTGGGCTGCGGCTTGACGCTTGCTGGTTCATAGTCACCTCAGCTTCACAGGTCGAGGGTCAGTCGCGGTGAGCGGCAGCGGGAAACGCAAACCATCATGTACTCGTTCGAGGCCTGTTCCTCCTCGTCGAGTATGGAGTCGCGGTGATCAACATCTCCGTCAATGACCTCGGTTTCGCAGGTTCCGCACACGCCCTCCAGGCACGATGCCAAGACACTGACGCCAGCCTCGCGGATAACGGTAAGCACTGACTTGTCCGGTGGCACGTGCAAGGTCAGACCTGAGCGTTGCAAGACCAGTTCAAACGCGGAATCAGCCTCCGGGGATGGTTCCTGCGGCTTGGCACTGAATCGTTCGAGGTGGAGTGAGCCGGGTGGCCAGTTCTCGCAGAACTTCTCGACCGCAGCAAGCAGACCCTCGGGCCCGCAGCAGTAGACCAATGTGTCTGATCGCGGCCTACCGAGTACGGATTCCAAATCCAGCATTCCTTGTTCGTCCTGCGGAACAATCACCACGCGATCGCCGTATTCAGCGAGTTCCTCGAGGAAGGCCATCGAGTTGCGCTCGCGCCCGCCATAGAGCAGCCGCCAATCGGCGTCGGCCGCATTGGCCTCGGCGATCATGGGCAGCAGCGGCGTAATCCCGATGCCGCCGGCAATGAACAGATATCGCGGGCTGGCGACTAGAGGAAAATGATTACGCGGTCCTCTAACCCGCACGATGGCGCCTGCGGTGAGGAGGTCGTGCACGCGCTCGGAGCCGCCCCGGCTGTCCGGCGCACGCAGTACGCCAACCCGCCAAACGTCGGGTCTCGATGGGCTGCTGCACAGCGAATATTGCCGAATCAAATCGTCGTTGAGAACGAAGTCAATATGTGCGCCCGGCGTCCAGGCCGGTAGTTCGGTGCCATCCGAAGTGCCAAGCGTGATTGCCACGACACCGTCAGCGACTGTCCGCGCCTCGTGTACCACCAGGTCGGCCTCATGCTCTCGGACGATGGTTTGAGTGATCGTCATTGTCCTCATCCCGTCCCGCGTACGCTGCCCATAGCCATTTGTTTGGATACGAACGATAGCGTCCAGGTGCTTCCGGCGACAACCGGTCAAGTACCTAGCTTTTTCACGCAGCGGTGGGGATGTTGACGACTGAGCGGGTCTAATCATTCGGATCCAAACTAGACTCAGCGGGATGCGCGTCCTGCTCATCCAGCATGATCACATCTGCACTCCAGGCTATGTCGGCGAGCGGCTGACCGACCGCGGACTGGACCTCGTCGCCCACCAGGTTGTCGAGGAAGACCGTTTCCTATCGCCCAATGTCGACATCGAGTTTCCACAGCCAACTGACTTCGACATGATCGTCCCGATGGGCGCACCCTGGTCTGTCTACGACCATGAAGCGATCGGAACGTGGGTGCCAGTCGAGCTCAAGATGCTGCGAGAGGCACATGATCATCATGTACCGGTGCTGGGCATTTGTTTTGGTGGACAGATGCTCGCGGCGGCTCACGGCGGATCGGTATCTCGCTCCGCGGCACCCGAAATCGGCTGGGCCGACATCGAATCCGACGACGAGGCTCTCGTGCCGTCGGGGTCGTGGTTCCAGTGGCACTACGACCAGTGGCAGTTGCCCCAGGACGCGCAAGAGGTGGCGCGCAACGCCAAGTCGTCGCAAGCCTTCGCGCTGGACCGCAACCTGGCAGTGCAATTCCATCCCGAGATGACCTCGGAAATCCTGGCCTCCTGTATGTCGATGGGCGGCGCGGAGGAGACCGACAAGTTCGGACTCGATCTTGAAGACCTGGTACGCCAGACCGCTGAGCGCGATAGCACCAACCGGGAAAGGGCACATCGACTGGTCGACCAATTTCTGGATCGTATGGCCGTCGGGCAAGAGCCGAGCGCTAAGTGATCCAGGATTCTGGCCATGCATTCCGACAAGCTGCCGGACGCTTCGCTTCCGGAGTGACGGTCGTAACGACCAGCGCTTCGGAAGGTGCGTACGGCGTAACGGTGTCGTCCTTTGCTTCGCTTTCTTTGAATCCGCTCCTGGTCACCGTGTCCATCAATCGATCAAGCCGACTGGTTGAGCACGTACGCACAGTTCAAGCTTTTGCCGTCAGCGTGCTAGCCAGTGATCAACAGCACGTTGCGAGTTATTTCGCTGCGTCTGGTCGAAGGCCCGAGCCTGCTGGTTTCTCGACTGTCTCGACGATCCTGCAACAGACCGGCGCACCGATCATCGAGGGCTGCCTCAGCTGGTTTGACTGCACGCTGGAGGACATCCTGCCGGGTGGTGATCATGAGATCCTTGTTGGTCGGGTGTCTGCGGCCGGGGGTCGCACTGGCGAACCCTTGGTTTATTGGGCTGGCGAATATCGAGGACTGACGGCGGCCGGTACGCGCCCTGAGTTTGTCGGAGGGCGCGCTTCGACAGGCTCAGCGCACATCTCGGACCAGTTGGCGAACGCATCCGACGGGCTTGCGGTCGCGTACCACGTCCTCGATATCGGTCCTGCCGAGATGCTTGACGCTCAGAATTCCATCGAGCCGGCCATTGCGGCGCTGGCCGCTGCGCGTATCCCCGCCGAGGAATGGGACCAGGTAGAGCAGCTTGTTGATCAATCAGAGCTGGTTGTCGACCAGCCAGAGGCATTCAATCGACTTGCGCTCGACTTCCACAGCGCCATCGCCGACGCCTCGGGAAATCGCGTCCTGCAGGCCACCCTGGCGAGCTTGGGCTACGTGCAATCCGTCCACTACCGCGTCCGCGGCAGCCCCGAATCGGCTCGCGCCGCCGTCGAAGGACACCGGCGGCTGCTTGCCGTGCTTCGCCAGGGCGATGCTGAGGCCGCTCGTGAGGAGATGCGAACGCACCTCGATGCGATACGTCAGCAGCTCCAAATCGGCTAGCCCGCAGCAGCCCAAGCGACGCGCTCAGCGCACATGTCCACCGATGATCTCATCACGGCCCCGCCAGATGATCACTTCACTTGCACTCGGACCGGAAACTTCTTGATCCCGTTGATGAAGTTGCTACGTACTCGCGTCAAGTCGCCGTTCAGCTCAACCGAGGTGAGCCGTGGGAGGAGCTCGGTGAACATCAGCCGGATCTCCATCCGCGCCAATGCGTTACCCATGCACAGGTGCGGGCTGCCCTTGCCAAAGGTCAGGTGATCAACATTTATCCGAGTCACATCGAACCGATAGGGATCGCTGAAGACATCGTCATCCCGGTTTCCCGACGCAAACCACATCACGACCTTGTCGCCGGCCTTGATCTGCTTTCCGCGTAACTCGACATCCTGGGTCGCCGTACGCCGGAAGTGATAGACCGGCGAGGCCCAGCGCAGGAACTCCTCCACCGCCCCGGGAATGAGTTCGGGCTGCTCCTGAAGCAGCTTCAATTGATCTTGGTTTTCGATCAACGCCAGCATTGACTGGCTGATCGCGTGCCGCGTGGTCTCGTTGCCAGCTATCACCAGCAACAGGAAGTAATTGTCGAAGTCGCTCGGCGACAACGGTTCGCCATCCTCGGGAACCTTGTTCACCAGAGTACTGATCAAGTCGGTGCCGTTACCGCCCTTGCGCCGTCTCGCCAGCTCGCGGCCGTACTCGAACACCTCGAGTGCAGCCGGTGACCGGAACGGTAGATGCCGGTACTGATCGCTGTCAGGATCAGTGATCAAATGCTCGGTGTAATCGGGATCGGTGTTGGCGACCATCTGGTTGCCCCAGTTGATCAACATTCCGGTGTCGCTGACTGGCACGTCGAGGAGCCGCACTAGAACGTTGATCGGGAAGTCAGCGCTGACCTTCTCCACAAAGTCGAATTCGCTGTTCTGCAAAGCATTGTCGATAGTGACGTTGGTCAGATCGCGCAGGAAACTTTCGTAGTTTCGGGCCAGCGGACCTGGACTGAACTCACGCTGAATCAGCTTGCGCAGCGCGCGGTGACGCGGTCCATCGGTCTCCAGCATGGAGCGCCGCAGATCCATCAAGTCGTCATCGACTTCCTCGAGATTGACATATCGAGTTGACGTAAACGTCTCGGGATCCCGATCCACCGTCCAGATGTCGTCATACCTAGTCACTGCCCAGAAGCCTGAGTTCGGCGCAGCCTCGGGATTCCAGTGCACCGGATCCTCGGCGCGCAACGTGTCAAACATCGCCCAGCCCTCATTGCGGGCGAAAGCATCAAGATCAGTGAGATCGACTTGATCAAGAGGTACGGCTGTCGGCTGCGACACGATCTCTCCTTGTCAGAGGTGATAGGCGTATTCGCGGAATTCCCAGTCCGTCACCCAATGGTTGAAGCGTTCGAGTTCATTCCGCTTGTACGTAAGGAACATCTTGACAAATGGTTCCCCGAGCAGCTCCGCCAACTCAGTGTCCTTTTCGAGGGCATGCAGCGCAGTCTCAAGATCACCTGGCAGCTTCTCCGCCTTGCTGGGGTCGTATCCATACCCCTCGAGCGGTTTGGGAGGCTCCAGTTCGTCGCGGATGCCGAGATAGGCAGCTGCCAGCAGGCCGGCGATTGCCAGATAGGGATTGGCGCTGGCGTCGCCCAGTCGCAGTTCCATTCGAGACGCTCGGCCGCGTTCCGGTGGGATCCGCACCATCGCGCTTCTGTTGTCAAAGCCCCAATCGATCAGCCATGGAGCCAGCGTGTCTGGGCCGAAACGCTTGAAGGAGTTGATCGTGGGATTGCTTATTGCCGACAGCGCCGGAGCATGAGCGAGTACACCCGCGATTGCCGATTTGCCCGTCTTCGATAGGCCATCTTCGGTCGTGGAGTCGTCGAACAATGGCTGGCCTTGGTCACCCCAGGTCGAGAAGTGAATGTGGAAGCCGGACCCACCCTCGTCGTTGAACGGCTTGGCCATAAAAGTGGCCAACTTGCCTTCTTGCCGAGCGAGTTCCTGGATAGCGCTCTTGAAACGGAAGGCCCGGTCAGCAGCATCGAGGGCTTCGGAGTGCCAGAGGTTGATCTCGAACTGTCCGCTGGAGAACTCGTGGTTGGCAGCTACAACCTCCAGCCCGAAGCTGGACAGGTGGCGCAGCGTACGCAGCAGCACATTCTCGGGATCACCCTTCAAGCCAGCCACGTACACATTGCCGGTTGCTTCGCCGTACCGCCGCCACCCGTTGGGATTCTCATCAGTGGGCTCCAGGACGTAAAACTCCAGCTCGGGTCCAACCATGGGCCGCATGCCAAGATCGGCAAACCGACCGATCACCCGCTTGAGCACCGTTCGTGGACTTTCCGCAGAGGGCGAACCATCTGGGTTGAAGACATCGGCAATAACGTGCGCGACGCCTTTCTCCCAGGGCACAAGCTGAACAGTGCTGATGTCTGGAAAGGCCAAGACATCCGGCAGGCCGGCTTCGAGCCCACCTTCAATGTCGACCACATCACCCATTGGTGTGGTGCCATAAACGGATCTGCAGAAGGCCACGCCGTCACCCACTGTGCGGGCGAACCGGTTGACCAGCACGTCCCGTCCGCGCTCGGTACCAATGAGATCCGAGTAGCCGACGCGTACCACGTCGATGTCCTGCGTCACGAGTTCGGCTGCGAAGTCCTCTAGACCTGTCGTATCGAAATGAGCCATTCCGAACCTCCGCGCGCCAATCGTTCAGAAGCTGCGTTCGCCGCTCGAAACCTACGTGAACGTAGGTTTCCTGCGGTGTGCACGGGTTGCAACCTATGCAGACCGTTAGAAACCTACGTACACGTAGGTTTTCAACAGTCATTTGGGCCCGAACAGTATCGCGTGACCAAGCCTATGGCAAGGCTGGTCACCATTCATTAACGAGGACTTGGAGATCCGGCCGATCAGCGTTGCTAATTGATCTCGCGACCCGCTACCGTACGGATCCAAACGATCTCGCTTCCTCGGCCCTCAGGAGTGCTGCATGACCGACGTCAAAGGCTTCTTCTACCCACGTACCGCGAGCGGCCGCTCCTCACTGCTTCCTACACCTCCGTGGTATTACTCCGGTGATCTTCTGACGGTCGAGTACCGGACAGACCCCGCACGAGTGGCTGAATTGCTGCCAGCCCCACTCTCGCTGGCCGATGAGGATCCGGGGGCTGTGGCCCTCATCTGGGCGGACTGGCAGTCCTGCTCGTCCTCGCGTGAAGAGTTGCTGGACCCTGTGCGGTCGCAATACAAGGAGGCCTTCGTAGTTGTTCGTTGTGGTTTTGAGGGGCAGACCTTCTCGCGTTGTGTCTACATATGGGTCGACAAGGACTTCGCCATTGCCCGCGGCATTCATCAGGGCTATCCGAAAAAGCTGGGTTCTATGTGGCAGACCAGGCCGCACCCATTCCCCCAAGGTGCGCCGCAGATCGCGGTTGGTGGTGTGTTCGGTGCCACCCTCGCGGCCGGTGACCGGCGGCTAGCCGAGGCGGTGCTGACATTACGCCAGCAGTCGGAGACCAACGGCTTCGTCAATTCGCACAAGATGGCCCACCATCGGATCCTGCCCGGCATAGCGTCGGGAGCGCCTGATGCGTTTTCGGAACTGATCGAATCAGGTTCGAGCGAATTTGAAGGCGGTCAGTCCTGGACCGGTGATGCGGAGCTGCGCCTTTTCGATTCACCAACCGAGGAGTTGTCGCGCCTTAGTGTCGAAGAGATCATCGGCGGTTACTACCGGCAAGTCGGTGTGGTCTGGAATGGAGGCCGATCATTAGCGACCCTCTAGCATTGCCGTCATGCCTGATCGGCACACACTCATCGAGACGGAGAGGGCGATGACTGCCCACGTCAGCGATCTGCCACTGAACTTCCCTGCGGCGGCGGCGGTGTCGAGCCTCTACCGCGCTGCCAACGCGGTACGCGTGTATCTCACCAATTCGGTGCTCCGCAAGCACGGCCTGACCTGGACCGGCTTCGTTGTGCTGTGGGTGGTGTGGATCTGGGACGGCCTCGAGACGCGCCGTGCCGCAGAGAGTGCCGCCATCTCCAAAGCGACTCTCACCGGCGTCGTCAAGACGCTGGAAGCCCGCGGACTGATGACTCGGCAGGTCAGCGGCACTGACCGGCGGTTGGTGAACCTCGAGCTCACGCCAGCAGGCGCCGTTTTGATGAACGAGCTTTATCCGATCTTCAATGCAGCTGAGGCCGAAGTCATGGCGGGTCTATCACCCAAAAGCCTGACCCAGTTGACCAACAGTCTGCGATCAATCGTCACCGACCTTGAAACCAAGCCCAACGCCCTGGCGGCCGACGTCGAGGCGAGCTGAGCCGGCGCCCCACGAGCACAGCTGATCAAACGCTGGTTGGAACGACTGACGCCTGCGCGCGGACAGCGCAGGCATCGACAAAGTGCCGAAAGACCTCGGCCTGCACCATATCGGTAGCAGCCGTATCCTCTGGGTGCCATTGGACCCCGAGATACCAGCCTTGATGATCTTGTAATGTCACCGCCTCGATCACACCGTCGGCGGAGTACGCGGCCGGAGTCAAACCAGCTCCCAGCGTGGCAATGCATTGGTGATGGGAACAAGAGATGGCGGTCCGACTCCCGACGATCTCACCCAGTGGCGAATCCTCGTCGACATCAAGATCATGAATGTGATTCCGGTGGTTGCCGACCGTGTCATCCATGTCCTGAACAAGATCGCCGCCGAGTGCGACATTGACGATCTGAGTGCCCCGGCAGATCGCCAGCAGTGGAAGATGATCATCGAGTGCGACGCGCGCTAGAGCAAGATCAAATGCATCTTGTTCCTCGTCGACTCCATACTGGCTCGGGTGCGGCTGCTGGCCGAACCATCGAGCTGCTACGTCACCGCCTCCAGGTAACAGCACACCATCGGCGAACCAGATCCGCTCTCGGGCGGCCGCGACGTCAACCTCCAGGCTCGGCGCGTACGGATGAATAGTCAGCGGCTCTCCACCCGCTGCGAATACCGCGTGGACGAGCGCGCGCGCGTTCACCTCAGCTTCGTAGCGGAGCGCGGTCGCTTCCGGTGAAAAGCGCGCCGGGATGGCGATCAGGGGCCTGCGGGCATCCAAGGCATTAGTCATATCGGATCCATGTCGTTTTCAGATAGGTGTATTCCTCGAGCGCGTGCCGAGACTTGTCGCGTCCGAAGCCGGACAACTTGACCCCGCCGAATGGCACAGCCATGTCGCCCTCCTCGTAGCAGTTCACCCATACGGTCCCGGCTCGCAGCGCACGTGATACCCGATGCGCAGTGCCCAAATCGGCGGTCCAAAGGGCGGCGGCCAATCCGTACGGCGTATCCCCCGCAACTCGTACCGCCTCGGTCTCGTCTTGCACGACTTGTACGGCAAGCACGGGCCCGAAGATCTCCTCGCGAACGATCGGGTTGTCAGGTGCCGCTCCGGTGATCACCGTGGGTTCCAGATAGCTACCACCTGTCTCGGCAAGCACTCGGTGCCCACCAACCTTCAGCGCGGCGCTCTTGGCAAGACCTCTATCGAGATGTTGCAGTACGCGCTGCAGGCACTGCTCATCGACCAGCGGTCCCATTCTTGTCTCGGGAAGCAGCGGATCGGCCGGGAACCAGTGGGCCGATGTCTCGACGATCCGCTCCACCACCCGGTCTGCCACATCCGCATGAACCACTAACCGCGAACCGGCGGTACACATCTCACCTGAGTTGAAGAAGATCGCCCATGCAGCCGTATCGGCAGCTGCGTCAAGATCAGGGGCGTCCGGCAGGATGATGTTGGGCGACTTGCCACCGAGCTCGAGATAGACCCGTTTCAGATTGCTGTCCGCCGAGTAGCGCATGAAGTGCCGGCCCACCTCGGTGGATCCGGTAAAGGTGAGTACGTCAACGTCTGAATGCTCGCCCAGATGCCGACCAACGACAGTCCCGTCTCCACTCAGCACGTTGAAGACGCCTGGCGGCAGACCTGCCATAACGCCCAACTCGGCGATCCGCTGCATCGAAAGCGGGGACTGCTCGGCGGTCTTCAGCACTACGGCACAGCCAGCAGCGAGGGCAGGGGCGAACTTCCAGCCGCCAAGCGTCAAGGGAAAGTTCCATGGCACAACCGCCGCGACGACGCCTGCCGGCTCGCGGCTGACGAGAGCTAGTTCGCCCTCTTCAGTGGGCGAGATTTCACCGTGTTCTTTGTCCGCCAGCTGACCGTAGAAGCGAAGGCAGCGGATGATCGCCCGCAGTTCTATCTCGTACGCGGCCCGAATTGGCTTGCCCATCTCGAGGCTGATCAGCAAGGCGATCTCCTTGCGATGTTGCTCGACGAGGTCGGCGAAATGCTGCAAAATCTCACCGCGGGCTCGAGGATGCAGGCGAGGCCAGGCACCATGATCAAAAGCTTCCCGAGCCGCAGCTACAGCAGCATCGGCGTCCGCCGGTTGCGCCCAGGCGAGCTTCACCAGCGTCGAGCCATCTCTCGGAGAATTTACGGCGCGGCTGGAGCCGTCGATCGCCGGCCGCCGCTCGCCGCCAATGAATAGGGTTTCCGGAATGCTGGTATCGGCAGCGAGTTGTCGCCAATCAGTGGTCGCGACCAGGTCCGAAACCATGCTCATATCCGCATCTTGAGGGCTTGACCAATCCATAGAACTTAAATACGTTTGGGCCCTAACGATAGCTGGTCGGAGCTGCGGCGCGCCAACCGCTGTCGATGCACCGACCTCCTTCAGCGACAGACACGCATTGCCAGCGTGGGGCGCACAAGCAGTGTCAGAAAGGGCGCGGATGACGACTGCGACGGTCGAGGGTGTGGAGGTAGACACTCGGCATTGGATCGGCGGCGAGCGGATCCCGTCGCAGATGACTTTCACCGACATCTCGCCAATCGATGAGCAGCCGCTCGCCGAGATTTCGGCAGGTTCCGCCCCAGAGGTCGACGCCGCGGTCCAGGCTGCGCAGCGCGCCTTTCCTGACTGGGCCGCCATCTCCAGAGGCGAGCGCGCTTACCTGCTACGCAAGGTTGCCGACGGAATCGACGCCCGGGCCGAGGAACTGGCCAGGGTGGAGACCCGAGACAACGGTTCGCTGCTGCGGTCTCACCGGCGGAGCGTCATGCCTCGGGTCGGCATGAACTTCCGATTTTTCGCTGACTACGCCGAAAAGCTGGAGCATCCTGGCGGCGAGATTCGCGGGCATCGGGAACGCGTCAGCTATGACCCGGCCGGCGTGACCGCGATCATCACTCCCTGGAACGCGCCCCTGATGCTTGCCACCTGGCGTATCGGTCCTGCACTCGCCGCCGGTAACACAGTGGTCGCCAAGCCGCCCGAATGGGCACCTTTGACGGCATCGCTGTTGGCAGAGATCACTCAGGAGGCTGGACTGCCGCCGGGGGTCTTCAATGTGGTCCAGGGAACCGGCGTCCACGCAGGCGCACCGCTCACGGCCCACCCTGGGATCCGACGGTTGGCATTCACCGGCTCTGTTCCCACTGCAGGAGTGATCGCCCAAGCAGCGGCACCCAATATCGTGCCGTTGTCCTTTGAGCTCGGCGGCAAGTCGCCCCTGGTGATCTTTGCCGACTCAGACTTCGATCTGGCCGTCAGTCTGGCGGTGGAACAATTCGACAATTCGGGGCAGGTCTGCCTGGGTGCTTTCCGCATACTGGTCGAAGATTCGATTGCCGACCGATTCATCGAAGCGGTGCTGGAAAAGGCGAAGACGATCAAGCAGGGCGATCCGCGCGATGAGTCAACCGACATGTCGTGCTTGATCAGCCGGCAGCACTTCTCCAGAGTCGACGGCTTCGTACGGCGTGCTCTCGCCGCCGGCGCCAGGCCAATCCTGGGCGGTTCACCCAATGAAGAGCTCGGTCATCTCTACTACCGGCCGACGATCTTGGTCGATGCCGAACCAGGTAGCGAGATCTTGACTGAGGAGGTCTTCGGTCCCGTTCTGACCATCCAAGCCTTCTCCGGCGAAGAGCAAGCGATTGAGATGGCGAACAACACACGGTTCGGGCTCGCGGCAACTTTGGTCACTGGCGATCCAGATCGTGCCGAGCGGGTCAGCGCAGTGATCAACGCCGGAACCGTCTGGGTCAACTGCTTCTTCGTACGCGACCTCGGCGCCCCGTTCGGCGGAAACGGCAGGTCGGGGATCGGCCGTGAAGGCGGGATCTACTCCTTCGATTTCTACTCCGACATCAAGAACACCGTGTTCTCGCCGACCGGCTGGACCAGGAACGACTAGATACCTGAACCGACGACGCACGAACATCGACTTTGAGCGAAAGGAACATGATCATGGGCGAGGTGGTGGGGGCGGGTCTGATCGCGCACGTCCCGACGATCGTGCTGCCGGAAGCGACACGCCGGGAGTTGAACAATGGTCAGGACACCACACTGGTAGCGGGTCTCGAGCAGCTCCGAAAGGAGATCTTCAACAGCCTGGACTACGACACTGTCGTCGTACTGGACTCGCACTGGGCAACGACCGTTGAGTTCGTCGTTACCGCCCATGATCAGCGGAAAGGCCTGTTCACCTCAGAGGAACTACCGCGCGGCATGAGCCAGCGCCCGTACGAGTTCCTGGGCGATCCCGAACTGGCTGAGTTGATCGCGTCCAAGGCCAAAGATCACGCGACCTGGATTACCGCGATCTCCGATGATCACTTGCCGATCTTCTACGCCACCACCAATTTGTGGGAGTTCCTGGGGCAGGGACTTCCGGACAAGAGGTGGATCTCCATCGGCGTCTGCCAGACCGCCGATACCGAGGACAATTTGCGGCTGGGACGAGCGCTGGGCGATGCAATCGCGGAGAGTGATCGAAAGGTGGTGCTGCTGGCTTCCGGCGCACTTAGCCACACCTTCTGGCCGTTACGGGAACTACGCAAGCACGAGGCTGCCGGGATCGAACATATCTTTACGCCCGAGGCCGCCGCAGCAGATGCTCAGCGGATGCAGTGGTTCGAGGCTGGTGATCATGCCCGGGTCCTGGAGACGATGCCCGAGTTCTACCGGTACAAGCCAGAGGCGCGATTCGGGCACTACCTGATGATGATCGGGGCCATCGGTGAGGGTAATTGCACGGCCACCGGGCGCCGCTACGGGGAGTACGAGAACTCTGTCGGCACGGGTCAGGTGCACTACTGGTTCGAGCGGCCAGAGGGCGGCTTTCCTCGGCCGCGGCGTACGCGCGAAGATACCGAGTACCGGCGGCTGGTCTCCGGCCCTGACTTGCCCGCGGCGGGCTAAGTCATCCCGGCAGAAACACACGGAACACTTATGTCTCTACGTGAAACGCGGCGGATCCTTCTGGACGGCAACGTCGTCGATGTCGAGCGCCATGGCGACGGCTTGGTCGCGGGGGACGGTCGCAAGATCGGCATTCAAGATGCCGTCCACCTCCCGCCAACAATGCCATCGAAGATCATCTGTGTGCATCTCAACTACTCCTCCCGAGTCGCGGAGATGATGGTGTCACTGCCGCAAGCACCGACCTACTTTCACAAACCGGTGTCTGCACTCAACGCACACGAGGCGGCAGTCGTCCGGCCCCTCGGCTGCAAGTGGCTGAATTACGAAGGCGAGATCGCCATCGTGATCGGTCGGACGACCAGGAACATCTCGCCAGCGGACGCCGGAGATTACATCCGGGGCTATTCGATCGCAAACGACTACGGCCTGCATGATTTCCGTGATACCGATTCCGGGTCGATGCTCCGGGTGAAGGGCGCCGACACCCTATGTCCGGTAGGCCCGGGGCTGGTCGAGGGATGGGACTTCCACAACAAGCAGATCCGCACTCTGGTCAACGGGCATGTCCGCCAGGACGGCACTACCAGTGAGATGAAGTGGGACATGCATTACCTGGTGGCAGACATCGCGCGCACGATCACTTTGCAGCCAGGCGACCTCCTGCTGTCAGGAACACCGGCGATCTCCCGCACCGTCTATCCGGGGGACGTCGTGGACGTAGAGGTAGAGGGTCTCGGGACGCTGCGCAACCACATTGTCGAGGGACCTACACCGATCCGGACCGACGTAGGCGCGCAACCAACCGAATCCGAAGAGGTGCTGTCCACCGCGAAAGGCGGCGATTGGGAGTTTCGCGGTATCCGGAAGCCACAACCCTCCGGAACGCATTAATTGGGCAAGGGAATGGAGCTTTCGTGAGTCACCCACCGTCTATTCCACCCGCAGATCCCTCTGCGACAACTCCCGACATTGCGCAACGCGACTCTCACCAGCTGCGCCACGGTCGGCTTGGGGTGTTCGCCGTTGCCTTCTTCGTGATCTCGGCCGCCGCGCCGCTGACCGCCATGGCCGGCGGCGCCCCGGTCGCCATGCTGCTCGGGAATGGCCCGGGGATTCCTCTGGCGTACGTTGTGGTCAGCCTGATCTTGCTGATCTTCGCGGTCGGCTATACCGCGATGGCGCGCCACCACACCAGTACCGGAGCCTTCTATAGCTTTGTGTCGCGCGGCCTGAGGCAGCCTGCCGGAGGGGCCGCCGCCATGATCGCGTTACTCGGTTACAACGCCATGCAGATCGGTCTGTATGGCTTGTTCGCCGCCGCCGCCGCTGGATTCTTCAGTGACAACCTCGGGATCACTCTGCCCTGGTGGGTCTATGCGTTCATAGCCATGGCGATCATCGCAGTGCTCGGCTATCGGCAAGTTGATCTCTCGGTTAAAGTGCTGGCGATCTTGGTCAGTCTGGAGTTCCTGATCGTGCTCATCCTCGATGCGGCGATCTTGCTCAACGGCGGCCAGGGAGGCTCGACGCCCCTAACCCTTACGCCCTGTACCTGGGCGAGCTTCACCTCCGGTTCGGTGGCCATCGCCCTGCTGTTCAACTTCGCTTCATTCATCGGCTTTGAGGCCACCACGATCTACAGCGAGGAAGCCAAGGATCCCCAGCGCACGGTCCCGCGGGCAACGTACGTCGCTGTCCTGACGATCGGGATCTTCTACACACTCACCACATATCTCATGGTCGAGGGCCAAGGGGCTGCAGGTCTGCAGCAATATCTCGGCGGCCTCCAGCCCGACCCGACTGCCTTCTTGTTCGTGCTTGGCGACACCTACATCGGTGCGGCACTCACTACGGTGATGTCGCTGTTGTTCATCTCAAGTGTTTCGCAGCCCTACTGGCGTTTCACAACGCCGTGGCGCGCTACTTGTACGCTCTCGGGCGGGAGGGTCTGGTTCCGGCTCAGCTCGGACGCACGCACGTCAAACACCTCAGCCCGCATGTGGGATCCCTCAACCAGTCGGTCCTCGCCTTTGTCGTAGTTCTCATCTTCGTGATCACCGGCCAAGACCCGGTGCTAGCGCTGTTCACCTGGCTCACTCAGCTCGGCACTTTGGCGATCATCGTGCTGATGGCGCTGGCCTCATTCGCGGTAGTGGCATTCTTCGCCCGCCATCGGGACTTCGATCGCAACGTGGCTCGTACCACCATCGCGCCAATCGTTGGCGGCGTAGCCTTGTCTGCCGTTGCGGTCTATGCGGCGTCTCAGTTTGGGCTGCTGATCGGCAACCCGGAGAGTCCGCTGCGCTGGATCCTGCCTGCCTTGATCATCGTCGCCGCTGTTGCTGGAGTCATTGCGGCGCTCAATCTCAAGCGACGTTCGCCAGAGTTGTACGCCCAAATGGGTCGGCATCGCGACATCGAACTGCTACCAGACGTCTGAGCCCGGCGCCTGCCGACACAAGGGTGCGTTTCCCCGCACACCCGTCGAAATGGCCAGCCCCCAGGCGAGACGGTCCCTAGCTTTGGAGCACGCTCGGGATGGCAAACGAGTCGAACAGTTCAGTCCCGCAACCCACGCATACCCTTTTCGCCTCGGCGGTCGAGCCTGAGATCGCGAAAGTGTTTGAGGAAATGAATCACTACCGCATGATCAACATGCAGACGTACGCGAAGTGGATCGCGGCGCGCGGACCGCTGCGTGTCGGCAGACGACGAGCAGGAGCGATTATCTGGGCGCTGGCTAGCCCGGATGTCGCCCGGATGCTCTGCGAAGAAATTAGCTGGACCGAGTCGCCCACGCCCGTTGGCTGGCCGACACCCTCATCCGGACATTGCTCTCCGACGGCTAGTGCCGTCGGCGTGTCTAGTTGCCGTTCCAGGTCATGAATGTGGGCTCAGCGGAGGAGGATAGGACACGTGTTCACGTTGACCTCACCCACTTTTGATGACGGCCAGGAGATGGCCCAGAGGTATGGAAAAAAGGTGCAGAACGTCTCACCTCCGTTGGAGTGGGACGAGGTGCCGGAGGGCACTAGGTCGTTCGCCCTGGAATTCGTCGACATTCACCCAATCGCCACAGACTTTGTTCATTGGCTGGTCGCCGATATCAGCCCGCAGCTCAGCGCCCTCCCAGAAGGAGCGGCGGGCGACAGGAATCCAGGCTTCACCGAAATCGAGCCGTACGCTGGCCCATTTCCGCCGTCAGGAACACACGATTACCAGTTCACGCTGTATGCGCTGAGGACTGAGCGACTTGCTGTCCGGCCTGGAGCCAGCCTGCCGGAATTCCGGAAAGCGGCCGAACGGAACTTGCTGGCCAAAACGGCGCTGACCGGAAAGTTCACCAAGATCAAATAGTCACTCGCCGTAATCGAGAACAGCTCTCAGGCACTCCACTTCTCGCCGGTGAGCTGCTCGAAGATCTCCACATAGCGAGCCCGCGTTTCAGCCACTACATCCGCCGGCACGGGCGGCCCTGGATATGTGCGATCCCAATCACTCAACGACGAAGACCAGTCCCTCAAATACTGCTTGTCGTACGACCACTGTGGCCGGCCAGGCTGGTAATCAGCTACCTTCCAGAAACGCGAGGAGTCCGGCGTCAGAATCTCATCGGCCAAGATCAACGACCCGACTTCGTCCCGGCCGAACTCAAACTTCGTGTCTGCGATGATCACGCCACGCTCCCGGGCGATCTCCGCACCTCGTGAGTAGGTCGCCAATGTCAACCGTTCAAGATCATCCGCAGTCTCCGCGCCAACCAGGTCGCTGACCTCGGCTATGGTCATGAATTCGTCATGCCCGACTTCAGCTTTGGTCGTGGGTGTGAAGACCGGTTCGGGAAGCCGGTCAGCTTCGACCAGGCCAAGTGGAAACTGAATACCCGAGATCGAGCCGGTCTCCCGATAGCTCTCCAAACCCAATCCAGCCAGGTAGCCGCGGGCAATGCACTCCACCGGCACCATGTCGAGGCGGCGACAACGAATCGCCCGGCCCTTCCATTCCGGCGGGACGTCCTCGCTCAGCACATGATTCGGCACCAGATCCGCCATCTGGCCGAACCACCACAGCGACAACTGCGTCAAGATTGCGCCCTTATCAGGAATCTGTGTTGGCAACACCACGTCATAAACCGACACCCGATCGGAGGCAACCAAGATCAGATCGTCGCCATCGGCGTAGACATCGCGGACTTTGCCCTGACGAATAAGCTCCACACGCAGCGTTCTAGCACACGGTTCACCACACCGGTCCAAGGAAGCGAATATCGACAACGCGCTGTGAACAGCGGGAATCGCGGGGATTCCACGCGCGATGTCGGAGCATCGCACAGAAAACGGGGACCTGAACGTCCCAACTGAGCGAGTTTGAGACGTTCGGGTCCCCTGTGTGTCCAGGTCAGCTAGCGCGTGGTGTCCCTGTCATCAAACTTTGTGGCACCACTGGCCGAACGGAGGGCGTCGGCGACATTATCGCCGCTGTCGCTCACGTCGTCGCGAGCCTGCTTGACGTCGGCCTCAGCTTCCTGCATGCGGCCTTCAGTCTCGAGATCCGGGTTGTCAGTGGCGTCGCCCATCGCTGCCTTGGCTTTGCCGGCGAGCTCCTCGGCCTTGTCCTTTGCCTTGTCACCGATACCCATAAGAACCTCCTTTGTTTTGATCGCCTCGGTTGCGTCCCGCCTAGTGGAGCAGAACGATCAATCCAGCCCTTACCCAATCTCGCTCCAGGCCAACATCTCAACGTGGTGGGAGCGACATCTCCGAGCTGACCACCGCCACTGGGACTCTTTGGATGGTGTTGTTGGCGAAGCCGCCACGACTCCAACGCTGCCCGAGCGGCTGAGTGCGGCCGCTGGCGTCTGTTGCCCGCGCGGATAGCAGGTAACTGCCCGGCTCTGCCTTCCACGTCCAGCTCCAGTGCGCCCAGCCATGAGAGTCCGGCGCCGGCTCGAGGTCGGCGACCTCCCAGCTGTCTCCTCCATCGACACTGACTTGGACCATGCTGACCGGCGCCCAACCAGACCATGCACGGCCCTCAATCGTCACCACGCCGGTCCTCACCACGCGCCGTCGCGACATGAAATCGGGGAACCCGGGAGGGATCAGCAAAGCTCGTGGTTCCATGCGCGTCAACGGAATCCCGGGCTCATCAGGCGCATCGCGCAAGCGGTACGCCCGCATCTGGAATCCGTCGAACTTCTCCGGAACAACCGTTATGCGACGCAGCCACTTCACGTGCGCCATGCCGTACCAGCCGGGAACGATGAGCCGCAGCGGAGCCCCGTGCTGCGGTGGCAGCGGTGCCCCGTTCATCTCGTACGCCAGCATGACGTTTTCACTCATCGCCTCGGAGATCGGGAGCCCTCGTTGGTAGTCCTGCTCCACGCCTCGCTCGATACCATGATCAGCGCCGGTAAAAACCACATCGACGACGCCTTCACGAATTCCTGCCTCTCGCAACAACCCGGCAAGCGGCGTTCCGGTCCAGCGGGCAGTGCCAACCGCCTCGGACAGCCACGGTTGGCTGACTGGACGTGGCAGCAATTGGGCCCGACCGTTACCTGCACATTCGAGCGTAACGACCGAGGAGACCTGCGGCCGGCTCTTGATCGCCTCCAGGCTGAGCGACAAGCGGCTCTCGACAAGGCCGTCAATGACCAGCTCAAAGGTGCTCGGATCGATGGCGGGAATGTCGTAGTGAATGAGTAGATAGTGCAAACCCGGCGGGGTGATGTCCCACCGTAGGGACTCCAACGGCATCCCGTGGTTTCGGGCCGCTAGCTGCAGCTCGTCGGCGGAGATACCCTCCTCGGGATTGGCGACTCGGGCAGGCGAACTAACGCTCTCGAGGTCAATGGTCACCGGCGGATCCTTTCGCCAGTCACAATCTAACTCCGAGCAAGCATCGCCATGGGCCCGCTAACCCCGGCTGAGCAGCGCCCGGCCCTCCCGCCAGAATGCGACCAGATCCTCAATGGAGAAGAATTCCCCCGCATCTCTCAGAGCCCCGAACGGCACATTCCAGAACGGGTCATCATCATGATCGTATTCACTGACATAGGCGTACGGTGTCGGATGGAAATCGTCTCCTGGCGATGATCCGTACGAGCGGTCGTCTAACAGAATCGCTACATCGAAGTGCTCCGGCCACAGGGTCGGCTGCTGATCAGGATCGAGTATGCGCAAGGCGTCGTTGCTCAGTGCATACCAGTCGACGATGAGTCGCACAGCTGCTGGATCAAGATCAACAATGTCACTCGGCTGAACCCTGCTCCCGTCGGAATACAGCATTGCCGGTGCTCCGAAGTCCACGCCGAGCCGATCAGCAAGATCGCTGAAGGATCCGGCGGCTGCAACCCGCTGATTGCCCCGAACGAGCTCTAGACCATCGAGCCGGATTTCGAGTCCGGCAGTGGTACTGAATCCGCCTGGGGTGATCCGAAGCGCGATTTCACCGGTTGCTCGGTGCTCGGGTCCTGCGAGCAGACACTCGGCGATGCCATGCAGCTGATGCCGGGTGGCGATCAGCGTGGCGCTGGCCGGTTCTGAATCGGCGTGATTCATGTGACTCCCTCAGGTAAGTGCTGGTCAATTGCGTGCCACAGCGCGAGCAATATGCAACGTGTCAGCAGTTTTCCAGGAGCACAACTCGTGGGCCACCCCGTGGTCTCGGCTATGCCGCAGCGGCGGCCTCCAAGTCGGCGATCATGATTTTCCTCATCTGGAACAGCGCCTGGGTCACACGCTCGGCTTGCCCGGCATCGAGACTCGAAATCAGCTGCTCTAGTCGAGTCGGCACGACCTGCCAGGAGACGCCGAATCTATCCTTCAGCCAGCCACACATCGATTCCTGGCCGCCGCCCTCAAGCAGCGCTGTCCAGTAATGATCCACCTCATCCTGATCTTCACACGGCACCTGAAAAGAGATCGACTCGTTGAAGGTGAACTCCGGGCCACCGTTGAGTGCGACGAACTTGATGCCGTTCAGCACGAAGTCGGCTGTCATCGTCTGACCAGCGCGCTCGGTGCCAGCCGGATATGGCGTTACATTGCCGACACTGGAGTTCGGAAAGATCGACGTGTAGAACTTTGCCGCCTCTTCACCCTGGGTGTCGAACCACAGACATGTCGTAAATGCGTCCATCACTTCACTCCTTATGTCATTGATCCCTAGAGCGATGACATAACTGTCGTCGCTAAGCAGGTGGACTCGACAAGCCGGCCAAACTCATCGGTCGGGACAGCCAATGTGTATGGCACTAGGTTGAGGCAATGCACATCAGCTTCGTGCAAGGCGACATCACCGAACAAGACGTCGATGCCATTGTCAACGCAGCCAATCACACGCTGTTGGGCGGTGGCGGCGTGGACGGGGCAATTCATCGTCGAGGAGGGCCGGAGATCCTGGCTGAATGCGAGAAGCTCCGGCATGACAAATACCCAGACGGTCTACCCACCGGCCAGGCTGCTGCAACCACTGCCGGGCGGCTCAAGGCGCGCTGGGTGATCCACACGGTCGGGCCGACGTACGCGAAGTCCAAGGACAAGTCACAGCTGCTTGCAGACTGCTTTCGCAACTCACTTGCCGTCGCTGACGAGCTTGGGGCTCGGACAATCGCGTTTCCTGCCATCTCGACAGGCGTCTATCGCTGGCCGGTTGAGGACGCGGCCCGGATAGCGGTTGAAACAGTGCGGGCCTCCGGGAGCCAAGCGGAGGAGGTCAGATTCGTGCTGTTCGATCGGCGCGCATACGACGCGTTCACCGCTCAAGCATCAAGCGAGGGATAGCTCCGGGAACCGCCCTATTGCCGCATCGCGCGCCGGGGTGGGAACCTGGACAGGTGCGAACTTTGCTCAACATCATTTGGTTCGTCTTCAGTGGCTTCTGGCTCTGGCTCGCGTACATGCTGGCCGGGATCATCTGCTGCGTGCTGATCATCACGATCCCATGGGGCATCGCCTCCTTCCGCATGGCAAATTACGCCGCCTGGCCATTCGGCCGTGAGTTGGTGGACAAGCCAAACGCCGGGATCTGGTCCTTCTTGGGCAACGTGATCTGGGTCATCGTCGCTGGTTGGTGGCTTGCCTTGACTCACATTGCGACTGGCATCCTGCTGTGCGTCACGATCATCGGAATTCCGTTGGCGATCGCTAACTTCAAGCTGATCGGGGTTTCCCTGATGCCCTTGGGCAAGCAGATCGTCCGCAAGCCGACGTACTCATTTCAGGTGCCGGCAGAGCGCCCAACACCAACTACCGGCGAACCTTTTCAAACGCCGTAATCGCCTGATCAAGATCGTCACTGGAGTGCGCGGCGGACATCTGGGTTCTGATTCTGGCCTTTCCTCGCGGTACGACGGGGAACGAGAACGCACGTACGTAAATGCCCTCGTCTAGCAGCCGGTCTGCCATAGCGGCGGCCTCGACTGCGTCCCCGATCATGATCGGCACGATTGGATGATCAGATTCGGGAATGTCGAAGCCACGACCAACCATCTCTGAGCGGAAGTGCGCAGTGTTCTCTCGTAACCGCTGCAACAGCTCGCCCGATGTCTCCAACAGGTCCAGCATGGCAATGCCGGCAGCCGCTATAGATGGCGCGAGGGAATTGGAGAACAGGTACGGCCTGGACCGCTGCCGAAGCATCTCGACGATCTCCTTGTGGGCTGCGGTATAGCCGCCACTCGCCCCACCCAGCGCCTTCCCGAGGGTCCCCGTCACAATGTCGATCCGATCCTGGACACCAAACAGCTCCGGCGTACCGGCACCAGTTGGGCCCATGAAACCCACGGCGTGGGAATCGTCCACCATGACGAGGGCGTTGTAGCGCTCGGCCAGCTGCACGATTTCATCAAGTGGCGCGACATAGCCATCCATGGAGAACACCCCATCGGTTGCGATGAGCCGATGTCGCGCACCTTGCGACTCGCGCAATTTCGCTTCAAGGTCGGCCATGTCCCTGTTGGCATAGCGCAGCCGGGTGGCTTTGCAGAGTCGTACACCATCGATGATGCTCGCGTGGTTGAGTTCGTCGGAGATGACGGCGTCTTCAGGGCTTAGCAGAGTCTCAAAGAGGCCACCATTGGCGTCGAAGCAGGAGGAGTACAAGATCGCGTCCTCGGCGCCGAGGAAGTGCGCGAGACGGCTCTCAAGCTCTTTGTGGATCTCGGCGGTACCGCAGATGAAGCGTACCGACGCCATGCCAAAGCCCCAGCGCTCCAGTGCCTGCCGGGCGGCGCTGATCATGGCTGGATGATCGGCCAGGCCGAGGTAATTGTTGGCACAGAAGTTGAGCAGCGACTGGTCGCCGACCGCGATGTGTGCCGACTGCGGCGTACTGATCGCTGCCTCAGCTTTGTAAAGGCCTTCGGCCTTGAGCGTGGCGAGATCATCAGCGAGTTGATCTTTCATGGTGGCGTACATAACGATTCTGCCTACCCTTCCCAGTTCATGATCACCTTGCCACCCGAGCAGGACCGGGCGACCGCGAACGCCAGCTCGTATTCGGTGTAGTCGAAACGATCAGTGATCACTCCTGAGATATCGAGTCCGCTTTCAAGCAGCACCGACATCTCGTACCAAGTCTCAAACATCTCACGGCCGTAGATGCCCTTGATAGTCAGCATCTTCAGCACAATGGCGGCAACGTCGACACTGATCTCGGCCGACGGCAGGCCAAGCACACTAATTCTGCCGCCATGGGTCATCTGCGTGATCATGTCGCGCAGCGCCGCTGGATTGCCGGACATCTCGAGGCCGACATCAAAGCCCTCACGCATGTTGAGTTCGCGCTGGGCGTCAGCCATGTTCTCGCGTTCGATATTTACGGCTCGACTGACACCGAGTTTGGTCGCCAGGACTAGCCGCTCATCACTGCGATCGGTGATCACCACATGTCGCGCGCCGGCGTGTTTGCTGACCATTGCGGCCATAATGCCTATCGGTCCCGCACCGGTCACGAGCACATCCTCACCGAGCATGGGAAACGCCAGCGCGGTATGTACCGCATTCCCGAACGGGTCGAATATCGCGGCGACCTCTGGATCGATGGGATCGCGGTGTACCCAGGCGTTGCCGGAGGGCAGCGCAACGTACTCAGCAAAGGCGCCGTTGAGGTGGACGCCGATGGATCGGGTGTGAATGCAGAGATGACGCCTGCCAGCAAGGCAGTTGCGACACCGACCGCAGACCAGATGACACTCCCCGCTCACGAGATCGCCGACCGCAACATCGGTAACGCTCGAACCGATCTCAACCACCCGGCCGCAGAACTCATGGCCCACGGTTACCGGTGGCTGCAGAGTCTTCTGAGCCCACTCGTCCCAGGAGTCGATATGCAGATCCGTGCCACAGATGCCTGTTGCTATGACTTTTACGAGTACATCGCCGGCGCCCAGTGTCGGTATTGGAACCTCAATCAACTCCAGCCCCGGCTCCGGCCGTGTCTTCACAAGGGCTTTCACTAACCGCCTCCCACATCGCCACCTTGCCACATCGGCCGAAAGCTGCGGAGGTCGGTCGTATTGACGCCTGCGCTGGAGCACGACCCCTGTTAACGCGGCTGTGTGGGTCGTCTTGACGGCTGTGTTGGGAAACGACCCCTTGGGCCGGCACTAGGTGGGTCGTCTTGACGGCTGTGTTGGGAAACGACCCCTGAGCGAGCAGTCACAGCGCCCGTGCGCGAGCGGTAACGAGCCCTGTTGGGCGAGCGCAACCTAAATCTAAATGGGTGAAGCTCCGGTCAAGTATGAGTTGACCGGAGCTTCTGTAACCACTATGCGAACCGAAGCTCGCGATGTGGCGTAGATCAGTTATATGCCTCCGGCGACTGCTTGTCTAGGGGCTGCACTGTCTTTTTTTCGTCGCAGCCGTGTCACCTGGAATTAACGGCGTGCCGAAACAATTAATAGGTAGGTGAGGGCCCGGGGGCGTGTCGCTGCGGAGTTCGGATAGGCCGACGCAGGAGACTGAGAGTGTCCTTCCAGGGCCCTGCCGGGTATGAGCCGGCAGGGCTAAATCCTTCTTCCTCTCACTTCGCATCAATTAGTGGCGCCTAGCCCTAGTCCCAACTGGTGCCAAGTGCGAGTATGTGGCGCCAAGTCAGGACGTGGCATGCCGGCCGGCTATTCCTCCCGGCGCTGCCCCTGCCCAGAAAACACCTTGCTGCGCTAGTGTGCTGACAGCGCGGGGTCCCTGTCCCCGTGCTGCGAATTTCCACTACGGATCGTCGGGCACGTACCTGCCCGTGGAAAGGAAGTGTGGCGTGGCCACTGTTTCATTCAAGGAGGCGACCCGCGTTTATCCGGGAGCCGACAAACCCTCCGTCGACAAACTCAATCTGGAGATCGGCGACGGCGAATTCATGGTCCTGGTCGGACCGTCCGGCTGCGGGAAGTCGACCTCGCTTCGCATGCTTGCGGGCCTGGAAGAGATCAACGCGGGCGCGATTTGGATCGGTGAGCGCGATGTCACCGACCTCCCGCCCAAGGATCGTGACATCGCCATGGTCTTCCAGAACTACGCTCTCTACCCCCACATGACCGTGGGCGACAACATGGGCTTTGCTCTGAAGATGGCTGGGGTTCCCAAGACGGAGCGTCAGCAGCGCGTTCAAGAGGCGGCTCACCTGCTGGGCCTGGAGGAGTTCCTCAACCGCAAGCCGAAGGCGCTCTCTGGCGGCCAGCGGCAGCGCGTCGCCATGGGTCGTGCCATCGTCCGCTCACCGCAGGTCTTCCTGATGGACGAGCCGCTGTCAAACCTCGACGCCAAGCTCCGCGTCTCCACCCGCACCCAGATTGCGGCCCTGCAGACCCGGCTCGGTGTCACCACTGTCTACGTGACCCACGATCAGGTCGAGGCCATGACCATGGGCGACCGCGTGGCCGTGATGAAGCTGGGCATTCTGCAACAGTGCGACACTCCGCTGACCCTCTACGACAGGCCACGCAACCTGTTCGTTGCTGGTTTCATCGGCTCGCCTGCTATGAACCTGATCGAGGGCGATGTGCAGTCGGACGGCGTACACCTGGGTGACTACACCGTTCCAGTGCCTCGCGAGACTCTCGCTAAGGCACCGGATGAGAAGAAGCTCATTCTCGGAATCCGTCCGGAAAACTTCCGACTCTCGACCAATCCCGAGAGCCGCGAAGGCATCCCGATCGACGTCGGTGTCGTCGAAGAGCTGGGGGCCGACGCGTTCATTTACGGCACCTTGTCTGGTATCGCCGAGGACGAGTTGATCACCGCTCAGCAGATCGTCGCCCGGATCAGCGGCGCGCAACCGCCCCACCGCGGCGAGAGTGTGCGGCTGCTGGTCGACGAGACCCATGTGCACGTCTTCTCCAAGACCAGCGAAGATCGCATCTCCGACTAGCCGTACGACAACCTGATTCACCAATCGGCCCTCCGCAGAACGCGAAGGGCCGATTGATGTTGCTGACCAAAGCGGGCGTTGCAGCCGGTGACAGGATGGCACCTATGCCCCGATTCTTAGCGGCAGCGCCCAACAGCCAGCTGATCACACTCCCGTGGGCGATGCCATTGGCTGATTGGCCAGAGGAGAATCTTGTCGCCCTCCCCCGCGGTATCTCCAGGCACGTCGTCCGTTTCGTCCGTGTTGGCACCGAGGTGTACGCGGTCAAGGAGGTGATCGAGCACCTCGCCATGCACGAGTACCGGCTGCTGCGCGACTTGACTCGGCTTGACACGCCTTCCGTGGAAGCGATCGGTGTAGTCACCGAACGTGTCGATCATGACGGTGAACCGATCGACCCCATCTTGATCACCCGGCATCTGCAGTTCTCGTTGCCATATCGGTCATTGTTCAACCGCGGCGTGCGACAAGACACCGTCAACCGGCTGGTCGACGCCATGGTTGTGCTCTTGGCACGGTTGCATCTGATCGGCTTGTTCTGGGGTGATGTGTCGCTCTCCAACACCTTGTTCCGGCGCGACGCCGGAGCGTTCGCGGCGTACCTCGTAGACGCTGAGACGGGCGAGCTTCACGACCAGCTGACCGATGGCCAGCGTGAGCACGACCTCACCATTGCACGAACAAATCTATATGGAGAGTTCAGCGATTTGGAGGCCGGCGGTCTGTTGGATGAGGCGTTGGATCCCCTGGTTTTGGTGGAAGCCATCGAGGACCGCTACCGCGAGCTGTGGGATGAATTGACCGGCGTTGAGGAGTTCAATGCGGGTGAGATGCATCGTATTGAGAGCCGCGTCCGCCGGCTCAACGCGCTCGGCTTCGACGTTGCCGAGTTGGACATCACGACCGACTTCAGCGGTTCGACGATTCGTATTCAGCCCAAGGTGGTCGATGCCGGGCACCACTCGCGTAGGTTGATCCGGCTTACCGGGATGGACACTGAGGAGAACCAGGCGCGGAGGCTCCTTAATGATCTTGATTACTATCGTGTCCGCACCGACCAGCAGAGCGCAGATGAGGCGATCGTGGCGCACGGGTGGCTGACCGAGCAGTTCGAGCCGATCCTGCAAACGGTGCCAGTGGAGCTGCGTGCGAAGCTCGAGCCGGCCGAGCTCTACCACGAAATGCTGGAGCATCGCTGGTTCATGAGCGAAAAGGCAGAGGCCGAGATCTCCATGGAGGAGGCGGCGCGGGCGTACGTGAACACCGTGCTGCGCGGGCTGCCCGATGAGGAAATCGCGGTCGAGTCGATGGAGTCGACAGGACCGCTGGCGAATCCATTCGACCCGTCGCAAGGCTTCGCCGACGGGGAGGAGGACAAGCCGTACGACCCATGGGAAGACGAGCCGGCCGACTCCGAAACGACCGCCCAGCCGACTGCTGCCTATCTGGATATCGCAGCACTTCGAGCCAAGACCAAAAAGTGACTACTCAACGGGAGCAGATAATGATCAGCACTCTGGAGAGCGCATAGTCACTGGGGCGGCATCCGCAAGGCTCCGTCCAGCCGGATGAC